>Ga0209777_10006730_pt1 | contig 12885 bp, 14 predicted proteins | sample FrelakmetHBP12HB_FD_187147 | JGI IMG/M metagenome (GOLD analysis project Ga0209777, IMG submission 187147) | Freshwater lake sediment microbial communities from the University of Notre Dame, USA, for methane emissions studies -HBP12 HB (SPAdes)... | ecosystem: Environmental > Aquatic >...
CTGGCTGAGGGACCTGGCGCGGTTTGTCGTACAAAGGACGTTTTGACGCGAGGGGGAAGGTTAGTAGTCCGTCAAGATTGAAACTGTGAGTAGCATGAGCGCGGCGGGCAGTCTTGCCCGCCGCGCGGTGGGCAAGACTGCCCACCGCGCGACTTGCAAATCTAAAATCGAAAATGGAAGGCTAGAGGATTATCACTTGGCGACCGACTTACTGAGTGAAATAAACTCTCCCGCCGACCTGCGGCGCCTCGGTCCGACGGACCTGGAGCAGGTCGCCCGCGAAATCCGCGCGCTCATCACGCAGACGGTGGCGGCGCGCGGCGGGCACTTGGCGTCGAACCTGGGCGTCGTGGACCTGACGCTGGCGCTGCACCGCGTTTTCGATTTCTCTCGCGATCACCTGGTCTGGGACGTCGGGCACCAGTGCTACGCGCACAAGATCATCACGGGCCGGCGCGAGGGCTTCGAGAATCTGCGGACCGCCGGCGGCGTGAGCGGTTTTCCGGATCCGGCCGAGAGTCCGTACGACCTTTTCCGCACGGGCCACGCGGGGGCGAGCATCTCGACGGCGCTTGGCCTCGCGCTGGCGGAGAAGGCGGCGGCCTCCGGCCTGCGGACTGTCGCGGTCATCGGCGACGGGGCGCTCGGCGCGGGGCTCGCCCTGGAGGGCCTGAACCACGCCGGCTACGTCGGCGCGAACCTCCTGGTTGTCCTAAACGATAACCAGATGGCCATCAGCCCCACGGTGGGGGCACTGTCGCGGTACCTGACGCGGATGCGCACGCGGCCCGCGTACGACAACCTGAAGCAGGAGGTCCGCGACGCCCTGGAGCATCTGCCGATGGGCGACTCGCTGACCCGCGCGATCCACACCTTCAAGGACGCCCTGAAGGAAGCGGTCGTGCCGGACCACGTCTTCGAGAGGTTCGGCTTCCGCTGCTTCGGCCCGGTCGACGGGCACGATATTTCGGGACTGCTGGAGACGCTGGAAGAGATGAAGCGGATGGAGGGGCCGAGGCTCCTGCACGTCAACACGCGGAAAGGGTTCGGGTTCGCCCCGGCGGCCGAGAAGCCGGACGAGTGGCACAGCGCGCGCCCCTTTACGGAGCAGAACGGCCAGATCGTTTCGGACGACGAGGCGGTTGAGCCGACGATGTGGACGTACGCCGCCGCCAGCGCGCTGGTGGACCTCGGCGCGGCCGATGAGCGGATCGTCGCCATTACGGCGGCCATGCCGGAAGGGACGGGGCTGCTGAGGTTCGCGCACCGATTTCCGGGCCGCTTCTTTGACGTCGGCATCTGCGAGCAGCACGCGGTGGCGTTGGCGGCGGGGATGGCGAAGGGCGGCCTCAGGCCGGTCGTCGGCATTTACTCGACGTTCCTCCAGCGCGGCTACGACCAGCTCTTTCACGAGGTGGCCTTGCAGAACCTGCCGGTGGTGATGCTGGTGGACCGGGCGGGCCTGGTGGGCGCCGACGGGCCGACGCATCAGGGCCTGTACGACATAGCGTACCTGCGGCATCTGCCGGGTTTCACGATTGCCGCACCGGCGGACAAGCGCGAGCTGGAGGGCATGCTGAGACTGGCTCTCGACTCGGGCGGGCCGTGGGCCATCCGGTATCCGCGCGACCGCGCGCCGGAAGCGAACTTCTCCGACGAGCCGGTCGTGGCCGGGCGTGCGGCAGTGCTCAAACGCGGCAAGCACGGGGCGATCCTCGCGCTGGGGGCGACCGTGGCGCCCGCGCTCGAAGCGGCGGAGCAACTGGCGGGGCAGGGCATCGCTCTTACGGTCGCCAGCGCCCGCTTCGCCAAGCCCGTCGACGGCGAGTGCCTGGCCTGGCTTCTGGCCGAGCATCCGTGGATGATGACGCTGGAGGACCACACGGCCCCGGGCGGGTTCGGGTCGGCCGTGCTCGAGGCAGCGGAGGAGGGCGGCCTGGACTTGCGGAAGATTCACCGCGTGGCCGTGGCGGACCAACTCGTCGAGCACGCCAGTCGGGCTGCCCAGTTGGCCGCTGCCGGCCTGACGGCCGAAGGAATCGCCGAGCGTGCCAGGAAGTTGGCCCACGGTTAACCGCGAACCGGCGGTCATGTGCCGTAAATGTTTAGCCGTCGCCGCACGTACGTGTTTAGCGTATGGCGCGCACCGCAACAGCGGATGTGGCACGGCTGGCTTGTCCAGCCGTGGGAAGCGCCGCGGGCCATCTGCCACGGCTGGGCGAGCCAGCCGTGCCACACCGTGGGTGCGGGACGCTAAACACATACCGCCGCACACGGCGACGGTTATAGGGTGAGCGGGTGAAGTCGCATACGCGATGGCGGCCATTGCAAACGAGGGAGGCGACGCCGTGAAACGCATCCTGATCCTGGTCAACACGGAGAAGCCCGCGGCCAGCGAGGCGGCGGCCGGGCTGACCCCGTGGATTGCAGGCCGCGCCGTCGTTGAGACCCTGGGCCTCGGCGACACGGCCATCCAGACCGCGGCCGACCTGGTGGTTGTGCTGGGCGGCGACGGCTCGATCCTGAAGGCCGCCCGCATGCTCGCCGGCCGCGAGATTCCGGTCCTGGGCATAAACATGGGCAAGCTCGGATACCTGGCCGAGTTCACGTCCCAGGAGTTCTGCGACAAATTCGACATGATCGTTGCGGGCAAGGCCCCCGTCACACGCCGCATGATGCTCTCCGTGCGGTGCGAGAGGGCGGGAGTCAAGCCCACGGAGTACCTGGCGCTGAACGACGTGCTGCTCTCGGGCGGAGACCGGCACCGTATGGTCGCCGTGTCGGCCGCCATCGACGGCGAACCGGTCACCACGTATTACGGCGATGGCGTCCTGGTGGCGACGCCCACGGGGTCGACAGCGTACTGCCTTGCGGCGGGCGGGCCGCTCCTGATGCCCGGCCTGGAGGCGATGGCCGTGGTGCCTGTGTGCCCGCACTCGCTGACGCACCGGCCGATTGTGGTCCGGCCGGACCGCCAGATCGTGCTGGAATCGTGCGGGCTTCAGCGCGAGGCACTCTGCATCGTCGACGGACAGGAGATGGTGCGGATGGCGCGCGGCGACCGCATCTCTGTCCGGCGCGCGGAATCGGCGTTCCTGACGGTGCAGAACCCCGACCGGCGGCCGTTCGAGACGCTGCGAGAGAAACTTTCGTGGGGGCAGGTGCCGAGGTACGGATAGTAACTGAGTGACTGAGTAACTGAGTGACTGAGGGGGGAGGGAACACTGTGAGCGACAACGAGACTCACAAGAGCATTCGCACCTACCGTGACCTCGTGGCTTGGCAGAAGGGGATGGAACTGGCGCAGAAGGTGTATCTTGCCACGGCGGAGTTTCCTGGAGAGGAGAAGTATGGCCTTGTAGCCCAGATGCGGCGTGCGGCCGTCAGCGTTCCGTCGAATATTGCGGAGGGTTTTGGCCGGGGGCGGAAAGCAGAGTTCCGTCGGTTCCTCGAAGTGGGTCGCGGCAGCTTGTTCGAGGTGCAGACACAGGCGGAGTTGGCCAGACGATTGGGCTGGATCAAAGGGCCGGACCTTACCGGCATGCGTGAAATAATGCGGGAAGTGGATGCTGTGTTGGCGGGCCTGCTACGTTCCGTGAATGCCCGGCAAGGTCCGTAGGAACCGGCCGTGCTATTTTCGGCTCAGTTACTCAGTCACTCAGTTACTCAGTTACTTGTCAGTGGCATTGCTTGACGAACCGGTGCCATCGCCCGTAAGATGCCTTGGCGACCTTAAGCGAGATTTGAACCAATGGCTCACCAAGTGAAAATCCTTACGCAGTACTGCAAAGGCTGCGAACTGTGCGTTGCGGCGTGCGCCAAGGGCGTGCTCGAGATGTCGGAAGAGCTGACCGAGATCGGCGTCCGTCCCGCCCGCCCCAAGCCCGGCGTCGAGTGCATCGGCTGCACGCTCTGCTACCAGGTTTGTCCGGATGCGGCCATCGAGATTTGGGAAATCACCTGACCATTGCGGATTGCGAATTGCGGTGTGGAATTCGCGCGGCGGGTCGGGAGACCCACCGCGCAAATCTCGGATTGGCCGTTCAATCCGTTTCTTTTCAATCCTCAATCCGCAATTCCTTCATTGACCCTGCCTGCCGCGCAGCCGTAAGATAGCCCCGCCTTTTACCCTGAGAGGAGGCTATGGCGGTGCCGGTAACCACCGAAGAAAAAGTCCTGATCACAGGCAACGTTGCGGCGGCCGAGGGCGGGGTTCGGGCGGGGTGCCGATTCTACTTCGGATACCCCATCACGCCGCAGAACGACCTGCCGGAATACATGTCCGAGCGCATGCCGGAGGTGGGCGGCACCTTCATCCAGGCCGAGAGCGAACTGGCGGCCATGGCCCTGGTCCACGGGGTTGCTGCCGCCGGCGGACGCGCGATGACCTCCTCGTCCTCTCCCGGCATGAGCCTGAAGCAGGAGGGCCTCAGTTACATGGCGGGTAGCGAACTGCCGGCCGTTATCGTCAACGTGCAGCGCGGCGGGCCGGGGCTGGGAGATGTTCGCTGCAGCCAGGCCGACTATTTCCAAGCCACGCGCGGCGGCGGGCACGGCGATTACCGGCTCATCGTCCTGGCGCCGCACACCGTCCAGGAAACCTTCGACATGGCGTACGGGGCCTTCGACCTGGCCGAAAAGTGGCGGTGCCCCGTCATGATCCTCTCGGACCAGCAACTGGGGCAGATGATGGAGCCGGTCGTCCGGGCGCCGATGCAGAACATTCCGGCGGTGCAGGACCACCCGTGGGCGCTCACGGGGGCACAGGGCCGGCCCGCGCGCATCGTTAAGAGTTTCTACTGGCGCCAGGGCGAACTGGAGGAGTTCAACAAGCGTCTGCGCGAGAAGTACCTGCGCATGGAGAAGGAGTTGCCGCAGTGGGAAGAGGACCGCACGGCCGATGCTCGTCTGGTCCTCGTGGCCTATGGCACGAGCGCACGAATCTCGCGCGAGGCCGTCACGGAGGCTCGCAAGGCGGGGATCAAGGCGGGCCTCGTGCGGCCGGTCACGGTGTGGCCGTTCCCGGCGGCGCCGCTGGTGGCGGCCGCGAAGCGCGGGGCGAAGTTCCTCGTCGTCGAAATGAGCTGGGGCCAGATGGTCGAGGACGTCAAGCTCAGCCTCTACGGCACGCCCGCCCCGGTGCACCTCTGCTGGCGTGCAGGCGGCGGTGTGCCGACCGTTACGGAAGTCTTCGAGAAGATCAAGCAACTTGAGAAAGAGGTAACTAGGTAACTAGGTGACTAGGTGACTAGGTAAGACTTCGGGGGAGGGTGGTCATGAGAGAGCCTCCGCCTGCGCACATTCGGACTTATCGTGACTTGGTGGCCTGGCAGGTTAGCATGGATCTCGTGGAAAAGGTATACCGTGTTTCGGCCGGCTTCCCGGATGCGGAGAAGTACGGGCTGAGATCGCAAATGAGACGGTCCTCGGTAAGCGTTCCGGCCAACATTGCCGAAGGTTTCGGTCGGGGGCGCAAGGCGGAGTTCCGGCGTTTTCTGGAAATCAGCAGGGGAAGTCTTTTCGAACTTCAGACGCTGGCGGAGTTGTGCCGGCGCCTTGGCTGGATCAAGGGACAGCCGCTCAAGGAATTACGGGAACTCGCTCAGCGCCTCGACGCCGTGCTCAAGGGCCTCATCAACTCCGTCAAGGCGCGGGAACAGTAATGCAATGGGGGTTCTGTTTTGCTCTTTACCTAGTCACCTAGTTACCCAGTCACCTAGTCACCTTTGTCAGAGGACTCTCAAATGGCGGAAACTGCTACTAAACTGAAAGTGGGCCGCCCGAGCACCCTCAAGGCCAACCGCACGCACTACTGCGCCGGGTGCGGGCACGGCGTGGTCCACCGGATCATCGCCGAGATCATCGACGAGTGGGGCATCCGCGGCGAGACCATCGGCATGGCGCCCGTCGGCTGCGCGGTCCTCCTGTACCAGTACATCGACGTGGACGCGTGCGAGTCGCCCCACGGCCGCACGCCCGAAGTCGCCTCCGGCATCAAGCGGGCCCGCCCCGACAAACTCGTCTTCTGCTACCAGGGCGACGGCGACCTTGCGGCCATCGGGACCAGCGAGATCATCCACGTTGCCAACCGCGGCGAACCGATCAGCGTCATCTTTATTAACAACGCGATCTACGGAATGACCGGCGGCCAGATGGCCCCGACGACCGTCCCCGGCCAGAAGACCACCACCAGCCCCCAGGGCCGCAGCATCACGAGCGAGGGTTACCCGATCCGCGTCTGCGAACTGCTGGCGACGCTCGAGAAGCCCGCGTACCTGGAAAGGTGCGTCATCGGGTCGCCGAAGGATATCCAGCGCACGAAGACGGCCATCAAGAAGAGTTTCCGCGTGCAGCGGGACCTGAAGGCGTTCAGCCTGGTCGAAATCCTCTCGCCGTGCCCCACGTATTGGCGCGTCCCGCCCACGAAGTCCGTCAAGTACATCGAGACGTGGATGGAGAAGATCTTTCCGCCGGGAGTGATTAAAGACACGACCAAGTAACGGCGTGACTAGGTGACTAGGTGACTGGGGCACTAGGTAACGGCAAGGTTGCCCTCGAAGAGGCCTTTTCTGTCACCTAGTTACCTAGTCACCTAGTCACTTAGTCACCGCTTTTGCGGCCTTTCCCCTTGCCGCCTGCGGCGTTGGACGATAGAATCCCTGCCTTGTCGATTGACGGGGAGTGCACACTATGCGCCACATAATCAGCGCCGTCGTGGAGAACAAGCCCGGCGTCCTGGCCCACATCGCGGGCCTGTTTGCCGGGAGGGGTTTCAATATCGACTCGCTCGCGGTCGGCGAGACCGAGGACCCCGAGCGCAGCCGCATGACGGTTGTCGTGCGGGGCGACGATGCCGTCCTCGAACAGGTCCGCAAGCAACTCGGCAAGATCATCGACGTTATCAAGGTCCAGGACTTCTCCGATGCGGAATTCGTCGAGAGGGACCTCTCGCTCATCAAGGTCAGCGTGCGGCCGGAGAAGCGCGGCGAGATATTCGAGATCGCCGAGGTCTTCCGCGGCAAGATCGTCGACATCGGCCCGAAGCACCTGACGATCGAAATTTCCGGCCCGGAAAAGAAGGTCGAGGCGTTCATCGACCTCCTGAAGCCTTACGGCATCCGCGAGGTGGTCCGCACCGGCCGCATAGCCATCGCGCGGGGCGAGTAACATTGTTTTACACTTAACCGCCCATCTTGATGGGCGCGTGTTTTTTTTGGTGTGCCACCCGTTCAGGGGTAACTTCAGCGAAGGAGATTGTTATGGCGAAGGTGTATCACGATAACGACATCGACATGCAGCCGATCGTCGCCAAGACCGTCGGCATCTGCGGCTATGGCAGCCAGGGTCATGCCCAGGCGCAGAACCTGCGCGACTCGGGCGTCAGGGTGCTCGTAGCGGAGCTTCCGGGCACGCAGAACCACAAGACCGCCGTCGAGCACGGTTTCAAGCCGATGTCGGTCGCCGAACTCACGCAGAAGGCCGACGTCATCCAGGTCCTGCTGCCCGACGAGATCCAGCGCATAGTCTACGCCAAGGAGATCGCGCCGAACCTCAAGGCCGGCAAGGCCCTCGGCTTCAGCCACGGTTTCAACATTCACTTCAAGCAGATCGCCCCGCCGGCCGACGTGGACGTCATCATGGTGGCCCCGAAGGGCCCCGGCCACACGGTCCGCAGCGAGTACGTGGGCGGCGGCGGCGTGCCGTGCCTCTTCGCCGTCCAGCAAGACGCCTCCGGCAAGGCCCGCGGCGTGGCGATGGCCTACGCCAAGGCGATCGGCGGGGCGCGGGCGGGCGTCCTTGAGACGACCTTCGCCGAGGAGACCGAGACGGACCTCTTCGGCGAGCAGGTGGTGCTGTGCGGCGGCGTGACGAGCCTCATCAAGGGCGGCTTCGAGACGCTCGTCGAGGCCGGATACCAGCCCGAAATCGCGTACTTCGAGGTGCTGCACGAACTGAACCTCATCGTGCAGCTCTTGATTCGCGGCGGCCTGTCGTTCATGTGGTACTCGGTCTCGAACACGGCCGAGTACGGCGGCCTGACGCGCGGCGACGTGGTGGTTGACGCCGCGGCCCGCAAGAGGATGAAGAAAATCCTCGCCGACATCCAGGACGGCTCGTTTGCCAAGGAGTGGGTCGAGGAGTGGAAGTCGGGCGCCAAGAACTTCAAGGCCCTCGAGGCCAAGGAGCGGGCGCACCAGATCGAGAAGGTCGGCAAAGGCCTGCGGGCACTCATGCCGTTCATCAAGGCCGCGGAAGTGCCGGAAGGACAGGCGCTTCATTGATGAAGCAGCACATATCTATTGGAGGTCATAGCCATGACGGCGGAGAATGAATCGGTTTTCACGCGGCGGGTGGCGGCGGCCGCGCGGGCGGCGTGGTGGACGTGGCTTGTCGGTGCGATCCTCGTGCTGGTCCAGTCTGGCGGCTACCTCCTGTTTGCACACGGGCAGGGCTTGCGGGAATGGATAGCCTGCGTCATGGGCGTTGAGGCGCAGCTGTTCCAGAGCGTCATTCTTGCGTTCATGCTGGTCGTCCGGGTCCTTCTGGTGATAGGGCTGATGATCTGCATCTTCCTGTCGCTGTGGGCAAGGGCGCTGCGCCGGGCGGGCGAGGCATAATACGCCAACGCCAGAGTAGCCCAAGATTGTGTGTCGGAGCGTGCCGAGCCCAGCACGACAAACGGCAATGTTGAATGCTGAATGTTCAATTTTCAATGTTCAAGTTCTGCCGCACGCGCCGGCCTCGGTCCCGGCCTCACTTGAACATTCAAAATTCAACATTGAATATTTCTTTTGTTGTTAGGCTTTGCCTCCCTGCATTCGCGCCAGCGCCTCCGTCACCGTGGGGGCGAACTCGAAAATGGCGTCCAGGCCGGTGGCCATGAAGACGGTCCAGATGCGGTCGTGGGGCGAGCAGAGGATGAGCCGCCGGTGGTGCTCGATCATGTGCTTGCGGAGGCGCAGGAACTTCGCAATGCCGCTTGATGTCAGAAGGCCGAGGTCCCTCATGTCAAGCACGACGTCGCAGGGGCCGCTGCGCAGGCGATTGCTCACCTCGGCCATGTCTTCCGAGAGCCCCGGATCGTCAGTCAGTTGCACGACGAGCGTGTCTTCGTTCCATTGCTGAACGGTCATGGTTCCACCTTTCCCCCGCGAGGCGGCTGTTTAGCATAGCGTCTCAATCAGATTGCGCTTTATCCAAGATGCCGGGTGCCACGGCTGCGCTGTTTGCAGCCGTGCTCTGCGGCCAGCGGCGGCACGGTTGCTGAACGGCGCAACCGTGGCACCCGTTGGCATAGTGTGCGATAATTCGGTGTCACTACATTAGCGGCTCCGCAGGATGGCGGCGTCGGGCACCCCGGCGGCGGCCCGCGCGGCTGCCGTGGCATCCAAGAATCTCCAGGCATCCAGGCCGTACCCGGCCGTCGGCCGCAGGCCCGGCACGCGCACCTGGAAATAGGCGTTCAACTGCCTCATCGCCAGCTCGCGGACGTACTTGGCGGCCATCGACGCCAGGGCCGTCGCCGTGCTGGCCTCCTCGCAGCGCTCGCGGACGGTCAGGCGAACGGCGCTGCTATTGCCCGTATCGTCGCCGCCGGCCGGGCCGCCCTGAAGCAGGCGGTATTGGCTCTGCGTCGGCGATTCCTGGATCGTCTCGACCGTGGTCATCGGGAATGCGCCGCTCAGGAGGTCGGCATAGTACCGCCGCCCGCCGTGGCGGTCCATTGTAACGTGGACCGGCGCGTACCGCGTCAGTTCTAGGGGTGTGGCACGGCTGGCTTGCCCAGCCGTGGAAAACCTCGCGGCCATCCCGCCACGGCTGGGCAAGCCAGCCGTGCCACCCGTCCCGTCGAGATTGGCGCAGTGGACCGGTGTGCCCGCGCCCCGGCGCAGGACTTCTCCCAGGAGGTCCGCCGCCAGGGTAAAGAGCGCCGCAGCCTTGTTTCGCCGGCCGTCGATGAGGCCGTTCAGGCGCGATGCCGAGGCCGCGTTGACCCACAGGCCCGCCGGCCGGCCGCCGATGGCGGCCAGGCCGTGCAGCAGGTGCGAGGCGGCGTCTTCGATCTCATCGGCCGAGGCGTCCAGGGGCAGCGCGATGGTTTCCGGCTTCTCCCACGGCGCGACGGCCCACGCGCCGCCATCGGCGCCGGGGCGCACGGCCACGGCGTCGAGGAGTTCCGCAAAGGTCCGCGGCCGGCGGCCTGCTGCGGCCAGGAAGCCCAGCACGGCCCGCTCGAGCGTCGCCAGCCGGCCGCCCGACGTGTACGCCACCTTCGAGTCGCATATGACGACGCCGGCGGCGCCGCGCGACGGTTGCTTGGAGACGTGCGGCGCCAGTGCCTGCCAGAGGTCCGGTTCGGGCAGAGGGTCGGCGTCGAACTCCATGGCGGCCGCGGAAACGACGAGTGGCCCGAGGTGCGGCCCGTAACCCGCTTCGTCAATGCCGGCCAGAATCCCCATGAACGCCCTCTAGTATGACATCGCTACTTCCGTATTGTGCGCGGCGGTTCTCCCGAACCGCCGCGCGAATTGCCGGTGCGATCATGCGGCACTCTTGCGCGGCGGGTCAGGAGACCCGCCGCGCAAATCGCAATCTAGCGCTGTCGTACTAGCGGATGCTCGAAGTGTGGCTGCTCGCCCGACAATAAACGTTCCCCCGGCTGCGCAAGAGCGATTCTAGAGTATTCCCGGGCGGGCGGCAAGCGCGAAGCGGCCACGTCCTGCGCCGCGTCCCTGTTTAGCGCTGTCATTCTGAGGCCCCGTTTACGGGGCCGAAGAATCTCGCCGTTCGGACGGCCGAGATTCTTCGCTCGCTCTCGCTTGCTCAGAATGACAAGCCTCGCTTGGCACGCTAAACACGTCATGCGCCGCGTCCCGGAAAACCCTTGCATCCCGCCGGTCGCTTGCCGATTATGAGGAAAGGGCCAGATTCTCACGACAGGAGGAGAGACCATGACTGCTTCCTTGCCGCCGGTTGTTCCTCAGAGCAAGACGTCGGGCCTGGCGATCGCCGCCCTCGTCTGCGGAATCGCGGGGCTGTGCACGGGCGGGCTCGGCGGCATCGCCGGGCTCATTCTCGGTATCGTGGCCATCCGGAAGGTCAACCGGAGCGCCGGCCAACTGAAGGGCAAAGGCCTGGCCATCGGCGGAATCATCGCGGGGATTTTGAGCATCCTCTTGTGGGCCGTGTTGATCGTCGGGGGCCTGGCAGTTGCTTTCATGGTCCCGCATTCGCGCCCCAGAATGGTTTCCACCGACAGTTCTGTCGCCGTGGAAAGTTCGGATGAGAACCTGTCGGAGCTGGGCGGGGCCATTCAGGCTTTGCGCGAGGCGATCCAGGGGCGCAACTACCGCCGGCTGGCCGAACTGAGCCGCGGCGATGGGCTCACCGAGGACGCGTGGCGCGAGATGTTCAATTCGCCCGAGAAACCCGTGCCTGGCACGAAAGTACCGATGAAGGACTTCTTGCGGGCCATGTCGCACTGGGGCGGCTACTCGTGCTCCAGCATGAACGACGATGCCGAGGTCAAGGCAGCCGACGTCATTTTTCACTTCAAGCGGCAACCCGACGGCCGGTGGTACTTCACGGGGTTTTCCGGGTAATGGCCCGCCTCGGCCCGAGCAAAAATAAGCGCGGGTTGATTTGACAGCGGTCGATGTTTGAGGTATAATGCGCTGGATGTAAGGGGTAGGCGTACCGCAAATCCGCTGAGCGTCATATCAAGTCTTGGGGGCCTGAGGCGCACGGAGGAGGCGGGCCATGTCTCGGCGCCTGCCGCTGGCAGTGCTTGTCCATGTCGCGGGAATCTGGACCGTCTTGCCCGGCCTTTTCCTCATCGGAGACGCTGCCGCTGCGCCGACCATTTTGGCTCAGCCGCCGCCCGATATGACTCAGGCCGCGGGCCCTGGAGAATACTCCCAAGCGCACGCAGCGGTCCCCGAGCCGGCCACGGTAGTTCTCCTGGGGGCCGGAGTGATTGCGGTCGTAGTGGTTCGTCGCTGGAATTAAACGGCCGAGGGGCAGCCGCATGGGGCACGCAGGTCGGAACACAGGCCGACCTGCGTTGTTTTTGTCACGCGGCGGCTGTTGCGGATGCTGCGCGGCGGACAGTCTTGCCCGCCGCGCATAGGGCTACGGGCAAGTGTGAACGGCCCCAGTAGTTCGTCAACTTCGATAATGTGGGTGCCACGGCTGCGCCTTGTGCAGCCGTGGTCGTCGCCAGGAAGGCACGGCTGCAAACTGCGCAGCCGTGGCACCCGCAGATTCAACTGTGACGGACTACTGGCCGGTGGCCCGAGTCCCGGGTACCAGGTTCCAAACCATGACGTCGACCTGCTATGCTCCGGTATAGCCACAGCCTGGAACCTGGAACCCGAACCTCGGGTCAATTTCTGAGCGACTGAATCGGGGCCGGGATGCGGCCGCCGAATTCCACGAACTGCTTGCTGGCCCCCGCGTTGCGCACTTCCATTACCAGCGCCGAGCCGAACAAACCACCAAAATCCACCTTGTCGCCCGGTTTGGCGCCCGGCACGGGAATCAGGCGGACGCCGGTGGTCTTATCGTTGACGACGCCGATGGCCATTTCGTCGGCGATGATGGCGGCGATCGTCTCGGCCGGCGTGTCGCCGGGGATGGCGATCATGTCGAGGCCGACCGAGCAGACGCTCGTCATCGCCTCGAGTTTCTCCAGCGTCAGGCTCCCCTCGGCGGCGGCGGCCGACAGGGCCGAGTCCTCGCTCACCGGGATGAACGCGCCGCTCATGCCGCCCACGCTCGATGAGGCGAACGCGCCGCCCTTCTTGATGGCGTCGGTCAGCATCGCCACGGCGGCGGTCGAGCCGGGCGCCCCGATCTTGGAGATTCCCAGGGCGCGAGGACTCG
>Ga0209777_10006731_pt1 | contig 12883 bp, 11 predicted proteins | sample FrelakmetHBP12HB_FD_187147 | JGI IMG/M metagenome (GOLD analysis project Ga0209777, IMG submission 187147) | Freshwater lake sediment microbial communities from the University of Notre Dame, USA, for methane emissions studies -HBP12 HB (SPAdes)... | ecosystem: Environmental > Aquatic >...
TAAGAACAATGCCGTTCGCCAGGTGGCTATGATAGATGCGCAGGGAAACGTTGCAGCTCATACTGGGGACAAATGCATTCCGGCTGCGGGACATATTGTCGGGAAAAACTATTCGGTTCAGGCAAATCTGATGTTGAATGACAAGGTTTGGCCTGCAATGTCCAAAGCCTTTGAGAATACCAAAGGGAGTTTGGCAGAGAGGATGCTCGCTGCCCTGGATGCGGCTCAAGCACAAGGCGGAGATATAAGAGGAAAGCAATCTGCCGCAATTTTGATAGTCAAAGGTAAATCCTCTGGCAAGCCCTGGCAGGACAAAGTTCTGGACCTGAGGGTGGAGGATAATCCTGAGCCTTTAAAAGAGCTAAGAAGATTAGTAAAAATTGCCGAAGCCTACCACCATTCAGATTTAGGCGACCTGGCTTTAGAAAAGAAAGACCTGAAAACCGCTTTAAAAGAGTATGCTGAAGCCAGGAGACTATATCCTGAAAACGTAGAGCTGGAATTCTGGGAGGCAACAGCCTTGGTGAACAATAATCGGGTGGATCAATCTCTGCCGATATTTAAGGATGTCTTTGAAAAAGAGCCAATTTGGAAAGAGCTGGTCAAAAGGCTGCCCTCGGTTGATTTGTTACCGAAAGATGAGAAGGTAATCAAGAGGATTCTGGAAGTTACAAAATAAGCTGGTAGCAGGTAGCTTGTAGCAAAGAGCTTTTAAAAATAAAAAAAATCGAGAATATGAGAACTTTATTTCGATTTTTCATAATTTCAATTCCTCTTGTAATCCTAAACTCAAATTCACCTGCTCAGATCAATAGAACCTGGTTTGTGGATGACCTTAAAGACAAGAAGATCGGAATCGGGTCAAAAGACGAGCCGTTCAGGGATTTGCAGTATGCATTTGACCAGGCAAAAGATGAGGATACCATCTTCATTTTTCCTGGAACTTATGAGGCTAAGCCTGAAGAATATATAGAAGAACTGTGCGGCAACTGCCAGGAACATAAGACCAGGGTTACTGCTACCAGAGGCTTCATCATTCAGAACAAAGGCCTGAACATAATCGGCAGTGGAAAAGATACCACCATCCTGGTCACTAAGGCGGGATATGGAGTTCTTTTTGAACACAGCCGGAATTCATTTATCACTGAACTTAAGATAACCGGAGGAAAAAGGGATCCGGATGGGAATGCCACTGATGCAGGGATTGTCACCAAATTCAGCACTGTTACCATAAAAGACCTTGAGATTTCGGACAATACTCACCGATTAGATGGGGTCGTAGTTGGAATCGGAGGTATATTTGGTAGGGAGAATTCTGAAATAGATATTCTGAACAGCCGGATTCAAAATAACGGCTGGGACGGAGTAGCATTATATCGGGGTGCAACTGCCTATATTGCAGATAATGTTATTTGCGACGGACGAGGCGCCGGAATAGGGATAACCTGGGATGCTGTCGCGACAGTTTACCGAAACGAAATTTCTGGTTACTGGAAAGGAATCGGAACCTTTGGAAATTCCAGAGCTGTGGTAAGGAATAATCTGGTGCACGAGAATTTAGGCTGGGGCATAATTGCCACTGGAACCTCCTTTATGGATGCTTCGAATAATGTCATCACCAGAAACGGAAACTGCGGTTTTGCAGTCTGGTGCGCTGAATGCAATGGTGTCTGTACGAACAACATCGTCTCTGAAAACGGCTGGAGAAAAGAATGGGTCTGCCCCTGCGTTGGAGTCTGGGCAACAGATATAAATCCGAATTTTCCCATAACTTATAATGATGTCTGGAATAATAACGCTGGAAATTATAAAGATATGCCAGACCAAACTGAGCAAAATGGGAACTTATCAGTTGACCCGCTCTTTGAAAGCCAGACAGATTTTCATTTGAAACCCGGCTCTCCTCTAATTGACAAAGGGAACCCTCTTTTGACTGATCCAGATGGTAGCATAAGCGACCCCGGATTGTATGGAGGACCAAACGCCCGGAGATAGCATCGTTGGGGCGACCCGACGGGTCGCCCCAACATTTCTGGAGTGTCAATCTTCAGGTTGACCAGAAGCAGATGTGGGTTCGATAAATCGAACCCCTACAATTGTCCTTTTGTAGGGGCTTGATTTAACAAGCCCATTAATTTCTGCTTTCAGTTAATCTCCTGACCAACTGAGCATCTTTGTTGGTGAGGACACCAACAAAGAGCTTTAAAAAAATTGTAGTTGCTTGATTTATCAAGCTCTTTACTCTTTATGACCTTTCCAAAACCAAGAAAATTCAAATGGCGCTATGTCTTTTTAGGTTTGCTTTTAATTTTTATTCTTATTTTTCTTTTAGAGTATTTAACCCTGCCGGATGTAAAATATCTTCAAAAGGAGAATCCTGAGACCACCTCTTTAATCCGGATAAGGAACAAAGAATATGAGAAAGAAGGTAAAAAACCAAGGGAATACCGCATCTGGGTGCCGTATAGCCAGATTTCGCCTCATCTGAAAAAAGCTATTTTAGTGGGTGAGGATATAAATTTCTTCACTCACAGCGGAATAGATCTGCAAGAGATGAAAGAATCCTTAAAGATCGACTGGAAAAAGAAAACATTCTCCAGGGGTGCATCTACCATCACCCAGCAATTAGCCAAAAATCTTTACCTTTCACCTTCCAAGAATCCTTTTAGAAAATTGAAGGAGATTCTAATTGCCTTCAGATTGGAGAAAGCACTGAGCAAAAGAAGGATTTTTGAGCTCTATCTGAATTTAGTCGAGTGGGGAAATGGAATCTACGGCTGCGAAGCAGCATCCAGATCTTATTTCCGTAAATCTTCTTCTGACCTTACGCCAGGTGAGGCGATAAGAATGGCAACCTCTCTGCCTTTTCCCCGGAAATACCCGCCTACCTCAGATGCCCGAAGATTTGAAAGAAGAAGAAAGATAATCTTAAACCGGATGCTCAAATACGGATTCTTAACTTTAGAGGAATATGAAGCACCTTTTGCTCCGCAGGAACAGGTACCTACAGACTCTACGCGGCATTTTTAATCGGACAGGGACAAGCCCTGTCCCTACAAGCTATCAATGTAGCATCATGGACGATGTACTCCATAATGAATAAATCGTTGACAAAAAAGAATCCAGAAACTATTTTTGGGAAAACACTGAACCTCAGAATGAACTTCAGGGAGAAAAGATGCGTTCTTTAAGGGTCGGGATGGCGCAGATAAACTGCACCGTAGGGGATTTAAAAGGGAATACTAAAAAGGTGATCCGGTATCTACATATAGCCAGAAAGATGGGGGTTGATTTAATCTGTTTTCCTGAGCTTGCCATCACCGGATACCCGCCTGAGGACTTGCTACTCAAACCACAATTCATCGAAGACAATATCAAAGCTTTAAAGAAGATAATCCCGAAAACTGGCGGTCTGACTGTGATTGTAGGATTTGTGGATAAAAATGGAGAGGTATACAATGCGGCAGCCGTAATTCACAATAGGAAACTGGTGGACGTTTATTATAAAAGCAACCTGCCCAATTATGGGGTGTTTGACGAACACCGCTATTTCCAGCCAGGGGATAAATTCTCTGTTTATCAGACAGGCGATTTTGTCTTTGGGGTCAATATCTGCGAAGATATCTGGTATCCAGAAGGACCGGCAAAGGCTCAGGCTTTAATCGGCGAAGCTGAACTGATAGTGAATATCAATGCCTCACCCTATCATATGGACAAGTGGAAAGAAAGGGAAAAGATGCTTTCCACCCGTGCCAGCGACAATCGGGTCTTCATTTTGTATAATAACTTGGTTGGAGGCCAGGATGAACTGGTCTTTGACGGAATGGGGATGATCTTTGACCCTGAAGGTAAAACCATCTGCCGGGGCAAACAGTTCGAAGAGGATTTCATCATAGCAGACCTGGACTTGGATGAGGCTTTCAGTGCAAGATTACACGACCCTAAATGGAGAACGGAAAAAGAGAAACTCAAATCTAAAACTGTCAATAGAATAATCGTCACAAAAAGAATTCTTAAGAGAAGAAAACCAAAGATAAAAAGGATAAATCCAGAACCCTTATCACCTCTGGCTGAAGTCTATAAGGCATTGGTTTTAGGGACAAAAGATTATCTGAATAAAAATGGATTTACCAAAGCAGTTCTGGGGTTGAGCGGAGGAATAGACTCTGCTCTGGTAGCCGTGATCGCCAAGGATGCCTTAGGTAAAGAAAATGTCATTTCTGTTTTTATGCCCTCCGAGTTTACTTCTAAAAGAAGTCTTTTGGATGCTAAAAAATTAGCTCATAATCTGGGGACAAAGTTTATCAATCTTTCTATCCAGAAAATCCTGGAGACCTATATCTCAACTTTGTCGTCAGAGTTTAAAGGTAAAAAGCCGGACGTGACTGAGGAAAACCTCCAGGCGAGGATAAGAGGAAATCTTTTGATGGCTCTCTCCAACAAATTCGGCTGGCTGGTATTGACTACCGGCAATAAAAGCGAATTAGCTGCAGGATATTCTACTCTGTATGGAGACATGGTTGGCGGCTTTGTGGTGCTGAAAGATATTCCCAAGACCTTAGTATACAAGTTAGCCAGATATAGAAATTCTCAGGAGAAAAAGGTGCTGATCCCCGAAGATATTTTGAAAAGAGAGCCCACGGCCGAGCTTAAGCCCGGGCAAAAAGATACTGATACTCTTCCACCTTATCCGGTTTTAGACCCGATTTTAAAATATTATGTGGAGGAAGATAAGGGGTTCAAAGAGATAAAGGAATTGGGTTTTGATAAGGAAACCATAATCAAGGTCATGCAAATGGTGGACCGGAGCGAATATAAAAGAAGACAGGCGCCCCCTGGCATAAAGATAACTGCCAGAGCATTTGGAAAAGACCGCAGGCTGCCAATCACCAATAAATATAAAGAGTTCTAAGATGTCCGAGAAGCTAAAGCCAATTTTAGAAATCGCTGAAGAGCTTGGTTTAAAAGAGGATGAACTCGAACTGGACGGGAAGTATATTGCCAAAGTGTCTTTCAGGGTCTTAGACAGATTAAAAGAAAGAAAAAACGGGAAGTATATTTTCGTCACAGCCATAACCCCCACCCCAGCAGGAGAAGGGAAAACAGTTACTGCTATCGGTCTCTCTCAAGCCTTGAATAGAATCGGTAAAAAAACTATCTGCACTCTAAGGCAGCCGTCTATGGGACCATTATTCGGCCTAAAAGGCGGAGCTACTGGAGGCGGAAAAGCCCAGGTTCTGCCCAAAGAGGAGATAAATTTACATTTCACCGGTGATTTTCATGCGGTTGGTTACTCACATAATTTACTTTCAGCTATTCTGGATACCCATCTGCAAAAGGGTAACAAACTGTGCCTGGATATCTCTGAGATTTTCTGGCCCAGGGTGGTAGATATTGATGACCGGGCTTTAAGGCATATCATCATAGGCCTGGGAGGAAAAGCGGACGGCATCCCCAGAGAATCTTATTTTGACATCACCCCTGCCAGCGAGGTGATGTCGATTTTATCTTTATCTACAGATTTAGAAGACCTCAAGAAACGCCTCTCCAATATAACTGTGGGCATAGACCAGAACAAGAAGATGATAACTGCTCAGGATTTGAAATCTCCCGGTGCTATGGCTGCGGTTTTAAAAAAAGCTTTTAACCCCAATTTAGTTCAGACTTCAGAGGGAACCCCTGCCTTTATCCATACAGGTCCCTTTGCCAATATCTCTCACGGTAACTCCTCTGTTATAGCTGATCTTATATCTTTAAAGCTTTCGGACTACGTTGTGACTGAGTCAGGCTTTGGTGCTGACTGCGGTGCAGAAAAGCTGATGGATATTAAATGCCGGGAAAGTGGCCTTACTCCTGATTTAGCAGTTTTAGTTGCGACGGTTAAGAGCCTGATGATGCACGGGATAGGCATCTATGATAAGAAAGCAATTGACCAGGAGAACCTTGAGACCCTGGAAAAGGGATGCGGGAATTTGCAGAAACATATACAGAATCTTAAACTTTTCGGACTTCCGATTCTGGTGGCTATAAACCGTTTTCCTGAAGACAGCGAAGCTGAGCTTTCGCTTCTAAAGGAAAAATCGCTCCAGGCAGGTGCAGATAACGTAGCAGTCGCTGAGATGTTCGACAAAGGCGGAGAAGGCGGAATAGAATTGGCAGAAAAGGCTGTAAAATTGTGCCAGAGAGGGTGCTGTTTTAATTTCCTGTACCAAGGAGGAGGGATAAAGGAGAAAATTGAAACCATCGCCAAAAAAATCTACGGGGCTGGCGAGGTGCTCTATTTCCCCTTAGCTGAAAAAAAGATAGACCTTTTCAAATCCTGGGGATTAGATAATCTCCCCATGTGCATAGCCAAGACTCCCTACTCTTTTTCGCACGATCCCAAGCTCAAAGGAAGACCTGACAATTTTCGTCTTCCCATCGAGGATTTAAGGCCCGCTACAGGCGCAGGTTACCTATACGCTTTAGCGGGAGATATTATGACCATGCCAGGACTCCCCACCAATCCGGCTGCTTTTAATTTTGACTTAGACAAGGACGGAAACATAACCGGCCTAACTTAGAAAAGGAGCAAAGATGGAAAAACTATTAGACATACTCTCCAATGCTATGCAAGTGGAAATAGACGGGTACCATTTTTACAAGTTAGCCTCTGAGAAGACTATAGATAAAAAAGGAAAAGAGGTTTTTTCGTCCTTAGCTGAGGATGAGAAAAAACATTATCAGATTTTAAAGGGACAGTACGAGAAAGTGAGAAAAACCGGAGGGATAGAATTCAAGGATAAAAAGGTAGAGTTCTTCAAATCCGAAAGCCCCAGCCCGATCTTCTCTGAGGATTTCAAAAAAAGAATCAAGGATATGCACTTCGAGATGTCAGCCTTATCCATAGGAGCGCTTTTAGAGAAAAACTCGATCGAATTTTACCGGAAATCTGCTGAAGAAAGCAGAGATGAGGAGGTCAAAAACCTTTTCTCCTATTTGGTGCAATGGGAACAGGAACATCTCAAAGCGCTGATCACCCAGCAGCAATATCTCAAAGAGGCTTACTGGCAGGACGCCAGGTTTTTCCCGGATATTTAAAAAGAAGGGAGAAAAATTTTACCCCATTAAGATTGTCTTATATCTCTGAGAAGGGAGGAAAAAAATGCCTATAAAGCCAGGAGAGAAAGCCCCGGATTTTGTGTTAAAGAGGCATGATGATAAGGAATATAAGTTATCGGATTTCAAAGGGAAAAACGTGGTTTTAGCCTTTTATGTGGCTGATTTCAGCCCGGTATGTTCCAAGGAAAATACCTGTTTTGTGAATGATTTAAAAAGATTTGAGAATTTGAATGCGCAGGTCTTCGGCATAAGCGTTGACAATATCTGGTCACACAAGGCTTTTGCGGAGAAGCTCCAGATAAAATATCCGCTTTTGTCCGATTTCCACCCCAAAGGGGCAGTTGCCTCCAAATACGGGCTATACCTGTCTGATCTGGGGATAACTAACCGGGCTACGGTAATTATTGATAAAGAAGGGATTGTTCGCTACGTCCAGGTTTATGATATCCCCCAGCAGAGGGAAAACAGCGAGCTTTTGAAAGTGCTGGAGGATTTAAAATAAAGTTATTAATTGACAAGGAATATCGCGTAGGGGTGGAGCTTGTCTCCACCCTTCTTCCCAAGGCGTCCAATTGGACGTCCCTAAGCGCTAAAATAAACTACCTTTGAAAATTAGGAATACGTTTTAAAACCTCGTCTATCTGTTGAACCTTGAAAGGCTTTAATAGAAATCCGTCAGGTTTGGGTTCCTCTTCAGGGTTAAATTCTGCCTCGTAGCCGGTGATAAGAACCACTGGAAGCTGAGGATAATTCTGCTTCACAGTCTTTAAGAGCTCTTTCCCATCTATTTTAGGCATCATTAAATCAGTTATTACCAGATCAAAGGTCTCGTCTTTTAAAATATCGAGAGCTTCCTGCCCATCCTGTGCTTTTTCGCTTTCGAGGTCAAAACACTGGGAAAGAATATCTGCCAGAAGACTGGACATATTTGGATTATCTTCTACGATCAAGACTTTTCTGGTTTTGAAGTTATAGCTCATATTCTTTCTTTCATTTCGAAATTATCAAGCCTGTCTTTATGTAATACTATTATCGGCTGGTAAGAAGGTTTTATCAACAAAAAATGCCACGTTGCCCTCAACTCGGGCATGCCGCTGACCAGAAAAAAAACAGCCCCACGCTGAGGGCAGCGTGAGGCTGATAATCTGCTGTTTCGGTTTTTCTATTCGAAAAGATTTTCTTTTTTTATTTCCTCTGATATTACCCGGTACAACTCTTTTGCTTCCTCTTTTCTTAAGTTCTTTAGGGGTAGCTTTAATATCTCCAGTTCAATCTTCCTCTGAGTTAGGTTCAGAACTATCTTCTGCCCGGGTTTAACTTCTTTTCCCGGTTTTGCCTTAATCCCGTCCAAAAAAACAAGACCCTTATCGCAGGCTAATTTTGCCTGGGTTCTTCTTTTTATCAGCCGGGACTCGGAAAGAAACTGGTCTAAGCGCAAACTTGTTTTAGATCCTCTCCTCCACGTAAGTCTTCTCTTTAAGAGTATCTATCCATTTCATAATCTCGTCGCTTGCCTTTTTTCTCTTGGCCATTTCTTTGATAGTATCATAGTCCTCTTCCAGGCTCAATTTTCTCTGCTTTTTCTTGTCCGCCACCTTGAGGATATACACCCCGTCCTCAGCGACAACTGGAGGGACTATCTGGCCGACCTCTGAATGAGAGATTTTATCCTTTAACTCTGGTGGTAACTGGGTAAAAGGTAACCAGTCCAACTCTCCGCCCTTCTTCTTGGAATCCTCATCCTGGGAGTAATCTTTGACCATCTGGACAAAATCAGCACCGTTTTTTAACCTCTGATACAACGAATCAGCCAGGCTCAAAACCCGGGCTGAATCAGTCGGGGAGGGCTGGATTTTGATCAGAATATGATGAACGTGTATCTGCTCGTCTTTTTTTTCATCTAACTTTATTATATGAAAACCCAGAGGTGTCTGCACCACATCGCTTATCTCTCCTGGATTTAAGGAAAACGCCTTCTCCTCAAATTCCGGCAGTATCTCCCCTTTTTTCAGAAAACCTAAATCCCCACCTTCCTTGGCACTGGGGTCCTCAGAGTATTTTTTTGCCAGCTCTGAAAAATCCTCTCCGGCTTTAGCTTTTTCCAGGATCATCCGGCTGTGGGTTTTCAGCGAGTCGATGGTTCTCTGGCTGGGCTCTATTTTGAAAAAAATCTGGCTTAGTTTGGCAGACTCAGATTGCTCCGGAAGACTATCCTTGTAGTTCTGGTAGAATTCCTTGACCTCCCGTGAGGAGATATTGACCTTGGACAACCTGGAGGAGATCAGCTTATCCCTTAAAAGCTGTTCCTGGATTTGCTCCCGGTATTTCCTCCTGAGCTCAGATTCGGTTAAACCTTCGGTTTTAAGTTCATTCTGGAAAGCTTCCTCAGATTGGAACTGGCTTTTGATCTTGCTTAACTGGCTCTCCAGGGTCTGGTCTATCTCCTTATCACTAATCTTCAAAAGCGTGTCCTTTTGCGCCTGGTTCAGAAGGAGTCGGTCGTTTATCGTCTGCTCCAGAAGATTTTTTTTCAACTTATCCATTTCCTCTGGAGAGGAGACCTTTTGTCCGGTCTGGGTGAGGTAAATTTCCAGCTGGAGTTTAAGCTCTGAATTCAAGATTATATCTTTTCCCACCACAGCCACGACATAGTCCAAAGTATCCTGTGCCGGAACAGACAGGGGGAAAAAAAGCAGGAATAAGCTGAGTAAGAATATGCTCTTTATTATCTTTATTATCTTCATTTTCTTTGAATGCTCCTACCGGGTGACCTGGGAGTCTGCAGCCCACCCGAATTTCTCTATTTTCGCTTTTTTCTTCAATTCCTCCAGCAGGCTGGAAATTGCCTGGTTCCTTTTCTCCTGGAGCAGTTGGCTCATCAGGGTCGTTTTGACCTCCTCGAAATCCCGGATGCTTCCTTTCGGTTTTCTATCCGTAACCTTCAGGATGTGGTAACCCATGGCAGTCTTGAAAGGCGAGGAGACCATACCGGTTTTAAGACCAGAAGCTACCCTGGCTACGACCGGGTCAGTATTGGAGAGACTGAAGTATCCAATGTCTCCTCCAGTATTTCTGGTAAGTGAATCCCAGGATAATTCCCGGGCTAAAAGCTCGAAACCCTCACCTTTTTTCAGGCGGGCAGAAGCAGAATCGGCCTGAGCCTGGCTGGAGAAAAGAATATGGCTGGCTCTCACTTCCTCCTGCTCCCTTTTGAAAAAATCTTTATTCTGCTGGTAAAATTTTCTGGCATCATCCTCCGAGATCTGGATGTTCTTGGCTATCTGATCGTTCAACAAGCTCAAGACCGTTACATCTTTGGCTGCCTGCTTAGCCCTTATCTGCACCTCAGGAAGTTTATCCAGACCTCTTTTTTTAGCTTCTTCGTACAAAAGCTGATTATCAATCCAGCGATTCAGGTATTCCAGTTTAGCTCCGGGCAGAATGCTATCTCCATAGGCTAAGGAAAGCTCGGCTTTCAACCCTTCCTCGGTCAATTCCTCATCATCCACTCTAACCAGAGCTTTTCCTTCCTTAACCTGGTTTGAGCTTCTGCATCCGGAAATGCTCAAAATCCAGACGGACAATATCAGTATAAGGTAAGTTCTCTTCATCCCTTTTTCTCCTGAGGCAGTTCCTTTTCCACCATCTTCACTGCAGCCTGAAGTCCGCCCTGATCGATCTTGATCTGGGTTTTTGACCGGGCTTGAGCTAACCACTGTTGATACACCGCATTTTTCTTCTCGTAGGTAGCGGCACTCTCTATCTGCGGTTCCATTTCCTTTAGGGTCCTTAGCCTCTGGTCAGATTTTTCCACCAGTCTTATGACTGAATAACCTTCGCCTACCGGGCTTTGCAGCAGATGAATCGGACCTCCGAGCTGTCCCTTCTTGAGCTGGGATGCTGCGTCGAAAAGCTCCGGGTAGTTGCTTTTGGTAATAAATCCGAGGTCCCCCCCGCTGTTTTTAGCATAGGTCCGGATGGTATTCTCTTGAGCCAGCTTTTTAAAATCGGCTCCTGTCCGAAGCTGCTTTAAAATCTTTTGAGCCTCCTCTTCGGTTTTAACCATAATCTCCAGGACATGCGCCTGAGCCGGAGCAATATATTTATCTTTATTCCTTTCGTAGTAAAGCTCCTGGTCGGTTGAGTCCACAGTTAAGTCTTTCCAGATCACCTCGTTCCTGAATTTCTCCGCCATCGCTCCTTCTTTGATTTGATTCAACCTATCTTTGTATTCTTTGCTTTTATCTATCCCTGCCTTTAAGGCTTCCTTTTTCAAAAGCTCCGGAGCCAGAAGGTAATTGAAAACCATGTTTTTGAGATTCTCTTCATCCGTCAGAGGCGGCCTTTGGTAAAAAGGCATACGATTGTAGAACGCAAGAAAATCGTCCACTTTCAGTTCCCCACCTTTATACTTCAGAACCGGCAGAGACCTTTCCTCTGCGGTAAGTTGATCCGGGAATATATTTACACCCCCAGCTTGTGTCTGCAAGGTATCTTTGGCAGCTAACTCCCTGGCTTTTTCGTCTAACTTCTTTAAAGTCGGGCTAACTGTCTGGATATCTGACCTCTCCATCACGCCGTAAACATAGTTCAAAGCTGCCTCCTGCTGTCTCATCATCTGCAGGCTCGTGTTCAGCCGGTCCTTTTCCTCGGCAAAGGGTTTCTGCTCTTCTTTTTTTCTTTCCTCTAACTTGATCACATGCCATCCGGCAATAGTCTTGACCGGACGTGAGATCTCCTGGGGCTTTAATTTGAAAGCCGCCTCCTTAAAGGGACTCAGACCGAGCATCGCGTTCCAGGTGATAGAACCCAGGTCACCGCCTTTCTCTTTAGTCCCCGGATCAATAGATTTCTCCTTGGCCAGCGAGTCGAAATTTACCCCTTTTTTAAGGTCCTGGTAGACCTGGTCAGCCTCTTTTTTTGTTTTGACCAGAATGTGCCTTACCTTGATCCTCTCCCCTAATTTCTTGTAGAAATCCTCCACGTCCTTATCCGTAACTTTGGCCTTGCTCAAAACCTCTTTCTGAAAAAGCTGCTGTAACAAGAGCTTGTCCTTATTCTGATCCAACTGGCTTACAATCTGAGGGTCCTTATCAAAACCTTTTTCGTAAGCTGCCTGAATCTGAATTCTCCCGTCGATTTCCTGGTCCGTAAATTGCTTTACCTGTTCCAGCAGGGGGAGAGTCGACGTTATTTGCACCTGGGAACCCTTTTTCATAGCCACAAAATCATTGGCCACCTTTCCCACGGTGATCTTATCCGTTCCCACCTGGGCAACCATCTGGTCTTGTTTTGATCCACAGCCATTTCCCCACACCAGCCCGAGTACCACCAGGGCTAATACTGCAATTCTCTTTCTCACTGATTCCTCCTTATTAGGGTTGAGTTCATCATATTTTAAACTTTTAATATAAACCATTTTACAATTTTTGCAAGACCTTTTTTGTCTGCTCCAGGCGATTTTGAGTTGAATCCAAAGAAATTTCCATTTTCAAATTCTCATCCGCGAAAAACTCCATCGGGTAAGTAAGTCCCTCCCGGTATTTCATGATCTCTTCTTTTCCCACTTTTTTGTTTTGGTCAAACTCTATTCTCAACCGATTTTCCTTTATAGAAAGTTTGGAGATCTCTTTCTCCTGACATAGTAGTTTAATCCCCGCTATCTCTAAAAGCTCATGTGCTTCTTTAGGCAAGGGTCCAAATCTATCCTCGAGTTCCATTTTCAAATCATCTACCTCTGCTTCCTTTTTAACCTCTGAGATCTTTTTATAGATTTCCATCC
>Ga0209777_10006732_pt1 | contig 12882 bp, 11 predicted proteins | sample FrelakmetHBP12HB_FD_187147 | JGI IMG/M metagenome (GOLD analysis project Ga0209777, IMG submission 187147) | Freshwater lake sediment microbial communities from the University of Notre Dame, USA, for methane emissions studies -HBP12 HB (SPAdes)... | ecosystem: Environmental > Aquatic >...
GCTCAACGTTGGGATTGACCGGTTGGAGGCGCGCGATCACAGGATCCAGGTGATCGGCTTGCCGCAAAAATACCTGCCTATCGGCGAAGTGGCCTTCAAGAGTCAAGTTGCCCTGGGCAGACCTACGTTGGCCAGCGCCTCTTATAATCCCCCCACGGTTCCTTTGGACCCTGAGACCGGGCAGGGAGAACCTTTCAGTACCTATGTTTATGCCACCCAAATCGCAGAGGTAGAGGTGGATACGGATACGGGCCAAGTGGATGTGCTGCGAATAGTGGCGGCCCATGATTGTGGTACGCCGATCAACCCGGCCCTGGTGGCAGGACAAGTGCAGGGGGGGGTAGCCATGGGTATCGGTTACGCCCTTTCAGAAGAGATCGTTTTTGAAGGGGGAGTTCAACTAAACCCCAGCCTGACGGACTATGTCATTCCCACAAGCATAGACATACCCTCCGTTGAGATCATCATCGTAGACAACTATGACCCCAGCGGACCGTTCGGAGCCAAGGGTGTGGGAGAACCCATCCTCGTACCGACAGCTCCAGCAATACTCAATGCAATTTATGATGCCGTTGGTGTCCGGCTCTATTCCCTGCCGGCAACACCGGAAAAGGTGCTCAAAGCCCTAAGAGAGAGTCAGTTATAGCCAAAAATAGAAGACCCCCATATCCCTGGTAACAAAATTTTGTCGATATTATTATGAGACCCTTAATATGGGTGAATATTCCAAAACAACGGACCAAAAATGAAACTAATTTAGAATAGATTCAGGCATAATTTGGGATAAGGCAAGAGGAGGTGGATGATTTGAAATTATTTAGGATTGAAGAGTACATCAATATGGAAAATCCCACCCCCGGTAAGGCCTATCGCCCTGAAATTCTCACTGGCGAACATAAAGCAAAAGAGCTCGGCGGAATGTTCGGACTGCTTGCTCCTGGAAATCAAGTCCCCTATCATTACCATAAAAATCGTGAATCCATTATTCTCGTTATTGGCGGAGAGGCTATCGAAGTGGTTGAAGGTGAAGAGATTCCTATAAAGGAAGGGGATTTGATTTACATTCCCGCAGGAGAGAAGCATATGACCTTGAACAGATCTGAAAAGGCATTTCGCTACCTTGAATTCTTCACCAGGCCTCCGGTAACGGCCGACTTCGTGGAGGTCAAATAGATGCCCCTACTGTGGATATTCGCAGGCATCAGGAGGAATCACAATGGCTATTGATCTGGCAATTAAGGGGGGTAAGATAGCTTCCCCCAGCGGAATCCTTGACGCCGACCTTTATGTTCAAGGCGGCAAGGTGCTGGCCGTGGGCAATTTGGAAGGCCTTAGCGCCAAACAAACCATCGATGCCGGTGGTTTAGTTGTCATTCCTGGTGCGGTGGACGGACATGTGCATATGATGGATCCGGGGCACACGGAACGGGAGGATTTTACCACAGGCACGAAGGCAGCCGCTGTCGGAGGAACAACAACCGTAATCGAGCATCATCGGACCGAGCCGCCAGTCCTGAATGCCAAGGTCTTGGCCCAAAAACAGGACTATTGTAGTGCCAAGGCAGTAGTCGATTTTGCGCTTATGGGCGGGGCCGTACCGGACAACCTGCATGAATTGAAAGGGATGTGGGATGCAGGTGCCGTTGCCTTCAAGACATTTACCTGTGAGCTCCACGGGGTCATACCCATGCCTCCGGGGAATCTCCGTGAATTGTTCCGTACCCTGACGACCTTTGACGGCATCACCCTCATTCATGCTGAAGACGACTCCATCCTCCGGATGAACGAACAACTGCTGCGCGATTCCGGACGAAAAGACTTTCTGACCGTCGCCGAGTGGCGTTCTGAAGATGCTGAATTGGTGGCTATCTCAACGGCCGTCCACCTGGCCAAGTGGACTGGGGCTCGAGCTATTTTTGCCCATGTCAGCCTTCCTGAATCTCTCCGCATCATCCGCCAGGCACAACAGGAAGGGGTTCGGGTCTATGCAGAGAGCTGTCCTCAATACTTTTATCTGACCCATGACGATTTGCTAAGAAAGGGCCCCTGGGTCAAGTTTGCCCCGGCGGTCCGTAAACCGGAGACAGTTGCCCAAATGTGGAAGGAACTGAGCTCCGGGAAGATCGACATTTTAAGCACGGACCATTGTCCCTTCCCTAAGTCAGAGAAGGCGGTCGGGGAAGAAGATATCTGGAAGGCCCCGTATGGGATTCCGGGGATCGAGACCACAGTCCGCCTCATGCTCAACGGCGTCAACCAGGGCAAGGTCAGCCTGGAACAGTTGGTTCAATGCCTGTGCGAGATGCCGGCCAGAATCTACGACCTCTACCCTCGCAAAGGATGCCTCCTGCCCGGCTCGGATGCCGATATCCTGCTGGTGGATATGGAGGCGCGAGAAACCATCTCCAATGAGCTGATCGTGTCCAAATGCGGTTGGACCCCCTATGATGGGCTGGAAGTCAAAGGCAAGGTTGTCAGGACGATCCTGAGGGGAACAACGGTGGCTGAAAATGGAAAGCCCGTGGGCGAGCCGGGGTATGGACAGTTCATTACCCGACAAGGCATCAAAAAGAGAACAGCATCATGAGTAAGGTGCTTGTTGCCGACAGCACCTATGAGACCTGCCGGGAGGCCGTGGATCAGGCCTTTTCGATGTTTCCAATTGATGTTCGTAGCAAGAAGGTCGCTGTCAAGGTAAATGCCCTGAAGGCCGGGGATCCGGACAGGCAGGCCTATGTCACCCACTACAAGCTGGTGGAAGCAGTCGTTGAAAAGCTGGTTTCTTTACAACCTGCCGGGATTGTGGTCGGTGATTCCGTAGGGACCGAATTCTACGGAAATTCAGAGCAGGTGTTCGAGGTCATGCACCTGAAAAAAGCAGCGGGTCCTTTTTATCGCAACTTCAACAAGAACCTCAGAGTTGTCGAATTGGACCGGCCTTTCAAACGCAAGGTCGCTGTGCTAAGGGATGTCTTAGACGCCGAGGTCTATATTTCCCTGCCGAAGATGAAGACCCACGGCTTGACCCTGCTCAGCGGTTCGATCAAAAACAATTTCGGGCTTTTGGCCGGGGCTCAGAAATCTTGGTATCACTATTACTCGGTTAAGCCGGAAATCTTCGCCTGGATCGTGGTTGAAATGTTCCGGCTTCGACCGCCCGACCTGGTTATCATGGATGGCATTCTGGCCATGGAAGGTTACGGCCCTGCCTCTCCTGAAAGCAGATGGGTGAACAAGGTGCTGGCCTCCGACGATCCAGCGGCCCTGGATACGGTTCAGGCCAAGATCATCGGTTTGAACACGAATGATATCCCTCATCTGTGTATGGTCAGGGATCTGGGATTGGGAGAGGCGGATCTTAACAGGATCGAAATCATAGGAGATGCCTCCACGATCCAGGAATACCACAGGCCAACGCCGCCAGAGACAAGTTACAGTTATAAGGCCGGTGTGGGGAGCGGTAATACCAGCATTGAGTATTATCGTCAAAGAGTGGCCTTTCGTCCGCTGATCTCTCCTGAGAGATGTCGGCACAAACTGGGATGCACGTCCTGTATAGACATTTGCCCTGCAGGCGCCTTGAGTCCAGGAGATGATTTGCCCGCAAATGATGTCTCCAAATGCCTGCTCTGCAGCGCCTGCCGGGAGGTTTGCCAATCTGCGGCCCTGGAATTCTTTCCCCATCAAGAGATCATGAACACACTGGCAAAACAGAAAGTCCCTTCGTGGGAAGCCTAAGGCTTAAACCTCTCTCTGAAGTCTTAAGGAGAAAGATATGAAGCAAAAGGTCGGTATGATCGGTTTGGGCATCATGGGATCAGCCATGGCCTGGAACCTGCTTAAGGAAGGTTTTGAGGTCATCGGCTTTGATATCCTCTCGGAAAGGATAAAGGATTTTACAGACAAGAGAGGGATCGGTGCGGCCTCGTGTAAAGAGGTGGCCCACAAAGCCGAGGTCATTATCTCTTCTCTGCCCAGCGACGAGGCCCTGCACCATGTCGTCTTCGGCCAGGACGGCCTTTTGGCCAGTGCCAAGAAAGGCCTTGTTTTGATTGAGGCCAGCACCCTGAGCTTGGAGGCCAAAGAGCAGGCTTATGAGGCCTTGAAGTCCGTTGGTGTGGATATGTTGGACTGTCCTCTGAGTGGTACGGGGTCTCAAGCCATACGAAAGGACATTGCGGTTTACGCCAGCGGGAATCAGGAAACCTGTGAGCGCTGTAATTCCGTTTTTGAAGGATTTGCCCGTGCCGTTTACTACGTCGGCGAGTTCGGGATAGGCACTAAATTGAAATTCGTGAACAATCTGCTGGTCACGATCCATAACGTTTCGGCAGCAGAGGCTTTTGTCCTTGGGATGAAGGCGGGATTGGACCCGCAATTGATTTACAAGACGATCATCAACGGCTCCGGCTCTTCTCGCATGTTTGAGGTGAGGGGTCCGCTCATGGCGGCCGGGAAATACGATGACCCAACCATGAAAGTGGATCTTCATCAGAAGGACATAAAACTCATCACCAACTTTGCCAACAGTCTGAAGTGTCCAACTCCTCTTCTCTCTGCGGCAGCCCAGCTTTATACAGCAGCCTCGGCTCATGGATGGGGAAAACAGGATACGGCCTCGGTCTGTGCGGTCCTGGAGGAAATGGCCGGGCTGAAGAGGAGAGACAATCCCTGAAACCCGGTTTCTCTTTTGGGTATACAGATCCCACTAGCAGTGTACATCAATTAAAATATGGGAAGTTTCCCTTAATTTTCCAGACGTCTTATTTCCTCCTGTTTTCTCATTGACTCTGTCTTTTCCTTGTTTTATACTCTTCCCATGAAAAGGCAACTTCTTATCAAATATGCTATTTGTATCACGTGGCGAAAGGAGCTTTTATGAGCGACTTGATGGAAATTATACGGAATAGAAGAACCATTCGTCGATTCGAGGCCACCCCCGTTGATGAGGAGAAGATTCAGACGATCCTCGAAGCAGGAAGATGGGCGCCCTCCTTCAGCAACCTCCAACCCTGGAAATTCATTGTGGTCAAAGAAGGGGGGTTAAAAAAGGCGATGGACACGGCGGCCAAAGAGAGCGTCCTCCATTGGGGAATCGATGAGGCTCCCGTCGTCATCCTCGTCTGTGCCGATCTCCGGGTCGACCCTCTTCATGCGATTGAAGCCGGGGCGGCTGCAACTCAGAATATGACCCTGATGGCGCACAGCCTCGGCCTGGGAACGGGTTGGATTGGAATCACGGGAACAGAGGCTGAGATAGCCATCCAGAAGCTCCTCAAATTCCCGGAGACAATGCGCATCGTCTCCCTGATTCCCATCGGAATTCCGAGAGAGTCTCCGAAGGGCGTCCGAAAGCCGATTGAAGAGCTGGTCGAAGTTCGGTAGGCGGAGCTTCCCGGGGACGGGGTCCTCCTTGACACCCGATCGGCGAGCTATCCCTTGAGGGGTACGCTTTTTAAAAATTAAATAACTCAATATTCTAGCGAATAATTTTCTTTTTTTGCGATTGATTCTCCCCTTTCCACTGAAAATCCGACACCGGCCAGACTCATCTCTAATTTCTTAGCGAGAGCTGTATGCGACAGGCCCAATTCTCTTAATAATAGGGACAGCTGTCACTATTTTCAATCCGTGAAGATGCTTGAGATCAATCTAACCGATCTTCTGGCCTGACTTGCTTAAGGCTATTATCGGCTTGGCCGTTTTTACCTTACCTTTTGCAAACTATTTCCTGCGAATTCAATCCTTTCGTCTGGTCCGACTTCTATTTAACTATTATCTTTAATATGATATAATAGAGACCTAGGACAGGATAACCAACATAGATTGTTATTGCCTAAAACCCTAAAAGAACTCTTTGGTTTGGGGAGCTATTAAGAAACTATAGAATAACTTGTTATGCGCCAAGTCGGCGAGAGAAAGGAGCCAACAAATGAGCGTCGTTGAATGTCCAGATTGTAAAGAGCAGATTTCTGGCTCTGCGGCGACTTGCCCGCACTGCGGCCGGTGGACCGATTGTCGGTACTACTGGGACTGGGACGTTCAGGAAGATCTACTCTTCAGCAATCGAACCAACTTTTTCCTGGTCGCCGAAAGCATGCTCCTTGGAGGCGTTGCGGTAATTTTGGCGGGGAACTATAAGCCACTTGCTTTGTTTGTTTCCATTCTTTTGTGTCTGGTCGGCCTCTTTTCCACATTTGTTTGGTGGTCAGCCAACCGGAAGCAGCGCGCTACAGTGAATGTGGTGAAGGATCGGCTCGCTGCATCAGATTCGCGATCGAGGGATGTGTGGGATATGGCGAAACGTGAAGTTGGCCGCGTCGGTGTTCACCAGTTGGTGCGTGTTTCCATGCCAACTGCACTCTTCGTCGCGTGGGTCGCAATACTCCTCGGATTCGTAGTTCGTTATTTCGAGCCGAGGTTATGGTAGCGCCATTCATGGCTTGTTCAACCGGCGTAGGGTGGGCATCTAACGATAGAGGAGCAACATATTGGCGTTGGTAAGACCTAGGCTAAATGACTTTTATGATTTGCCCTTTTCTCAGGAGCAGGTTAGCTTCGCAATCCCGCTCTTAGATGAAGACCTTCCCTTATATGTTGATCCCTTTTTACTTTGGAAATCACCATCGCAGCAAGACAATTCTCTGCATGCTCAAATCGTAAATTCATTTAATTATCTGGGTTCGCTTTTCTTGAAAGACAGAAAAGAAGACGCTATTAACTTGCTAATCAAGCTTTCGGAATGCGATGAAGTCGGTTTAGGTAATTCGAGATCACGAAAAGGTCTGAAGATCGGCCCAAAGATAGCTGCTGAGATTCTTTCTCTTTTTCAAGATATCCCTCAAGTGCAGAAATCGGGATTCACTCATTTTGAGGAAGTCCAACTTCTTGTTGAAGGTGTCGCGCAGGACCGAATAAGTGACATCGCGTGCAATCTCCTGATGTCCTTTCTTGTTGATTACACTATTGACGAGTGCAAGAGATGGTCAATACCCACTGCAAGGGTCAAGGTAGACATATACAACTGTAAATCAAACCAATTTGTCTCGGAGACGGTTGACTTGCCCGTAAACCCTGAGACGAATAGTTCGGTTGTGCTCGTCCCAAAAAGATGGCTCAGATTTGTTTCATGGATAAACTTCTCAGATTTTCAGGAGCATTATTTTGCGAAACACGCGGATACCGAGCGCTTCCGAGATCGAGTGGCAATCCTGAACTACAATCGAAAGAACTACGGTGTGGTCCAGGCATACGTGACCATGAGGGAAAGCGCAAGAAACGACTGTAGCAATGATCCCTTGTTTAGGCCGATTCCGATAATTTCGATGAAAAGGAAAACACAATCCTTGGCGGCATTAAAAACGGGTAAAACCGATAACGCTGACAAAGAATATGAGCGGTTGATAGCTCCGGTACTTGCTTCTGCAGTATATCCCGAACTGGATTTCGCCTCAACCCAGAGCAGAACCATTTCGAACGTACTGATACGTGACCTCATATTTTACAACAACCGAGCTTGTGACATAACGATTGATCTTTATAAACTCTATGAATCCAAACAGATAGTGATGGAAATGAAGAATGTGGCTGTCTTAAACAACGATCACATTGACCAACTAAATCGGTACATGAAAGAAGAGTTCGGAAGATTCGGGGTCATCTTAACCAGAAAAGTTCCACCAAAAGCGGTCTATAAGAACACCATCGACCTCTGGTCAGGACAACGAAGATGCATTCTGATTCTTACTGACGATGACATAAAGCTGATGGGTCAACTCTATGAGTCTAAACAGAGACTACCAATAGAGGTACTTAAGAAAAAATACATTGAATTTAGCAGGGACTGCCCCGGATAGGAGGACAATCATAATGAAAAAGAAGGATGTGGAGCGCTTTGAAAAAGTTTCCGGGCAGCTCGAAAGGGTCTATGAGGAAATCACTTCCCTTTCAAAAAAATCCCCCAACGACGGTGTTAACAAGTTTAAACTTCGGCTTGTAAATAAAGTCCTCGAAGCTGCCAACTCGCTTCTCGATAATAAATACAAGCCATTCGATGATTTCTCCGTATTTGACGAAGACACTCTTCCGAGCAACAGTGACGTAGCATTCATCCTAGCACAGTACCTTAATTGTATGGAAAACCTGAGAGCGGAAAATATTCAGCAAAAGGACTACAGCGTCCAGTGGTACTGGGTCATTGACGGCGAGACGTCATCCGAGAAAACGACGCCGCCGAAGAAATTAGGTAGGAGGTAAAAGCCGTGGCCACAAAAAAACCTGCAAGCCAAACTCCACCAACCGATATTCAAACCGACAAGTACGAACTACTACATCCGCTTCTAACATCTCTTCTCTTTGAAGTTAAGGAGCTTTCCAAGAAAAAACAGGATGAACCCCTGAACAAACTAAAGGTGGGAATGATAAACAAGATTCTTTCCCAAATCAAGGCAGATGTGCTGAGCGACGATCCTACACTCGAATTTCTTGACCTTTTGGATAGCGAGACTCTACCGACGAATAGTGATGCGGTTCTGATAATTGCGCAATACGACTCTGCCATGAAACAGTTCCATACAAAGCACTTTGGGTGGGATGGACGCAATCACAGATGGTTTACAAAAGAGAATCCAGGGTTCAAGAAGTAGCGCCATAGGTCAGGTGATATCTTACTAACACCACAATAAAAGATCTGACTCTGTTGATGATATAACAGAGACCCAGGACAGGATAACCGACATAATTTAACATAAATTGTTATTGCCTAAAACCGTAAAAGAACCCTTTGGGTTGTGGAGCTATTAAGAAACTATAGAATAACTTGTTCGCCAAGGGGTCACCGGCGTTGATCCACGAAGAGGAGCATATGAGAGAGAGTAGAAAGGCAGGGCTTCCATGAAGGACTTCTTCATAAGCTATAACCAAGCCGATCTTCGTTGGGCGGAGTGGATAGCCTGGCAGCTTGAGGCTGCAGGGCATTCGACTGTTCTGCAGGCGTGGGACTTCAGGCCGGGTTCGAACTTTGCCCTCGAAATGCACATGGCGGCCCAAGAAGCAGAACGCACCATCGCTGTGCTATCGCCCACCTACTTGCAGTCCCCCTTCACGTTAGCTGAGTGGGCTGCTGCCTTTGCTTCGGATCCCGCTTCACATCAGCGGAAACTGCTCCCTATCCGGGTTCGCGAGTGCGATCCAACAGGTATCCTCAAGCAAATTGTATATATTGATCTCGTCGGCCTGTCTGAGGAAGAAGCGAAAAAGGTGCTTCTCTCTGGCGTCGAACTTGGCCGGGGCAAGCCGCTGTCCGCGCCTGACTTCCCTGCTGTCACTCCCCTACGGGAACATAAGACGCCGCTTCCTGGTCGCCACCCAGCGCCAATACGGTTACTGCATCTATCGGACCTTCATTTGGGCCAAGAACGGTACGAGGTATTCCAGCGCTCAGCCTACGTCCGACTCGCCGAAACGGTTATGCAGGAAGGCAGAATCGACCTCGTGTTCGTTACAGGAGACCTAACATTTCGCGGTGACCGACAGGGGTTTGGGGCCGCCCGGGACTTCCTCCTTGAGCTTTTGGAGAGGCTCGAAGTCCCCCCTGACCGAGGTTGCTTTGTAGTGCCTGGCAACCACGATGTTCACTGGTCTGCCATCGGACCAGCTGACAAGTACATCCTTGAGAACCTCAATTCGGAAGAGTCCGTTGCACGAGTGCTTTCTCACTCGCAAACGATGCACCTGCTTGGTGCCAGGCTCGCTGGGTTCTATGAGTTCACTCACCTGATGTTCGGGCGCTCACGTGGTTGGCGATCAGAGCGTCCGTGGCGCGTAGACAAAACGGTCCTGTCTGGAACTCAAGTGGCTGTTATTCAACTCAACAGCGCTTGGGCACTTGGTCCACCTTCATCATCAGTACCGATCCTTGGTGAGTTCCAGGTACGGGATGCGCTGACTGAAGCCGCCGACTGTCCAGTCCGTTTGTGGCTCGTGCATCATCCATTGTCCGCCCTGGAAGGCGGAGAGAAGGACAGAATAGCTCGGCTCCTGTCGAGCGCTGATGGTACAGACCTTGTTTTCTGTGGCGCGGCGTACATGTCTCGGGGAATAACCATGCACGGCGACGGCTATTTTGAGTTCTCTGCAGGTTGGAATCCTTCGGATGATTGCCTTGTGGGAATGCCTGGTTTCTCTTGCAGTGTGATCGAAGTTGACCAACACGCTGCAACCATCAAGTATACTCCGCTTCGCTTTGACTACAAAATTGGAGGCTGGGCTCGCCTGCCCGCAGAGGATGGCGGCAATGTGGTGCCAACGATAGTGCCGCTGCCCAAAGCACACGACACCCGGTCCAGCGTTCCTGAAACGAAGTGGCCCGAGAAGTGGAAATCTCAAGATGCGGCAGTGGTTGAAGCCATCCGATCTCGCGAAGTTGAGACTCTGACTTCGATCATGACTCTGTCCGAGGAGCAGTTCCGAAGGGACCTGACTTCCCGTCCTATCTTACTGGTCACGGTGACTGAGGTCGAATTGCGGGCCGTGTTGTCCTACATGCGTCCTAAGAAAGGGAAGCGCGCGATACGCCGAGGCCACATTGGGAAGGAGACGTACTATCTTGGGAAGTATGGTGCTGAAGAAGCAATAGTTACCATGTGCGGTATGGGATCTATGGGCCGGGACTCCGTAATACTCGCGACTCAAGAAGCCGTCTCGCGGTTCTCTCCCAAAGGGATCCTGATGGTCGGAATAGCGTTCGGGCTTAGCCAGACTAAGCAGGCTCTTGGGGACGTCTTGGTGGCCTCTCAGGTGATCTCATACGAGCAACAACGCATCGGCGAAAAGCAAGTAGTCCAACGCGGCATCATAGTGGAGACTGGACCGACGCTCCTTAACCGTTTTCGTCAAGCCTTGGACTGGGTGTTTGTGGGTCAAGAAGGGCGACAGGCCAAGATGTTCATTGGACCCGTTCTGTCAGGAGAGAAACTTGTGGACCAAGCTTCCTACAAGGAACAACTATTCAAGTCTTTTCCGCAAGCTATTGGGGGAGAAATGGAGGGCGCAGGGCTTTACGCTGCAGCTGCCAGGTCTGGGGTTGAGTGGATTGTTGTGAAGGGAATATGTGATTGGGCTGATGGGACCAAAAGGGACGATGCGCAACCATTAGCCGCAGCATCCGCGGCATCACTGGTTCACCACGTACTGTCAGATCCGGCCGTACTCGAATCACTTTAGCGTGGCAAAGTGGGAACCAGGAATGGCGAATCGGGTAGCCGGGGGTTTTTCTCCCCCAGCCCCCACACCACCCGGCATGCGGGTCCGCACCGGGCGGTTCACAGAGTTTATGCCGCTATAGAGCGGGAGTAATGAATGTTCACCCACAGCTCTTTGACAGACAGAAGCCCTTGATCCTTAAGCCAATCGGTAGTCATGCCGGTCTGGGTTGCCAACGTTCTGGATAAACGCCATGGCCCTTTGCGGCTTAATGCCACAGAGATGGCCGCATGAAACGATGTACCCAGATTGCGAAGCTCCCGCACTTTGGTGCGTGCCCTGCGCCACTGTTTGAAGTAGCACATCCGCAGACGCCGCCTCAGCCACTGGTCTATTTCGGGTATCGGTCGGTAATATTCCGAGATCCCGAAATAGTGTATCCAGCCGCGGAGATATTCGGCGAGCTTCTTGAGCCGGTAGTCCATGGAGACAAACCAGGACCTTCCAGTCAGGTGTTTGACTCTTCGTTTGAATTCACTGAAGGCTTTCCCTGACCAGCGGATTTTGGTCCCACTGAAGGTGAAACCAAGAAACGTGATTTGGTTTGTCGATGTTACCTGGCTCTTTTCCTGATTGACCCTGAGCTTGAGGTTACGCCCAAGGAAGCGTTGCAGGCTTTGCATGACCCGTTCTCCGGCTTGCTGACTTTTCACCAGGACGATGAAATCATCGGCATAGCGGACGAAACGGTGGCCCCGCTTTTCAAGCTCTTTATCCAGATCATCCAGGAGTACGTTGGAAAGCAGGGGTGAAAGGGGACCACCCTGAGGAACCCCTAATCGGGTTTCCTGGAGACGGCCCTGATCCATCACCCCGGCGCAAGTACTTCCCGATAAGGCGTAACACCCGCTTGTCGCTTACTCTTTGCGCCAGGCGGTGCATAAGCACGTCATGGTTGACCGTATCGAAGAATTTCGACAGGTCCATATCGATGGCTATGCGACAGCCTTCCCGGATGTGTTCTCGCGCCTTGTAAACCGCATGGTGGGCAGACCTGCCCGGGCGGAAACCGAAGCTTGATTCCGAGAATGTCGGGTCAAAGATCGGAACCAGAACCTGGGCGATGGCCTGTTGGATCAGCCGGTCAATAACGGTTGGGATACCCAGAGGGCGAGTGCCTCCTGTTGATTTTGGTATTTCCACTCGTCGAACCGGCAAGGGATGGTACGTGCCTGCCAGTAGCTCTTCGCGGATATTCACCCATTCGTCACGAGCAAAAGCCGGGAACGCTTCTATGGACATTCCATCCACGCCGGCGGCCCCTTTATTGGCTTTGACCCGTTTCCATGCCTGTTGCATGTTTTCCCGGGAGAGAATCCGTTCCAGCAGGTGTTCATTTGGGTCGGGCGATTCCATGACGTGCCCCATGTGCACTCCACCATTCGGATTCATCATGTCATGAGAACTCATAGAGGTCCTTCCCTTCTCTGTGTTCGGTCCTTCGCCATGTCCACCCGATTAGGGATGGCATTTGGCTACTATGACCTCTGCTGACTTCTGCCCGATCACCTCTCGGATTGCTCCCAAAGGCACTACCGACTGTGCTGTAGGGTACGGTGGCTATTCCAGGCCTTTCGACCTGGGCCTCAGTCCGGCTCCCCTGGCACGAGTCGGTGGCTT
>Ga0209777_10006733_pt1 | contig 12882 bp, 15 predicted proteins | sample FrelakmetHBP12HB_FD_187147 | JGI IMG/M metagenome (GOLD analysis project Ga0209777, IMG submission 187147) | Freshwater lake sediment microbial communities from the University of Notre Dame, USA, for methane emissions studies -HBP12 HB (SPAdes)... | ecosystem: Environmental > Aquatic >...
CTCCTGGCCAGTTAAATATTGTTTCAGGAGCGGTACTCACAGAAACAATATTTAACTGGCCAGGAGTCGGTTCTTGGGCAGCGCTTGCAATTATTCGAATAGACACCGCAGCAATCATCGGGTTTACACTTATTGTTGCAATCATGTATACCATTGTCAATCTTATTGTTGATCTTTTATATGCCTATCTTGATCCCCGCGTGAGGTTGGAGTAGAATGAAAAAGCCAGCTGAAAACCAGCCTCAAAGAAAAAAAAATTTTCGTTTAGATGAAAAAAAAGAAAATCTCAAGAAATGGCTATCTCCTCGTGTACGGGAATCTCGATACAGTCTCCATCTTATTCGACAAAGCCCATTAGCAATCGTTGGCATCGTCATAATTGTTGTTCTCGTTGGTGCAGCATTGTTAGCGCCATTCATCACTCCCTATGGACCAGAACAACATATCTGGAATGAAAGCAAACAATCCCCCAGTTGGAAACATCTTTTTGGAACAGATGAAACCGGTGGAGATATCTTTAGTAAGGTAATCTGGGGGTCAAGAATCTCTATAGAAATCGGTTTAATTGTTGTTCTTGGCGGCCTAGCTATTGGTATCGTGCTGGGTGCATTTGCAGGATATTTCGGTGGTTATCTCGATGAGCTAGTTATGCGAATTACTGATATTTTTTTATCAGTACCCTATTTAATTTTAGCAATGGGTGTTGCTGTGATTCTCGGTAAAAGCATTGAAAATGTGATGATCGCATTAATCATTGTCTGGTGGCCTCCGTACACCCGTTTAGTACGAGGACAAATCCTATCTTTGCGAGAGAACCAATATGTCGAAGCAGCACGATCTGTTGGAGCAAGCGATACCAGAATCATTTTTCGTCATATTTTACCAAATTCTCTAGCACCATTAATTGTCCAAACGACAATGGACCTGGGAAACGCTATTCTCACTGCTGCTGGTTTGAGTTTTTTAGGTTTTGGTGCAGGCCCCGGTGTTGCAGAATGGGGGAGAATGGTTTCTGATTCACGGAATTATTTTATGGATTCACCATGGATGATGGTGTTTCCAGGTATCGCAATATTTGTGACCGTCTTAGGGTTTAATTTATTCGGAGATGGACTGAGAGATATTTTAGATCCGCGGTTACGACGAGGAGGTGGTAAAACATAACACCACAACCACTTCTCTCAATTAAAAACCTTAAAGTATATTTTGAAACCTACGAAGGAATCGTGAAAGCACTAGAAGACGTCAGTTTCCAAATATATCCTGGTGAGACCATTGGTCTTGTAGGAGAAACAGGATGCGGAAAAAGCGTCACCGCACTTGCAGTCATGCGTTTGATACCAGATCCACCTGGTAAAATCGTCAGCGGTGAGATTTGCTTTAACGGTGAAAATCTTCTACTGAAAACTAACAAGGAAATGCAGCACATTCGTGGAAAAGATATTTCGATGATTTTCCAAGAGCCAATGACTGCGCTGAATCCAACGTATACCACCGAAAAACAAATTGCAGAGGTCCTTCTCTTACATGAACCCTTAGGTGATCTTAATGAGAAACCAGCAAGATTTTATAACCCTGTTAAAAGAAGAAGGCAGAAAAAAAATGCTCAAAAGATAGCCTTAAAAAAAGCGATTGACGCGCTGAAGATGGTTAAGATTCCCGATGCTGAAAAAGTTGCGAAACAGTATCCTCACGAACTGAGTGGAGGGATGAGACAACGAGTGATGATCGCAATGATGCTTGCCTGCAACCCTAAACTACTAATCGCAGACGAACCAACAACAGCATTGGACGTGACAGTCCAAGCGCAAATTCTGGAACTGATGAAAGATTTACAAAAACGTACCAATGCTGCAATATGGCTTATCACTCATGACCTTGGAGTTATCGCAGAAACCTGCGATAAGGTCGGTGTTATGTACGCTGGTTATACCGTTGAATTCGCCGATTCGAAAACGATCTTCGATTGGCCATATCATCCATATACAAAAGGCTTAATGCGTGCGATACCGAAAATTACTGAAAAACGGGAACGATTAGATATTATCCCAGGGACGGTTCCGAATCTGATTACACCCCCGCCAGGGTGTCGATTTCACCCTCGATGCAGTTATGCGATTGAAACCTGTAAAGTAACACCACCTCCATTCTTAGAGGTAGAACCAGGGCATTTTGTTGCGTGCTACCGATATGAAGACGTGAAATATTCAATGATTTCGAAACATACAAAGGAGGAAAAATGAATTCTGATGTTCTCATCAAAACCGAAAATCTAAAGGAATATTTTCCAATACGAGGCGGTATTTTTTCGCGGGTAAAAGATTACGTAAAAGCTGTTGATGATATTGATCTTTTTATACGGAGAGGTGAAACATTAGGGATAGCTGGAGAATCAGGTTGTGGAAAAACCACGCTTGGACGTACGATTATCCAACTAATAAAACCAACAAGCGGGACTGTGTGTTTTCTTGATGTTGAACTAACGACGATAGATAAGAAAGAACTGAGGAAAATGAGACCTCATATGCAGATGGTTTTTCAAGATCCTGCATCCTCCCTTAATCCTCGTATGACCGTCCGAGAAATTATCGGTGAACCTCTTATTATAAATAAACTTGCTAAAGGCGAGATATTGAATAAAAAGATCCTTGAATTGCTTCGTACGGTCGGATTAGATGAACAACATATGTATCGATATCCTCATGAATTTAGCGGCGGGCAACGACAACGAATAGGTATAGCACGAGCATTAGCTTTGAACCCTGATTTTATTATTCTTGATGAGCCGACGTCCGCTCTGGATGTCTCTGTACAAGCGCAAATACTCAATCTATTAAAAGATTTGCAGAAACAATTTGGATTAACGTATCTATTTATAACGCATAATCTCAGTGTTATTAAACATATTAGTGATAGAATAGCTATCATGTACGCAGGGAAAATAGTGGAATTAGCTCCGACGCAGGAACTCTTTCAAAACCCCATTCATCCATATACACGGGCTTTACTTTCCGCCATCCCCATTCCAGATCCTTCTTTAAAGAGAAAACGAATTCATTTACAGGGAGAAGTCCCTAGTTTGATCAATCCACCACCGGGATGTCGGTTTAATCCGAGATGTATAGAGGCCAAACCAGAATGCTGTAAAGATGAACCAGAATTAAAGGAAGTGAAAAAAGATCATTTTGTCGTCTGCTATTCATGTACGAATACAGTATAGTCCGTTTTTTCTTTAGAAATGATGATTGGTATGGAACCGAAAATAGAGAAGAATCCTCCAAAACAAAAACTGGGAACACTCGACAGAACAATAGATCGTCTTAGGAGCAGACGACTTCAAAGTATTCGAAAAAGTATGATAAGACCGTTATATCAAGAGGTATTGAAATCTCTTTTTTTTGTGCTTGTCTTGCTTGTTGACACCTTAATTCCCTTGGAGGTGTATCGAGACATAATCATTCCATTTAATATCGTATTATCTCTCGTCATCCTTTGTGTCTTTTTATATGGAGAAGTACGCTTCTACAATTCATTCTGGGGAAAAAAAGGACGCTGGTCACTTGACAAATACAAAACTAAACCAGAGACTGTGAACAGGAAAAAAGAATGACTATAAACTAGGGTTATACCTTTTCTCGTACCCAGTTGTAATGTCGCATTTTACTGGTTTCCCCAAATCCACAGAACGAGCATCGTCGTTTCTGGGCATGGAAGGAATGTCTGCCACATCGTCGACATGCGATATGCGTGGTTTTATTACCAGCTCTGCACGTGGTTCCTTTCGTCATAGTAGGTACCCCCTTATTCTAAGGTGATATATAAATGATATTGTCCCCTCGTACGATAATTCGGTCATGTTTCGATTTTCTATCGGGAGGGAGGATTTCATCTGCGTTTTTCAATACAAGATTCATATGTGGAACATCATAGCCATCTAATATCCCGTGATATTCGACCCCACCGCGTAATTGAACGATGACTCGACTGTTAAGACTGTTATGCAGTAATTTCAATGGTTTCTCCATAGTTGATTGCATGGAGAGACGAAATAGAGATATCATTTATAAGAGTTTGGGCGCTGTTTCCCTGGATAACTATTAAAATAATTGAATGAATCCTGGTTGTATGGCTGTGAGAATAAAGAATCGACATCGGCTGAAAGAGCGAGAGGTAAAAGAGCTCCTCCATGACCTGCAGAGCAAATTTCAGGGTGTTTTTTTTGATGAAAAAGCAGCTGTCGATGTCGGCACCCTCGAGGAGTTCACAGTTCTGTTAGTCAATGATAGTATTGATTTTCTCAGGTATCAGGACAGGTGGGTGTTCACGCTGCTGGGGTTACCAAAGTATCAGCTGAAGAACAAGTGGGTTGTTGTTGACATGGGGGCGATTAGTTTTATCACCAAGGGGGCAGACGTGATGGCGCCCGGTATTACCGATGCTGATGCGAGTATTATGAAAGATGATTTAGTGTGGATTTGTGATGAGAAATACCGTAAATCCTTGGCGGTGGGTATTGCGTTGATGTCTGGTGAGGAGATGAAGGCGAGTTCGACGGGAAAAGCAATAAAAACAGTTCATTACGTTGGGGATCAACTGTGGATTTTGACGCATCAATAAAATCAATGTTTTTTTGGGTGCAGTATCTCAGTGATGAGTTGCGGGAGTTGTTGTAGGTTTTTTGTGAATTGATGGTCGTCGTTGAGCAGCTGTATGGTTGCATGTTGTGCTTGTGCGAATGCACAAATCCAGTCGTCAGGAATGATGTCGTCTTGTGTCCCTCTGAGGATGGTGATGTCTGCAGGGATTTTTTCTTCAAATAAGCGTGGGTTGATCATTTCGGTGAGGATCCTTTGTGGCATCCCACGGATGGTTCGGAGGTCGGTTTGAGGAGGGATGATTGCAGGGTTTAAAAGAATGAGTCGTGTGACACTGGGATGACCCAAAGCAGTGGCTGCCGCGAGAAAACCACCGAGAGATGAGCCAATAAGCTCAACGTGAGGGTCGTGTTCTATAGCGATGGAGATGCGGTGGAGACAGTGAGAAATAACGAGATCTTCCGGGGCACCATCTCGATAGATAAGAGGAATAGCGTGCAGTGTTTCTTTGAATAATGCTGCTTTAACACTTGTCGGACTGGATTGATAGCCATGAAGATAGTATAACAGAAAAACTCCTCCTCTTCAAGGATGATGTAGGTACAAATTATGGTGTTGTGTTTTTTTTCTTTTTGTTTTTCTTCGGTTGTATTGCTGGTTGTTCTTCTTGGGGGGCGGGGCTTTCAATGACTTCTATTCCTTCGGATTTCGCGATTTCACCTTTCAGCTCATCAAGAATTTTGAGGAAATCATTAGCTTTGAGATGTGGTTCTGTGAGGAATCGTTGCCGGACCTTCCATTCCCATTTCCCATTCTCAAATACCTTGATCTTTATAACAACTCGTTCGACAAGTTTATTGTTTTCGCTCAGCCTCACACCCGACCCAGTATCTTTGCTTATCGTTTATATTGTTTTCTTTTTTTTTCAGGATTCTTAGGGGTCGGTTTCATGGTTCGTATTTTTTTGTTGTGGGTAATTATAGAGCCTTACAAATGTTTATAAAGAGAAATATATTTTAGAATACTGGCAAAAATTAGGAGAAGTGTGTCACTATGGGAATAACAAGTAAGATTTTTGGCGAGAAAAAAACGGGAACAACAGAGGGGTACATCGACCTTGAAAAATATGCAGATGCTCAGGTCGGAGGCGCTTCTGGTGCGCGGATGCATGTTGCTATTGGTGAGATTCAACGGTATGAGGAGTTAAAGGAGTTAACTGATTTTGTGTATGGTGGAAATGTGCTTATTTTAGATTTCACCGCTATCGCCGACCAAGAAGTACTCCTTAAGAGAGTCACGAATGAGTTAAAACGTATCACTGATGATATCGGTGGTGACGTCGCAGGCATCGGGGGAAACCTGATGGTCGTGTCCCCGAATGGCGTGAAGGTTGAACGCCGGAAGTTAAAAGGTAAATTCTAAAACCTTTTTTCCCCTTTTTTTATATTACTTTTTTGTTGTTTTTTTGTTGTCCAAGTAGTGTGACAAATGAATTCGGTTTTTCCATAAGCACTTCGTAGCTGAGATTTTCTGCGAGTTTCTGACTGAAATTTTTGATTTGTTCATGAGTCGGCATGTTGGAGAAGTGAAGTCTGTTGCGTGAGGAGCCAACAAAGACGTATCCTTTTGGTTCGATGAATGTTGGTTGGGCGGTTGCATCGAGTTTTGTGTACGCTTCGATGTATTTGTCGTCCATGTTCCAATCATTGATAAGGGTGTGCCGTATCACGGTTCGAGTATCTAGAGTCGGGAGCAATGCGAGAGTTTGCAGTATTTTTTGCCAGCCGTCTGGGATGAGTGGAGCGCAGAGTTTCTTGTAGAGCTCCTGGGTTGGTGCGACGATGGAAACGTAGAGTTGTGTTGGGAGCGGGTCAAGGTGCTCTAATGCATCTGGGTTTGTCCCGTTGGTGACCAGGAATGTCGTGATATTTTTTTTATGGCATGCGTCGAAGAACTCCCCGAGTCTCGGGTACAGGGTCGGCTCTCCGGAGAGTGAGCAGGCGAGCATGTTCGGGTGGTTTGCTTCGTTCCATTTTTTCTGGTCGCACCGTGGGTCTCCTTTGAAGCCAGTGATGAGTTTTTGTTGTGCGACGATCGCCTGTTCAAGAATGTATGTTGGTTCGTCGATGTCATGGAGTTCTTTTTCGGTGAAATCCTGGAACCGCCAGCAGAACAGACACATATGGGTGCATTGGGAAATAGCCGGGGTCATCTGCAGGCATCGGTGGGATTCTATGCCGTAGAAAGTTTGTTTATAACAGGTTCTGCCGAACAGCAGGCTTTGCTTCATCCAATGGCAGAGTTTCACTCCTGTATGTTTGCCGACGAGTGCATAGTGCTGTCGTTTCAATATTTTTTGTAACTCAGGGTTCATAGGTATTAAAAAAAGCGATAGCATCGTGTTTTATATCAATTATGCTGCCATTTTTGTGTCTGAAGAAGAATGTTTTTTATGAAGCGCAGTCATCGATATCTGGGAAGGTGGCCTCATTGAAAATAATGGACATCTTGCAGAGATGACAAAGACCTTCTTCGTCAGCAGGCAGGAGATTAGAGCCGCAGAGTGAGCATTGTTGTTTCATGGAAAATACTCCTTTTATTCCCTCTATAGAGGTAATGGAAGGCGTGCGATATAAAGTATTTGTTTTTCAGTAAAGTTTATATTGACAATTCAACGGCAAATCTTCCGTTTATCCTTTGTGCTTACGGTAAGTTTTTGTAAGGATATCTTATTTGGTGAATGGACGCCTATGAAGATTGACCCGTGGAGCTCTACAACGTATCAGGATTACGCGCGGCTACGTGACGAGTTTGGTATCCAGGAATTCTCTGAGGATTTGTGGAAGGACTTGCCGCATCCGCATCGATTGTTACGCCGAGGTGTGGTGTTTGGTCATCGAGGGTTTGAGACGATTCATGAGGCGATCATTCAGAAGAAACCTTGGGCGATACTTACGGGGTTGATGCCGTCTGGTCGTATGCATCTTGGTCATAAGATGGTTATTGACGAGGTGATGTACTATCAGAGTCTTGGTGCCGATATTTTCATCGCGGTTGCTGATATTGAGGCGTTTGCGACCCGTGGGTTTACCCTGGAGGAGACCAAGGAGCTTGCGGTAAACGAGTATATCTTGAATTATATCGCGCTGGGGTTGAAACCAGAGCGGTGTCATCTGTATTTCCAGTCGAAGGATTCTGACGTGAAAGACCTTGCTTTTCTGCTTGGGCGGAAGGTGAACTGGTCGCAGATGGTCGCAACGTATGGGTTTGAGGGTTCCACGAACATGGCGCATATCTTTTCCCCGCTTGTTCAGACCGGTGATATCCTGCATGTGCAGTTGGAGAAATTTGGTGGGGTGCGTCCGACGTTGGTGCCGGTTGGTGTTGATCAGGACCCACATATCCGGCTGAGTCGCGATATTGCTCAGGCGCATCGGTTGTATAATGTGATGGTGACGAAGGATAACAAAATCGGTGTGTTTGTCAAGGTTGATACCTATGTCGAGAAGCTGCTGGATAATGCAGAGGACATTCTGAGAAAATTGGGGTTTACTGATCTGAAGAGAATCACTGATTATAAGGCGATTTATTTGAATACTGCTGTTGAGGCAGACATTCCCAGGATCGATGACGCATTAGCACATACGGAGCCAGGGTTTGGCGGGTATGTGTTCTTGCAGCCATCCTCGACGTATCATCGATTCATCACCGGGTTAACCGGGGATAAAATGTCATCATCAAAACCGGAAAGCGCGATATTCCTAACTGATTCTCCAGCAGAGGCAAAAAAGAAGATCATGAATGCAAAAACAGGGGGTGCGGTGAGTCTTGCGGAGCAGAAGGAATCTGGTGGGAAGCCTGATGTATGCATGATTTATGAGTTGTTTTTGTATCATCTCATCGAAGATGATTCCGAGTTGAAAGGTATCTATGATTCTTGTAAGAAAGGGGAGTTGATGTGTGGTGCGTGTAAGAAACGCGCGGCAGAGCAAATGGAACACCTCCTTTCAGATCTTCATGAGAAGCGGAAAGCCGCTGCAGGAAAAATGAAAGAGTACCTCAAATAATACTATTAGTCATACGAGGAGTATAATCCATCCTCGGTAACCATTTTTTTCATACTGATGTTGAGTTTCTTTTGCTGTGAAGAAAACGTGTTGTTCAAGGAGTGAAACGTGTCTTCAGAGGTTGAGGCGTGTCCGAGGACCGGTATTTTGATCCCGAGGTCTTTACCCTGTATAGCGTTTTCAAGGATGTGTTTCGGGGATATCCCCTTGTTGAGGCTCGCCATGATTTTCTGGAAATTGCCTTGGATAATGCCAAAGCCACCTGAGGCAGCGGTGATTTGTTCTTCGATGTCGCTGTCAAGGTGCCGCGCAAGTTTTGATCCTACTCCTTTGACTTCGAAGGGGTTCTTGTGGTATTCTTTCAGAAGGTAAATACCGCTGTCAGGGTGGAAGATATAGCAGTCATGGGAGAACGCATCCGTATCCTGTCCGAATGTCGCACTCCAGCCTTTCGGATGCTGTTTTCCGTCCCGGATAATCTCAGTGAGAATATCGCTTCTTGGTTTAACGCGCACGGGTATACTACATAGGATGATAAGATAAGAATGTATTGAATTCATTTGAGGATTAATATAGGTAATTTTCGAAATATTATATACGAAGAAAAAAGAAAAAGTTCTATTTTTTAGTCATCGTTAGGATAAAGAACTGTGTTCCTTCTGCTGTTTTTTCTACATCAGCCACTTTTGCAGTGATTGCAATAGGACCTAGCCCAAAGAACAGTCCTGTTCCCACAGTTTTTGATCCTCCTGCTTGGATGTCAACGGTTCCATCGATTATCTTATTGATTTTTCCTAGGATTCCGCCCCGCACTTGTATCTTCCATGCAATTTCGTTAGCATTTGTGGTTCCGTTATTCGTGATCTTCAGATTTACTCCAAGACCTCCAGTTATATTGAATTTTAAATCAGGTGTTCCACTTTCCTTTGTGAAGATGTAAGCAGAACCAGAATTGGCTCCATTGTCATCATCACCGATCGCTCCGATGAGTGCGGTATCTCCATCGAGAGAAACGGATCCGCCAAACCAGTCATTTGCTGCGCCGTCTAAAGCAAGGAGCTTTTGCTGCTGGGTCCAGTTGGTGCCGTTACGGGTGAACACATACGCAGAGCCAGAATTAGCTCCATTGTCATCATCTTGCACAGCTCCTATGAGTGCGACGTCTCCGTTAAGAGAAACTGATTCACCAAAATTATCTTCTACGGCTCCGTCTGAAGCGAGAAGCTTTGCTTGCGGTGTCCAGGTGGTACCGTTATGGGTGAACACATACACCGATCCCGTGCCATTATCATTACCTAATGATCCGATAAGTGCGGTGTCACGATTAAGAGAAACAGAAATACCAAACACTTCGTCTGCTACACCATCTGAAGCAAGAAGCTTTGCCTGCTGCATCCAGGTGGTACCGTTACGAGAGAACACATACGCAGAACCAGATTCGGCTCCGTTGTCATCATCATAAGCTGCACTTATAAGAGCAGTATCACCCGAAAGAGAAACAGAGTAGCCAAAATAATCATTTGTTGCGCCATCTGAAGCAAGAAGCTTTTGCTGTAGAGTCCAAATGGTGCCAGTACGAATGAATACAAACGCAGAACCGGAATAGACTCCATTATCATCATCTTGCATTGCTCCGATAAGCGCAGTATTCCCATCAAGAGAAACAGAGAAACCAAAAAAATCATTTAATGTACCCTCAGAATCGAGGAGTTTTTGCATTTCATTCCAGCTCGTTTCCATGTTTGAATAATAGGTGTTTGGAATTGTTGTACTTATCGCACTATTTTTTATAGACTGGACTGTGGGAAAAGCAGTTACTAATAACATCATACACATAATCATGCCAAGAATCTTTTTTTTCATATTGCTTTGCCCCCTTTGTAATATAAACTATAGATAACATCTGAGTTTGTTTATTTAAATGTTTTTGTAAATAATAATATCTGCAAAAATGGTTACAAAATCTTCCTTGTTATTATTATTCTATGTAAAAAAGGTTTGGCTTTCCCAAATTCTAGAAGATTCTGGATAAGAATATAACGATGACAATACATTCTTCTCTGTGGATCTGTGAGAGGTTGATGGTGCATTTCCTATGTTAGTCAAGGAAGTCATGACACGGAATGTTGTTTCTATTGATGCGGATGCATCGGTCTTTGATGCCTGCATGATATATAAGGAGAGAAAGGTTGGTTGTCTTGTCGTTGTCGAAAATGAGAATTGTGCGGGTATTGTGACAGAGCGGGATTTGATTGAACGGTCGATTTGTCAGCGTCGAAACCCGGATACGACCCCTGTGAAAAAAATCATGTCGTTAAATATCAAAGTCGTCAATGCATTGGATACCATAGAAAAAGCCTTAGAGATAATGAAGCAATATAAGATAAAGAAGTTACCGGTGATCTCCGCAGGGAAAGTAACGGGGATCATCACGATGACCGATATTGCTGAGGCTCGTCCTGATTTGTCAAAACGGTTTATGGACTCCTGGGTGAAACAGCAGTGGAGAGACTAAAAAAAATTTAGAGATACGTGAATGGTTCTTTGTGTCCATCGAGTCGTTTCGCACCAAGGTGTAAGAACAGAACTTCGAGTGCAGTGAGTTGTTCTGGTGTTATTCCTGTGCGTTTCAGGATGATTTCGTCATGCTCGTTGTAGACGATAAGTGTCCGTTCTGTGGTATTGTAGACTGCTTTATTGACGGTGTTTTCTTGAAGCCAGATCCAGATGTGTAGGTTTTTCGTGTTCATGGTTTTTGTCACCTCAGTTGTTTTTGTGATTGAGGCTTCGTGCCAGTTCTTTCGCCCGGTTTGCGACAACAAAGTTTTTTGTGATAAACTCGATTTCATTTGCTTCCTCGGGACTTGAGATTTGGCCTACGATCATTAACATAGTGGTTCACTCCTCAAGTACCTCTTTTGGCTGTTTTCTTTAAAACGAGTTGTTGTACACACGATACCAGGTGTCTGTACACTTCGTACCGAAACAAGAAAAAATTTTGTTGTTTGTTTCATAACCTGCTGGTTTTGTACACAACATTTAAATTAGCCCTAAGTCATTCATAAGTAGTGTTGAGGGTTGTGGATGAAGGGAATCAATCGAGTGGTTATCCCTGTTGATACCGCTGATGTGTCAAAGGTGGCCGCGGAACAAGGAGCGTTTTTTGCGAAACTGCTGAAGGTGGAAGTCTCCATTATTGCAGTGAACGACTCCCGTCAGTACATGCTGTCGAAAATGCTTGAAGATAAGATACAAAAAGAGAAACAAACCGCTCTTGATGAAGTAAAGAAAATCACGGAAGAACAAGGTGTACAAACGACAACGAAGTTGACGGCCGGTGCGCCTGCCGTGGAGATCGTGAAATTCGTCAACGATGACGATCTCATCGTGATGGCTAGCCAGGGGAGAAAAGGGTTCAACAAGTTCCTGCTGGGGAGTGTCTCTGAAGAGGTGCTGAAGACAGCGCCCTGTGCGGTGATGGTCATAAAAGAAAAATCAAAGAAATGGTCAATGGATGATCTCACCGAAAAGGTAAAAGAAAAATAAAAAAAAGGGTTTATTCGGCGTCGTCGTCTTTCTTTTTCTTTTTCTCGCCTTTCACTTTGTAATCAGCGTTAATCGTGGAGTCGTCATCAGACGGATGCTCCTTCCAGGCGTCCTCTTGGTTTGTACTTTGTCCGGGTTGTTGCTGTTGGTATTGTTTCGCTGCCTGTTGGTAGATGGCGGTGGATGCTTTTTGGAATGCCTGCGTTAGTGTCTCGGTTTTTTCTTTAATTTTGTCTGTGTCATCGCCGGTGAGTGCCTCTCGAAGCTCCTGTAACGCTTTTTCAAGGTTTTCTTTATCATCAGGGCTGAATTTATCCTTGAGCTCCTGCAGTGTTTTTTCTGTGCTGCTGACCAGGGAGTCCGCGGTGTTACGTATCTCGATTTTTTCTTTGCGTTTCTTGTCTTCCTCTTCGTGTTCCTTTGCTTCTTTTCTCATCCGTTCGATTTCTGAGTCTGAGAGTTTTGTTGACCCGGTGATGCGGATTGATTGTTCTTTCCCGGTTCCAAGATCTTTTGCTGAGACGTTCATGATGCCGTTGACGTCGATGTCGAAGCTGACTTCGATTTGCGGCAGGCCTCGTGGTGCGGGCAGGATTCCGTCAAGGTGGAACCGTCCAAGGCTTTTATTATCTGAAGCCATAGGTCGTTCTCCTTGTATGATGTTGATTTCGACG
>Ga0209777_10006734_pt1 | contig 12881 bp, 10 predicted proteins | sample FrelakmetHBP12HB_FD_187147 | JGI IMG/M metagenome (GOLD analysis project Ga0209777, IMG submission 187147) | Freshwater lake sediment microbial communities from the University of Notre Dame, USA, for methane emissions studies -HBP12 HB (SPAdes)... | ecosystem: Environmental > Aquatic >...
TTTCAAGCCGGACCTGGGTTTTAGAACCAGGGGATGGCAGTAAAATAGTTTATGTTAGATTCAAGGACCAGGACGGAAACGAGTCTTTCAGTTTTTACCAGGACGAAATCATCCTGGACACGCAGGCACGCATATCAAGCTTGACTGAGGATACCCAGGGACAGCCTAAAAGCCCGGGCGAGACCATTCATTTCAGGATGGTATGCGGAGAGACCAACGGGGAATCCAGCGTAGATTTGGGGACTATTACGGGCATAAGGCTTTTTGACGACGGGACCAACGGAGACCAGGCTGCCCTAGATGGGGTATATGAACTGGATTATCTGATCCCCTTGAATACGGAGATGGAGGATGCGCTGGTGATAGGCCATTTTAAAGATGAGGCTGGTAACCAGGCACCTTCATTTACTGCTCCGGGAAAAGTCACCATCCAGTCACCGCCCTCGGCAGTGGTTCTTTTCCCTCCGTCTGCTGCTACACAGTCAGCTTTAACCCTTTACTGGACACAAAACCAGGATAACGATTTTTATTCTTACCGGATCTATCGAGGGAAAACCAGCTCGGTCAACAACGGTTCGCTTCTGGTAAACACCGTCCTCTCCCGGACCAGCACCAGTTACACCGACACCGGGCTTTCTTCTAACACTACTTATTATTACAGAGTCTATGTTTATGACCGTTCCGGACTTTTCAGCGCAAGCAACGTGGAAAGCGGGACCACCTTGCAAAACAACCCTCCGTCAAAGGTCATCGCTTCAGTGTCCAGCGTGGACAGCACCAGTTTGAGAGTTTCCTGGTCACAAAATCGTGATTTCGATTTCAATTTTTACCAGGTTTTCAGGGTTGATACAGCCGGAGGAAACACAGATACTATCAGCGTGGCAATCGTCAGCCAGCAGGCGACTACCACCTATACTGATTCTCATCTTAATGTCGGTTCAAGATATTGTTATTATGTCTTAGTATATGACCTTTTGGGACTGGTATCAGACCCTTCGAATCTGGTCTGCTGGCCCTATTGATCTTCATCCTAAAGGTTTGAACCCGGAAAGGTTATGACCCTTTTAGAAAAAGTCAATCTTTTTTTCTCCATCTACTTTGCAGGACTTAAATCTTTAAAAAAGCCTCTGCTCTGGATACCTTTTCTTTTATACGCTTTAATCCAGCTTTTTTTGCTCTTAGCCCTGGTCTATTTTTATGCTCCCTTACTTTCGGTAATCTTTATCCCTTTGCTCAAAGGATTCATCGGCGATTTTGCCCTGCATTATCCGGCTTATTTTCTTTTTCTCCCCAAGATATTCTCCCGGGGTAATCTTTTCTTGGGCGGGATTCTAGGGATTATTTTCATCGGCTGGGAAACCTATCTTTTTTTCTCTTATTTTCTACCGGATAGAAAGGCAAAATTAGGCGAAGGGCTAAAGGTCACTTTTTCCAAATATTTATTATTGTTAGGGGTCTGGCTGGTAGAGACTTTAGTCCTTTTGGGATGGTTCTATATAATTCCGAGGCTGGGAAAAGGGCTTTTGGCTGGAGGTTTTAAAAGAGAGTTAGCCTTTGAGATTTTAAGCCTGGGCCTGGGGATAATTTTCTACGGCTTTTTTGCGTATGCCTTTGCAGCAATCGTCATAAGTGGTAAGAATGTCCTCTCGGGATTAGGCTCCAGCATATCAATCTATAAAAGGAATTTCTTCTCTACCTATTTTTTTGTGCTGGTTCCTAATCTTCTGACTTTCCCCTTTACCCTTTTAAACCATAGAGCGGCTCTTCTCATCTCCAAGTTCAATCCGGAGGTTATCTTCTTGATTCTGATTCTGGAAATCGGAGTCTCCACGATAGCTAACTACGTCCTCATCTCCACCCTTACCCGGTTCTATCTCTACGATCAGGGGTTAGATTAAAAGTCTTGGATTCTGTTGCTCAAATTCATTTGTCAGGCATTTTTGGTTGTTGGTAATTGGTAGCAGCAGACTTTAGTCTGCGTTATTTTTCTTGCTTGCCTATGTGCGCAAGCTGAAGTCCTGAGTAACGGATCCATAGGACTTGCGGCTACCCATGAGAGAAATACAGCAATCTGCCTGCAAAGTCCACCTTAAGATAAAAAAGTCTTTGACGAAACAGAGAATAGAGGGTATATTTTTCCTATTGATAAATATAGGTGTAAGCAGGACAAAATCTTGCTTCTGGAATTTCTATTCCGAAGCATCAGAAAAAAAGGCATAGATGTTCAGTTTTAATCAGATAATAATCGGGATTGCGCTTCTGGTCCTTTTAGGGTGCGAGCTCTGGGCACTCAGGAAATCAGTCCGAGGAAGGAGCAGGAATGCATTTCTGCTTTTGAATCTTTCCTTTGCCCTGGTCCTCTCAGGTTACCTCTGGCTTTCCCTGAAGAATGCGCCCGTGCAGGCTCATCCGGGTTTTTATCTTTTGATCTCAGGAATAGTGTTTGCTCCTTCCTTCTGGGTTCTTTTCTCTTGTACCTTAGCCCGGGAGGATTCTAAAGCGGAGCTTAAAAAAGGTATTCTGGTTTTTCTGCCATTTCTTTTTTTGAGTCTGGCCTCTCTCCTGTGGCAGGTAAAAAGAAACCTGGTCCTGGTGCAGAAAGATATCTTCGGGGATCTGGCATTTTATTTTGCGGATAGAAGCGAGCTTTTTCTTATCTTTCTTTTAGCCGGTGCGGTATTCTCTATCATAAACCTGGAAAGGACTTTTCATTCCTGCATTCAGGAAGAGAAAAAGAAGCTGGTCCTTCCATTCATCTTGAGCTTGGCTCTTCTGGTTCTCCTGGTCTATCTGGTCACCTCTGGTTTTCTTTACGCCCGGATTCCCGGTTTCACCTTTTTAGTTTGGGGGATTTTAAGCCTTTTATGGTCTCTGAGCCTGGTAAGATACCTTAAAGAAAAAACTGCTTCAGTTCAAATCACCAGACAGGTAGTATATTCCTCGGCCGTTGCTATCCTGATTGGGGGATATTTGATCCTGATCGGACTGGTAGCTAAACTGATTCAGTCCTACGGAGCTAACTTAAGCGTATTTTTATCCATGCTGGCAGCTTTTCTGGTGATTGTGGTCTTGTCAGCGCTGGTTGTTTCCAGCTCGGTAAAAGAAAGGGTGAAAAGATTTGTGGACTCAACAATATATAAAGGAAAAGTTGATTATCAGGCAGAGTGGACCAGGTTCAGCGAGAACATCGCCTCGCTTCTGGATTTGGATGAAATCCTGAAGGAGGTGGCGGGGGTAGTTTCATCTAACCTGCGAATCGGAGATATCGTGATTTTGCTTTCAGGAGAGAGAGGGGACTTATCTTTAGCCTATCCCAAAGAGTCTTCCTTTGAACTGGCTATAAGAAAAGAAGAGGATTTCCTGGATTGGATTTTCCGGTATGGAGAGCCGATAGGCATAAAGGATATTGAGTTAAACAAATCACTGACTGAAGAAGAGAGAGCTTTTTTAAAACAGGCAGAGGAGCTGAAATTGAAGCTCTGCGTCCCTATGATCGCCAAGAGGAATTTAGTCGGTCTTTTATTTCTTGGACCCAAAAAGGGTAATCAGTCTTTCAGCGAAGAGGATTTCTCCTTTTTAGGTGGGGTGGCTCACCAGGCATCGATTGCGATCTTAAATGCCAAGCTTTCCCAGGAGCTGATCCTTTCCAGGGAGATGGAATCGTTCAACAAGCTTTCCTCTTTCATTTTACATGACCTGAAGAACTTCATCTCCATGCTCTCCCTGCTCCTGCAAAATGCTGAAGAAAGGCTAAAGAATCCTGATTTCCAGAAAAGCGTTCTGGTCACCATATCGGACACTGTGGAGAGGATGAAAAATCTGATAAGCAAGCTCTCCACACCCTCAGCTGGAATAAAATTAGATTTGAAAAATTGTGATCTGAATAAAGTCGTGCAAAACATTATGGATAAGATGAAAATCTCTAATTTCACCCGCATTAAAACCAGCCTGGATTTTGGGAGCTTGCCCCTGGTAAGGTGCGACCAGTCTCAGATAGAGAAGGTCTTTCAGAACCTCATCCTCAACGCTTTGGAAGCCATGCCAGAGGGAGGAACCCTGACGATAACTACTGAGGTTGCCAAAGAGTCCGGTTTCGTAAGGTTCAGAGTCTCTGATACCGGCTCCGGAATGTCGAAGGATTTCATCAGGAATTCTCTTTTCAAGCCTTTTCAGACCACCAAGAAAAAGGGGCTGGGTATAGGGCTTATACAAACTAAGGAAATTGTGGAAATGCATAAAGGCAGGATCTCAGTGGAAAGCGAAGAAGGGAAGGGAACTACTTTCACCCTGGAGCTACCTTTATAAAAGTTTTTGAATGAGGTAAGATAAAGATGGAGAAAGAGAAGATATTGATCGTAGATGACGAGGAGGGGATAAGGACACAGCTTTCCTGGGCATTAAGGGATGAATACGAAACCCTCTTAGCTTCCAATGCAGAGGAGGCTTTAGCACTTGCCAGAAAAGAAAAGCCTGATTTAGTGACCTTAGATGTAGCTTTATCCACCTATGAACACGAAAAAGACGGGCTGGACATACTGGAGGATCTTCTTCAAACAGACCCCCTTTTAAAAGTGATTGTAATAACCGGGCACGGGGAGCAGATAAACGCTTTACGGGCTATAAGCTCGGGTGCCAGCGATTTTTATACCAAGCCCATTAACTTAGATGAGCTAAAGGTTATCATTAAAAGGAATCTTCATGTCCGGAGACTGGAGCGTGAGAACCGGGAGTTGGTGGAGAAGTTGGAGGAGAAAAAGTTTGAAGATATTATCGGCACCAGTCCTAAAATGGTTGAGGTCTTCAAGACCATAAAAAAAATTGCAACACCGGACGTGACAGTGCTCATCACCGGTGAAAGCGGAACCGGAAAGGAGATGGTGGCAAAAGCTGTCCATCGTAAAAGCTTGAGAAGGGATAAACCCTTTGTCACCATCAACTGTGGGGCAATACCGGAGACGCTTTTGGAATCCGAGCTTTTCGGGCACGAAAAAGGAGCTTTCACCGATGCTTATATCCAGAAAAAGGGCAAGTTCGAGTATGCGAATGAAGGGACAATCTTCCTGGACGAGATCGGGGAGCTTCCTTTATCTTTACAGGTAAAACTCTTAAGATTTCTCCAGGACCACCAGATCGAGAGGGTCGGGGGTAAAGACCCGATCCATCTTGACTTGAGGATTATCGCGGCTACTAATAAACCTCTGGAAAAAGAGGTCCAGTTAAAAAAATTCAGGGAAGACCTTTATTACCGGTTGAGCGTCATAACCATAAATCTTCCGCCTTTAAAAGAAAGAGAGGAAGACGTAATAATTCTGGCTAATGCAATGTTGAGTGTTTTCACAAAGGAGTTCAATAAAATAAATCTTTCCTTCAGTCAAAAAAGCATCCTGAGGCTAAAAGAATATACCTGGCCCGGAAATGTCAGGGAACTGGAGAATAAAATCAAAAGAGCAGTGATAATGTGCCAGAGTAAAAGGATAACCCCGTTTGACCTGGGCTTCAGTTTAGAGGAGGAGTCAAAAAGGCCTCTTTCCTTGCAGGCCATAAGGGAAAACGCTGAAAGGGAGGCTATCTTGGAAGCTCTAAATCTTAATGAGTGGAATATCTCTAATGCGGCTAAATATTTGGATGTAAGCAGGACAACCCTTTACGGTCTATTAGAGAAATATAAATTGAAAAAAGAAGAAGAGATTCAATGACAAAACCAGATCATCGGTACTGTGAGTCTTCAGCGAATCGGATGTAGTGTCAAACCTCCGGTAATGTATGTTGCAGACAGGTTCATGCACTATTCAAATCCTCTTAACGTTAAAGTCCATTTCCAGCCAATAGATGCAAACTGGCAGAACGCAGGCAATACCTATGTTGGTACCTTTGGCCCTCCTGTGCCTGAACCCTCGACATTAACTCTTTTGGGATTTGGACTTCTGGGTTTGGGTAGAATATCCTGATTTAGATTTAGGAAGTAGTATTCGGGTAGGAATTTTTGAATTTGAAAAAGCTCCCAAGGTGAGCTTTTTTATTTTTTATCTAATGACTAAAGATGAACAGGCAAGGATGCCTGTTCCACCTCTCCTGCAGAGTTGGAGGTAAGAAGCCTCCCCAAGTCGATTTGGACGGACAGCCACGAGGGCTGTCCCTTCGTTTACTATAGCTTTAAAGAACAGACCAGAATGTCCGTTCTACCTTTCCCGGTTAGCATTAATTCATCTTTAAACTTTCATTCCCCTTTAAGAATATCCTGCTTTTGCCGATTAATAGATTAGGATTCTTTTAAGGAAAAATTTATAATATGAAACAAATCCTCTTAATAGAAGACGATCCTAAAATCTGCGAGTCTCTGAATAACTATTTTGTCTCAGATAGCTTGAAGCTTCATACTCTTTCCGAGGGAAACGGGGCCCTGGAGACCATAAGCCAGCTAAAGCCGGACCTGATTCTTCTTGATATAAATTTGCCGGGGATGTCCGGTTTCGAAATTCTGAAAGGGATAAAAGAAAAAGAACTGAAAATACCAATAATCGTCATCACCGGCTATATCTCGACTGAGGCGGCGATCGAGACTATGAAGCAGGGGGCTTATGAATTCGTCACCAAGCCTTTCCAGTTAGAGAAACTCGCCCGGGTCGTGGATAAAGCCCTGCAGGAGAAAAAGGGAGGAGGAGATTCATCTAACTTTGGCAGAGACGGGAAACCAGAGGAAGAAGATGATTTAATCGTTGGGAAAAGCCCGGAAATAGTGGAGATCGCCAAGCTGATTGGCCAGGTCGCACCGACTGATGCGGCTGTCCTCATAATGGGAGAAAGCGGAACCGGTAAAGAGTTAGTTGCCCGGGCAATTCACCGCAACAGCATGAGAAAAGATAAGCCCTTTCTCTCAGTTAACTGTGCGGCTTTGCCTGAAGCCCTTTTGGAATCAGAGCTTTTCGGCTATGAGAGAGGGGCTTTTACCGGCGCTTACCAGAGAAAATTGGGCAAATTCGAGCAGGGAGATAAGGGAACCATCTTCTTAGACGAGATTGCGGATATGAGCCTGATGACCCAGAGCAAGGTCTTAAGGGTTTTGCAGGAGCAAGAGTACGAAAGAGTTGGTGGCAACCAGAGCATAAAAGTGGACGTGAGGATAATCGCCGCCACCAACAAAAGCTTGGTCAACTGTATCAAAGATGGAAACTTCAGAGTTGACCTTTTCTACAGGTTAAAGGTAGTCTCGGTCTATCTGCCGCCTTTAAGGGAAAGGAAGTCGGATATACCTCTTTTAGCTGACTACTTCCTGAAGAGATATACACGCTTAATAGGCAAAAGGGCGGATGGGATTTCAAATGACGGGATCAAGATTCTGATGAAATATCCCTGGCCTGGAAACGTGCGAGAGCTGGAGAACAACATCCACACCGCAGTAGTTATGAGCAAAGGCGGGCTCCTGATGCCGGAGCATTTTCCGGTCTACAGCGAGAATAGGGAAAGGTTAGACATAGATTTCGAAAAAATCAAAAAGGACTACCATAAACTATTGTCTCAGATCTTAGAACCGATCTTTCCCAAGATCTTAGCTAACTCAGACGGGCACGTCTACGACCATTTGGAAGAAGCCTTAGAAAGAGCCGTCTTTGATCTCTCCCTAAAACACTGCCAGGGTAACCAGGTCAAAACCTCTGAGCTATTAGGAGTAAGCCGCAATACCCTTCGCGACCGGATAAAAAAATTCGGTTTATTTTAAAAAGCTTTTTATGGAGTGCATTGTCCGTGTCAATGCCCATACGTCGAGTCAGGGGACTCGACGACCACAGTAAGAAAATAAACTCTCCTTACGCAAATTAAACTTCATTTTAAAATCAAGCAATACTGTTTTTTTCACTTCAAGATATAGGTATGAACTTTGATTGATGACAGTTTGAATAATAATTTTTCTTGATTCTTAAATTACTAGTTGTTATATATAATTCAAAGGATAGGAACAACAGATGGATCAAAATCCAGAATCTTCTCAGAATCAGCCTTTGTCGGATGCGGAGAAACGAAGGCTTGAATCTGAGATAGCTAGGAACGAGGCTGAGAATAGAAAGCTGATTGCAGAATTTGAGGATTTGGAGTGGCGCAGGAAATGGCGCATCAAAGGGCCTTTAATAAAGTGGGGGTTAGCTGGATTTATTGCGGCTGGCCTATTTGCAATTTGGTGTATTTCCTACTATGAGCCTATGCGCCAAACAAAACAAATAAATGCGGAGCTCAATAACGCAAAGTTGGCAAAAGAGAATTGGACTCAGACTCAAATAAATGAGCAGCAACGACAAGAGAACGAGGAACAAAAAAAAATAAATGAAAAACAACGCCAGGAGAACGAAAGACTAACTAACGAAAACAGGAAGAAAGAAGCTGATTTAAAGGCGGCCGCTGATAATCTTAAAAATATTTATGATTTTCTGGTGAGCAAGCTAAAGCTATCAGTTAAAAACCCAGTTAATATTGCTGAATTGTTAAAAAGCGTAGAACAACGATTCAATGTCCTAAATCAAGACATCGTACAACTTCGTCTTAAAACAATTTATTTTGATTCTACAAGTTTCGAGCTTCGACCGGATGCCAAAGCCTCGCTCTATGCGAATTTCGAGACCTTACAGGAGTTTCCAGATATAAAGATTCGGATTGAAGCAAATGGCGATGGTTTCTTCTGGAACACAACCATGGAACATAGACAGCATCCTGGGTTCACTTATCAAACATTCAGTTCCAGAGATTCTGTCTTAGCCGATAAGCGAGCAAGAAAAGTAATGGACTATTTGACCATGCAGGGGATTTCTGCGAATCGGCTAACCATTATTGGTCGCGCAGGACAACTCGAATCGGCACGCAGGAGTTGCAGGTTTGTTATTATCAAACAGTGAGTCTTGTCAGTCGGGTGTTTTAAGAAGTTAATCCTAGTGACTCAGGCATCTCGCTTGAGCGAAGAGGCAAGATGCCTGTTCTACCGTCGGGTGGCACCCTAAAACTTGTTTTCAGGGTGTGCCAGCCGATATTTTATTCTTGCCTCTTGTAATTACAGATATTATATATTTAAAGAGTTTGAAAAGCGTTGATGAAAATTTGTACTTCAAAGGAGTATCGGGAAAATGAAACAATTCTTGCTGAAATGGATTAAGGCGGTTAGGGCGCCGTTTTTTACCGGCACTTTAGTGCCGGTGGCGGTTGGGTCTACTTTAGCCTATAGCCAGACCGGGAAATTCCACTGGGTGAATTTTTTCCTGACCTTGTTCGGGTTCCTCTTTATCCATGCAGGCGCTAATCTTGCCAACGACTATTTTGACCATAAAACCACGGATGATGACATCAACCGCTCCTTTACCCCGTTTTCTGGCGGCAGCCGCGTAATTCAGGAGGGTGTTGTCCCGGCTAAGCATATCCTTAATGCGGCTTTGATCTTTTTCGGGATGGGTTCTGTGATTGGATTATATCTTAATTATGTCTCCCCTGGGAATATAGTTCTTTTCTTCGGTATCTTCGGGGTTTTGACATCGTTTTTTTATACCGCCACTCCGGTTATGTTTGCCTACCGCGGATGGGGTGAATTGATGATAGGGTTAGATTTCGGGGTTCTGGCAGTGATGGGTTCATTCTACGTTCAGGCGCATTTCCTGAACTGGTCAGCCTTCTGGGCTTCTCTTCCAGTTGCTTTTATGATCACCGGGATTTTATATATCAACCAGTTTCAGGATTACGAAGCTGACAAAACTGTCAATAAGAACCACTGGGTGGTGAGATTGGGTAAGAGAAAAGCAGTTTACGGATACTATCTGATAATCGCGGGAACCTATCTTTCTATCATCATCTCAGTAATTTCCGGATTGTTGCCACCTTTAGCTCTGATTGCCTTTTTGACTTTGCCTCTAGCTTATGGGGCGATAAAAGTCCTCAACGCCAATTATGACAAAATCTCCGAGCTTATACCAGCTAATGCCAACACCATAAAAATTCATCTTTTCGTAGGGCTGCTTCTTTCTTTCGGATTTATCCTGAGCAGGCTTATCTAATCTCTTGTAGGGGCGACCCGCAGGGTCGGCCCTAATTTTTGTAGAGATGCATAACTATGCGTCTCTACGCCCGTCGCTTCAGCAGTGGGTAGGTTTGAAACCTGCCCCCTATTGTCTTTTTTCAGGGGCGAGGTTTCCTCGCCCTTCTGTCTTCACCGGTAATCCCACCTTGCCCACAAGGTGGGGTATAGACCCAGGTTGAAGGCAACCTGGGCCTACTGCTGGTCTATTAAATTGGACAACTACTAAAAGACGGTCTTAAGGATTTCCCGAATATTCCGAATTAAGAGAATAGCAGAGGTAGGGGTTATTAATCTTGCGATCCTGGCAAGGGAGTTGTGAAGCCTCTGCTGAATAAACAGGGGATTTTTTCTGCGTTGGTGAGGACACCAACGCAGAGCAGTGGAAGAATAGGTTTCCAGTTGCTTCGGTAAAGGAAATTATTCCCGAAACTTCATAAATTATAAACCAATCTGTGAACGGAACTTATGGAACTTCAGGGTAGTGTGGAAAAGTTTCAGCTTTCGGATATCTTTCAGCTTTTGAGCGCCTGCAGGAAGAGCGGAACCTTAGGCGTGCAAAAAGGTGAAGATGTTATCATGGTTTATTTCCAGGATGGTAATATAATCTTTGCCCATAACCCATATAATCGGCTCCGGGTCGGAGAGCTCCTGGTTAAAAAAGGGATATTAAGTGCTAACCGTTTGCAGAAAATCATGCAAGTCCAGAAAGAACTCAAGGACAAAAAAAGAATTGGGGAGCTATTAATTATAGAAGGCATAATCACCCGGAAGCAGTTAGAGGAACTGGTAAAATTACAGGTGGAAGAAGTGATCTACGATCTTCTCAAATGGGAAAAGGGGAATTTCAAAGTCTACGAGAACAGGTTTCCCACTCAAGAAGAGATAACCATTAAGATCTCCACGGAAAATCTGATTTTAGAAAGTGTGAGAAGGTCGGATGAGCTCGAAAGGCTAAAGAAAAAACTTCCTTCTTTTGATACCGTTTTAGGTTTAGCTCCGACCGAAGATGGCAGGGAAAAAGACATCAATCTGAAAGCGGAAGAATGGAATGTCTTAACCTTAGTGGATGGTCAACGGGATATCAGGAAAATCTTAGAAGATACTAAAAGGGATAAGATCGAAACTCTTAAAAAGTTAGCTGGGCTTTTTTTAGCAGGGGTAGTTGAGCCGGTGAAAAGACCTACGCTGGAAATTAAAACCGATAGACTGGAAAAGCTTTTAGAACAGTTCAACCGCAGCCTGGAAAAATATTCTGAGGAATGAATAGATGGAATTAAAAGAGGCACTTTTGAGTCTTAAAAAATCTATGGATGACTTTCTGGAGAGAGCTGTCAAAAAAGAAGGCGAGGAATGGGAGGTCGATCAGAAAGTCAGCTCATTGGAAAATATTGTGCTGGGGAAAAGCAGGGATTTCTGGCAGATAAAAGACAGGTTCAAAGGGATGGAAATATGGCTCAAAAATGAAGGGGAAGAGCTGAACTCAAAGCCGGTCAAGAAAAATCAGATTCAGAGAGTGATAGAGTGCATTGAAAGGATGAAAGTCTATTGGGAGATGATCAGGGGAGAAAAGTTTTATCAGGATGGAGAGAGGAACTTAAAACAGGCAAATTTATTTATAAGGGAAAACCTCAGGAGAAGAGGCTGGGAATACACCCCCTTGGGGCTGGTAGATTTCGTGCAGTTGGATGAGTCACTCCTCAACTTGAAAGAGGAGATAAGAAATCTGGACCATGACGATACGGACCTCAAGAATAAGTATCAGAAAGCCCTGAGTTACCAGCTTGACCTGATGGATTATTTCTACAAACCCAAGGACCATCTTTTGACCATACTGGACTACCAGTTGAAAACCTTGGAGATGAAAACAACTAAGGAGGATGAGTTTTTCACCGCCTCACTTATCTACTACCTGAGACAGAACAGGTATAAGGTTGAGCCTTATTTAGAGAGATTCAGAAAAATTCTTAATCAAAAAAAGAGTTTGAATTAGGGAAAATAAGTATTATCTTGAAACAGGACGCCTGGAGTATAAAGCCTCAAGGTCTTGAGACTTTAGCTTTATCAAATGGTAGGGTAAACCTAAGGGTTTACACTCCAATACTGGTCAAATAAGTGGCGGTTCAAAATCGTTTTAACTTAGGGTTATGGCAGAGGAAAAAGGTACAAGAGCTTTTCGAGAAGGGATAAGGTCTTTGAAGTCAAAAGACTTTAAGGCGTCAGAGCAGAAGTTTAGAGAGGTCGTGATCAGAAAGGGTCCCAAATCACAAAAAGCTGAGCTGATTTACCAGGCTCTGCTGATCAGAAAAGAATGCGAGAGGTTACTACAGGAGTTGAAATCCAGATTTTAAAGGAGGAGTATGCCTAAAAAGCAGATGACTTTTGCGGATAAGGTCAAGAAAGATAAACATCTGGTCTATTGCCCCAAGTGCGGAGGAGCTAAACAGAGTATCCTTTACGTTGAATCTATCAGGAACGACACCGGGTCCTGGAAATTCAAAGAAAGAAACGTGAGCGTGTGTAAATGTAATCAGGCTGAAATTTATAAGTAATTTTTTCTGCAGTTAGTTGAATTTGAAGCAGTTAGCAACCGCCAGCAGGTCTTTTTTATGGCGGTTTTTGCTTGTGAAAAAAGTTACAAAAAGACTTGCTTTTGAAAGTTTTTTTCTTAAATTTATTTAATTTCTTTTTTCTTAAGGAAAAAAAGAGGACAATATGCCAAGAATTGAAGTAGATACAAAAAGATGCAAAGGGTGCGAACTCTGCGTTGTTGCTTGTCCCTACAAGGTAATAGGGATGTCAAAGAAGTTCGCCTCGACCGGGTATTATCCTGCTG
>Ga0209777_10006735_pt1 | contig 12881 bp, 13 predicted proteins | sample FrelakmetHBP12HB_FD_187147 | JGI IMG/M metagenome (GOLD analysis project Ga0209777, IMG submission 187147) | Freshwater lake sediment microbial communities from the University of Notre Dame, USA, for methane emissions studies -HBP12 HB (SPAdes)... | ecosystem: Environmental > Aquatic >...
CTGACGCAACATTATATGCTCCTGCAAAGGAATCTGCTTTACACTGCCGTTACAAGAGGCAAAAAGCTTGTCGTGATTGTCGGGACAAAGAAGGCAATGGCGATAGCTGTTAAGAATAATAAGACTGAAAAGCGGTATACGTATCTGAGATACAGGTTGGGTGAACAGTGAATTCTACAACATTAGTGATTGGTATCTTTGCCGGATGCTTTGGTTTTGCATATTTTGTCTATGGAAAAAGACAGGCTATGGTAGTTCCGTTAGTATGTGGCATTGGCTTGTGCGTAATTCCATATTTCATTGAAAATCTCACAATTCTTATATTGGTATGTTTGACTCTGGTAATAGCTCCGTTCATAATTAAGCTCTAAATTCCATCGAGAACAATAAATAAAAACGCCCGGCAGGCTCAGACTGGGCACAATAGATAATTTTATTACTTCTTTGGGCTAGTGATTTTTATAGGTTTTCCTTCAATGGTATACGCAGTGCTGTATAGCTCTTTATATGTGCCAGAACCTGTATTAGATGATGTTGAAGCCAAGCTCATAAAGCAGGTACCTGTCTTCAATACCACGTATAACTGAATCAACATCATACTGTAGGCGTGCGCTACCGCGCTCTCTGAGTTGCATAAGAAAACCAACAATCTCCTCTAACCCATCAGCCCGCAGAGTTGTTTTCCTTAAGATAATGAGCTCTTCAATAACCTGTCTATTATAACGCACCAGTCTTCTGAGTTCATTCTGAAGTTCCGGATATTCGTTTAAAATACTGGTAACTTCGGCAGAGTGTTTATAATAGAGAGCAAACAAATTGAGCCAGGATATATTATCAAAAAAAGAATTTCTCAGTTTTCTTAGAACATCAATATCCTGCTGACTATTCAGGAACGTTGCAAACAGACACGGAAATAGAACAGAAATATAATTCTGTTTCGTCTCTTCCAGTGCTGTGCCATCTGCAAAAACCACAGTAAGAGTGACGGTAAAATTACCGCGTTTTGTATAAGTATGACTTGGACTCTGGTCGACTGAAATGTTACTGCCATCACCAAAATTCCAGAAGTGGTATTTTATATCACCTTTAGACAGATTAGTGAACGTGACCGCAAGCGGAAGATATCCCGAGACAGGTTCGCCCGTAAACGCCACTTCACGATACGGTATGATAGATGTCGTAGAGGTTTCCGGTGCGGAAGTTGTTACTGTGGTGGTGGGATAGACTGGTATGGTTGACGTTATTCTTGTGGTGGTGGTTGTTACTATTGTTGTCGTAGTTGTAGAAGTGGTTATGTTTCCATTGCCATATAAATAAATGACGCCATTAATATCATCCTGGTCCAGGGTTCTCTGTTTTGTCTCTCCTTTAAACGAATATCCGTACATGGTCTTTTCAGAATCACTGTCTGCATAGAGGTCTGCCAAGCCGGCCGAGTGTCCGAACTCATGGGTGGCAACGTTTTGTACATCATAATACTCAGCTGAACCATCAGTTCCCCAGGAATTGTACGTATTAAATTTAAGATCACTGTCAAACGTTTCACCGGTTTCTGCATCATACCAGGTGAGGGTTTGTGCCAGTACCGATTGATCATCGATTAATCCAAAGCAAACTATGTTACTTCCGTCATCTTCCCCCCAAGCGGTGCTGGAAGTTGTTTCATCGAAAAGAAAGTTAAGGGCTGAGCCGGGCACATCTGTCCATGTCTGCATAGCCGCCTGAATTGCCAATAAACTACCTTCAGGTCCTCCTGCTGTGTTGATGGTATATGGCACATTTACTGTCCACCATTTTATCTCCTTACCTGTCGATGTATAGTCAACGCTGTAAGCATTGGCATGGGTATAAAAGAGGTTCAGAAGAATAGCGGTTATAATATATAGTATAAGAAGGCTCAGTGGATTATCTTTGGCCAGAGTCATATTTATTTATCTCGTCAAGCAAAACATGTAAGGGGATAATATGGTCAATAACAGGTTTACCATCTTCGCCGGTATATCCGCCTTTTCGTGCCATGCCGTTTTTGTCAATGGAGTATTTACCCTGTGCTTTGCCGACTATTGTATAGCGCACGCCCGGGCCAGCAGTCTTTTCAGAAGAAAGAAACAGAAGCACCGTTTCTCCCATTGTTAATGGAGCAACATCTGAAACCTTTAGACCAATACCGTCAACTTCACCACCCTCATGCACTATCGTGAGGTTGTTTTGAAGCGGCGTTCCCTTAATAACTTCCCGAATGGCTACCGTTGCCATTGTGTAAATGAAATGTTTATCAGCACTCCAAAAAGATTTACTATTTATTACATCCCCAGTAATAATCACATCAGATGCATTGGTAAGATTTTCTGTGCTGAGGGTAACTACCATTGCTGAAGACTGACATGCAATGCCTGCTACAAAAAGAACAATACCAATAATAAACACCAATCTCTGCATAGGCTTTAGTTTATTCAGTTTCATGCATACCCTGTATTTATTACCCGACATATGCCTGCAGACCGGGGGCAATTCATAAGTATTTCTTGATTCAATTATTCCATATTTCCCCAGGCATAAAAAGTAGGGGCAGAAGATAATAAAAAACCCCCGACAGAGAGGGGGGAACCGTCGAGGGTGAAACAGGGGCTAATATGAATACAATTATATAACATTATTCCACGGGCGCAAGCAGATGATATGATGATTAACAAAAGGTAATATTGAGTTAATATTACGGTAATATAAAATGTTTTCACACGCAAAAAGACGAAATTATTTGACACGCTATTCGGTAGTGCTAAAACAAAAATGCTCATACCAAAAGGTGCGCAGCCTACAATTCCGCGGTACCATTCCGTTTGAGTCTTTTTATTTATTTCTTTTCTTTCATGGGATCTTTGCCAGGTTTACCCTTAAACCGCTCCATCATATTCTGCCTGCGCTCTAACCGCAACCGCTCCAGCTTCATGCGCTGTTCTTTGGTCATGATGTTTGCCACCTGCGCTGCATGCATGATCTTCATCTTCGTCAACTCAGCCCGCGATTTACTAATCTTGTCAGCCAGTTCGCTGATTTTCGCTATATCAATTGTGTCTTTGTCCATTTCCGTCTTGAGATCAACCCTCAATATCTTAATTTCTGACTGCTTTGCAATCGCAGCCTTCTGGTTCTCGCTGTTCAGCGCTTCGATCTTTGCTTTCTGATCAGCCGTTAGACCAACCTGATTAAAAAGGTCCCGATCCATCATCATCCAAGGACCGTCATCATCTCCGCCGGGACCCATCATGTGCGGGCCATGACCTGGATCTTGTTCCGCATAAAGTGTATTAATCCCAAGTGTGAGCACGAAAGCTATGGTTAACAATGTCAACAGTTTTAATGTTCTTTTCATTGCAGTTCTCCTTATAATTGGTTTTGAGAATACATGTAAAATTTCCTTCAAGGACAAAACCATTATCGAACGGGGGCTTCAGATTGTTTCTCCCCTTGTTGGTGCTTCGGTTTCTGGGCCTCATGCTGCTTTGGTTTCTGGACATTATACGGCTGTGGTTGTTGAACATTATGGTGCTCCGGTTTTTGGACATCATACTGCTGGTGCCTCTGGACCTCATGGTGGTGCTGTGTCTGGACACCCCGCTGTTGACGATCCCTCTCGATATGACTATACCTCTCTCGCCTTATATCATCCCTCATTTCATGCTGATACCAATCATACCTGTGCCAATGCCGGCTGTTATCCCATGTCCGCCAGTTTCCATAAAAATCATTGTAGGGTATCCGGTAATAGTCATACGGTACATAGTGAATATATTCCGGCGGCACTAAAAAGATGACTTGCGGGACCATAGACGGCTCAATATAGTTCCAATACCCGTTGTAAAAGGGGGACTGGAACCAATAGCCATTATAAAATCTGTACCAGTAGCCGCCGTAGAAATAGACTCCGTCATAATTCGGAACCATATATACATAGCTTGGCCCACTTGGAACTACGTACAGATCAGGAGGTGTGGCAAATTGCAATGGTGGGGGTGGAACAATGCCAATGGTGACCGGAACCTGTGCCACCGCTTCTTTTGCCCCCCCAAGGGCGAACAATACCCCGAAAAGGACGGCCAATCCCAACACTGTGTAAATCTTTTTCTCATTTTTACTTCCTTGACAGCCTAAGGCCGCATTATTGAGATACTTCCTGTTTGAAGCAAAATTTAACAAAATAGTCAAGAGCTATGCCCGTCAGTTGTTGAGTGCTACTTACTGAAATAGTTTCAGGATTTAAAGTTATTTTAACAAAGTGATCGTTAGAAAAATATTAAAGCATGATTAGAAAAATCTAATGGACATAGTTAATAGTGGAGCAGTATATGCTATGGTATTATCCATTGACACGGAATCCGATTCTTCCTTAAATTTCCTAATCAAATAAGCAAGTTTACAGTAAATACTAAGGAGAAATCATATGGCCGACATTGAAATTCCGAATCCAGAAGAACTGGAAGAACTGAGGGAAAAAGGTTTCACCAGGCGAGTTGCACTGACAACAGCCTTGTTTGCTGTCATGTTGGCAATCACATCGTTGGGAGGTAACAATGCGATGAAGGAAATGCTTCTTGCCCAGCAGGAGGCCTCTAACCAGTGGGCATTTTACCAGTCCAAAGTAAACAGGGAGCAGTTATGCAAGACCAACAAAGAACTGGTGGAAGCAATCCTTCTTGAGCGAGCCCCCTCTATGCGGCCTGAAGCGAAGAGCAAATACGAAACATTACTCAAGAGTTTTGAGGTTGAAGAGATGCGCTATCGGGCTGAGAAAAGGGAAATTGAAAAAGAAGCTAAGCACAGCGAAACCACTCGTGATGTAAACCGCCAGAAGGACCCCTATTTCGACTTCGCAGAAGTTCTCTTGCAGATCGCAATCGTCTTAGCGTCTATCTCGATATTGTCTGGTATCAGGCTTGTTTTTTACTTCTCCATTGGCGCAGCAGTTATAGGCAGTGTGTTGTCAATAAATGGGTTCAGTATGTTATTCCAAATTCCGTTTTTTCAATAATAATTGTATGGCGGAGTCTTGGGTGTAGCAATTGCGAGACTAATAGTTTTGTTTCTGTTCTGTGTGCTTTCTTTAACCGCTCTATTACAGGAGGATTTTATGCAGATAAGTCTCATACATCAAATATTTAGCATAAACTGGGCTGATTTCTGTATTCCAGGAGTGAGTTTTCTGGAAAAAGTGATTCGTCCGATAATCATCTATTTTTTTCTTATTATCGGGTTCCGACTCGCGGGTAAACGCGAACTGGCGCAGATAAGCCCTTTTGATATTGTCGTACTGATAACAATAAGCAATGCTGTTCAAAACGCAATTATTGGAAATGATAATTCAGTTTCGGGAGGAATCATAGGAGCTGTTACCTTATTAATAATAAACTATATTATGGCTCGTTTTCTTTATCAAAACGAGAAGTTGGATTCTCTGATTGAAGGTGACACTGATGTTTTAATCCAGGATGGCAAAGTAAATATGAAGAATCTCAAGAAGGAATTGATGTCCTTGCATGAGCTCGAGATGGCTGCTCATAAACAGAGTATTGCGTCTCTTGAGGATGTTGATCGTGCGACGATTGATCCCAATGGCGTTATATTGTTTATCGAAAAGAAACCGACACCTGAAGTATCACGGCATCAGGAAATCCTGAATCGTCTTGACAAACTTGCCCAAGACATCAAGTTATTACGCGCCGAACGTATATAATAAATACCCGTTTTAGCTGGTTAATAAAGTGTTCTGCTAACTGCTGTGCATATTTATTTCAGCTTGTCTTCGAGTTGTTCGTAGAGGTTATTAGCATCAATGGATTCATCACCGCTGAGCCCCTTGCCGGCAGTTTCCTCTACATCCCTGTCAAATAAAACCAACGTTCCATCTTTCTTTTGTTTAACCTGAGCTATGATTCTCCACTTCGAAGTCCCCCCGCCGGTCAGACGGGTCGCCCACTCAGTTTCGATATAACCCTTTTTCTTGTTCGCTTTATTTTCAACACAGCCCAGGTCGGTGAAAATAAGACTATGCACCGCATCCCAGACCGTGTCATACGACTGCTGGTAGAGTTTCCCTTTGGGGTAGATGGATTCCTTTACCTTTTCCTTGTGTGTGCACCCGTTGTAAAAAATGGTTGCTACAATAAAAAACCCAATCAGTATACAGGGGTAAAGCCTTTTTTTCATATAGCAAACTCCGGTCCAGAATCTATTTTATGGTTTATACCTTTAACCAGCTGTCACTGTGAGAATAATCTGCGTCACTAATAGTAGGCTGAAACTGAAATATTATACAAGCATTTTTTTTATTACAGTTGCGTTGGATTTACTACGCTGAAAAGAAGGGTCACAGATTTTTTTTATAAAAGGTGGAGGGGAACTATTATTATTGTAATGGTTTCATTTTACAATACTGAGTTACTTGCACATCACTATCTGTCATTTCATAATATCCGTTAGCGTAATAGCTGCAATTTTAATGTACAATCGGCGACTGCTACACATAAAAGCAAAAAAGACAGGACCATTACAGAGCCCGATACTATCAAATTTGACATGACTAATCAGAAAGCGTATACTTACAATATAAATAAACTTTAAACACTATAATTGGAGGAAACAAGATGTTTGATGGTATCTTTCAACCCATGCATCTAATTTTGATACTGGTAATTGCCCTGATAATATTTGGGCCAGGGAAACTGGGAGACATTGGCGCAGAGCTTGGCAAGAGCATACGGAATTTCAAGAAAGCAATGCAGGAAGTGGATAATCCCCAACCTTCAGCTGACCCCAAAACGCTCGACGAGAAAGTAAAACAAACTTGATTTTGTTTTTACAGTTAAATTAAACGGCGGGAATAAAATTTTAGTTCCTGCCGTTTTTATATCTATTTAACTTTTCGGAATTATCATGCGTCGTTCTAAAACAGTTTTTATGGCTGATCTTATGGGGTTAAAGCTCATGAAAAAAATATGTGTGATGTGCTGCATCTTCGTTCTTTATACAACAAGACTTTTTGCCATCAGTGAGGAGGATTATCAGCAAACTTATAAAAACTATGTTAAGCCGTATTACGATGCCGGGGAATTTGGCACTTTTGACGGTGTAGATACAATTAAGATAGCTTATTCAAAGTTTGAAGTCGCAGATGAAAAAGGTGCTATTGTTATTCTGCACGGGAAGTCGGAATCAATGATTAAATATGCCGAAGTAATCTATGACCTCAAGGATCTTGGCTATTCTATGTATCTTATGGATCATCGAGGAATGGGATTTTCAGAAAGATTACTGGGCGAAGATAAGGACAAAATCTATGTAAAGAACTTTAACGATTATATTACCGATGTGAAAACTTTTGTTGACACTATTGTAAAAACAAAACCTCATAAAAAAGTAATTGTTGTTGCTCATTCCCTGGGTGGGGCTATCGCTGCACGATACCTTGAACAGTACCCCGATGATTTTAATGGGGCTGTGCTGTCATCCCCCATGCTGACAATCAATGCCCAACCATACACTCAGCTTGAAGCGTATTTGATTGCAGCCATTAGCACCAACCATGGCCACGGGACAGACTATATACCGGGCGGCGGACCGTATACGCCTGAGACATTTGCGGAAGATACGGATACCCACAGTTATGCTCGCTATGTAATGGAGAGAGATCTCCTCAATGAATATCCACAAATCAGACTGGGGGATGTTACGTATAACTGGGTCAAGCAGGCCATGGAGTTGGGCTGGGTTGCACAGTTTGATGCCCGGGCCATTACCGTTCCTGCTCTGCTGTTTCAGGCACAAGATGATATGGTGGTAAAACCTGAAGGGCAGGACAATTTGAGCAAGCACGCACAAGACACTATAAAAATCTTTTTCTATGGTGCACGGCATGAAATTTTAATGGAAATAGACTCGATACGCGATGTGGCAATTAACTATATAAGAGACTTTATTGAAGAGCTGTAATTAGGAGCAGAAGCAAGTTGAAACGTACATTACGATCTCTGTTTTTTCTATCTGTCGGAGTTATTATTGGAGGGTATTTGTTCTCCCAATCACAGACTCGATCAGTATTGTCAATAACCCAGTGTAAAGACTGTTTAAGTTCGAAAGACCTTGCAGGGCTCCTTGCAGCAGCCGGGATTCAGAAATTACCGGGGCTAATCCCCTTCGTAGTATTTGAAACTGACAAAACAATTGCGATCAAGAGTCCATTGCCAGAGGCACAGATCGATTACGTCATCTTTCCAAAGAAAGACATCAGGAATATCGGAGAAATTGCCAAGGAAGATGCGCCATACTTGATTGATGCATATTTGGTCGCGAGACACATTATTGAGAAAGAAAATTTAGTCAATTATGAGATTCTTACTAACGGACCTGGTCGTCAGAAAATCACCTATTTGCATTTCCACTTGATTGTTAACAACCATGCATCTCACAACTCGGTCAAGTAATAAACCTTAAGCTCCAATGACTTACCTCATAACGCTCGACACTGAGAATGAGCCTTCTCCTTGAATTCAATTCAAACACTACATTTAGGGTATAGTACTTTTATCTAAAAACTGCAGACTTTTTGTATCAGCAGTGAGAGAAGTCTTACAGCTTAAATTCATTGATGACTTCATCTGGAAAGCGTTATTAGCAGCTCAAATAAATCATAACAGAAATCTTCGCTTTTTGTAAAGAATCCCCAATTGCAATATATAGTAAGTCCTCTGCAATATTTTCCCTGCCTTTATTTCCCCCTTATCAGCAACAGACAATTAATATATAATATAATAGGTTGTTTATTTTCAGCCGGCAATTGGTTCCTGCTGGACAAAGCTTTTAATATTTTGATTGCCCTTATTATTGGGCAGGTTCTCATTGTTAAGTATTTGAGAAATGATTTTGACAAGCGTGATGAAATTATGAGGGAGGCAGGCAACTTCACCACTAATCTTCAGGTAATGATGGAAATGATGAGGGGAAAAAAGGCCTGGAAGATGGCCGGGTACAGGATAATAAAGTACAACCGGGAAAAGATGTTAAATAAATAAGGAGATAGGTATGAACAGAAAAATAATGACAATTACGTTGTGCTGTATGCTTCTCGCTGGTGGATTATTCATAAGCACTGCCCGAGCTGAAAACAGTATCGGTCCGAATGTTGTTACAGGCAATCAGTACGTCTGCTTTTTCGTCTGCTCACTGGATGTTTTCAACTCACAGGTTTCTTTCAGCGATACCGGCGGTCTTACTCTTTCAAGTTTTAGCGGTTATGGATTTTACTTTACCGTCACGAACCTGTTTACAGGCGCCTATATCTCGCTTAATGCTACAATCGGGACCCAAACCGGCGACATCATTATGCTTCTGGTTGGTTCCACCTTTGAACCAACACCATTTATTGCAGGAACAGGATTTATTATCCTTAACTACTCTCAAATCATCCCAATGGTTTTTACCGGCTTTGCAAGCGCACAGACGACAACATAAATCGTGAGCTTTAACGATAAATAAAAAATTATTTTTTTTCTTATATAAGTTGAAACAGGGGTGCTGGTATAGAAATGAGGTAAAAACCTTCATCCTAAGGGAAGTTCCTACCAATCTTTTGATAAAAAACTATGAGAACAATTCATTTTATTTCCGCTTTCATTTTGGGAAGTTCGCTTATCTCTGTTCAGGCCCAAACAGTGCCCAACTATTGAAAGTCTACAGAACAATACACACAGCACTTCGGGCGCTCGGCCGAAACCCGATGCGGGCTGCGTTGACAACATTGGGTATTATTATCGGTGTGGCTGCCGTCATTACCATGATGGAAATCGGACAAGGGGCGTCCCGCATGATCCAGCAGACCATTGCGACAATAGGTGCCAACGTTGTGCAGATCGATCCCAGCGATGCCGTCAAAGCGGGTGCAAGCACGGGGAGGGGAGGCAAGGTCACGCTTACCCCGGCCGATTGCGAGGCAATCCTCCGGGAGTGCAGTGCAGTTCGCCGGACGGCTCCAAGCGTGGACTGTCACGAGCAGATTATCTACGGCAACCGCAATTGGTCTCCCATGAACATCCGAGGCACGACCCCGGATTTTCTGGTGATCCGCAACTGGACAGATCTGGCCGAGGGAGAGCCGTTTACCGAAGCTGACGTTCGTAGTGCCGCAGCGGTATGCCTCATCGGCCAGACAATCGTCCGTGAGCTTTTCAGAGGCGAGTCCCCGGTTGGCAAAGAGATCCGTGTCAAAAACGTCGCGATGAAAGTGCTGGGTGTCCTCAGCGCCAAGGGCGCGAACATGATGGGCAGGGATCAGGACGATTATGTCGTTGCTCCTTGGACGACGGTCAAATACCGGCTGTCCGGTTTGAGGCTTGCTACGACAGCCGATGTAACCTCATCGTCCGCCGCCCACGTCAACACGCTCAGCCAGCTTTATCCAAGCCAGCAGGTGGAGCTTTACCCGCAGGAATCAGCGGTGCAGGTGGCGGACGCCCCTCAGATGAGGCGGTTTGCCGACCTCGACGACATCTGGGTGTCTGCGGCCTCTTCACAGGAAGTCCAGCAGGCCATCCGCCAGATCACGAGCCTGCTGCGCGACCGGCACCGGCTTCGGGCCAGCGATCCCGACGACTTCAGGATCCGAGACCTGACTGAAATCTCCGAGGCCCTGGCCTCGACCAAAAGGCTGATGACCAACCTGCTGCTGTGCATTGCGATGATCTCGCTGGTGGTTGGCGGTGTCGGCATTATGAACATCATGCTGGCTTCAGTGACGGAGCGAACCCGTGAGATCGGCCTGCGGATGGCAGTAGGCGCGCGGGCGCGGGACATCCTGCGGCAGTTCCTGGTGGAGGCAGTGGTCCTGTGCATGGCTGGTGGAGTCATAGGTATTCTGCTTGGCTGCGGGGGCTCATACCTGGTGACAAAACTGATGCGCTGGCCGACGGAAACATCGTTACCTGCTATTATGGCGTCGGTTATCGTTTCCGCCAGCGTGGGCATTATCTTCGGATTTTATCCGGCGTGGAAAGCTTCGCGGCTGGACCCGATTGAAGCCCTGCGCTACGAATGACTCAGGGATCAAGAAATATAAGAAGATTTAGGCATGTGGCAGAGCATAAAATGTGAACCGAAGGAGCCGTCAGTTTCAACCGTTTGTTAGACGCATTTACTTTACGGTTGAAATATATTCCTTTAGCTTCTCCCGAAAATATTCTTCTGACTTTATGGTCTTCCCAGCAGATAATCTGATCATATACGGTTTGCCCGTAATAAAAGATTTGCAAGCGCATAGCCTTATACAATCATCGGCGGTTTGAACCATACTACCAGCTTTTAGAAGTTTTATTCGCAAATGCTCCGCCGCTTCCTTCCCATCATGCTCTAAGCCGTTTCTGATAAATTTTGCTCCTTTTAAATTCTCTACTGAGGATATTAAAAATTCGATTTTCTTTTTTTCTATATTATCTTGGGCGTTGACCGCCCCGGAAAATAGCGCCAGGATTACAAATGCTGTGACCAATATGTTTTTCATGTTTTCCTCGTTACATTGCGCCTATTTTATACTTATTCTTTTTATACTTATTCTACATTTGGCAGGACTATATAAATAAAGGAAAGAAGTGTCAATGCTTCTTGGGGAAACTATGCCGAAAAAGCTTCTTCTTGCAGCATTTTGTCTCTATACATTAATTATACAGAGTCAGTACAACTTAAAGTAGAATAGTTTGGAAAGTAATAAAAAATAAATGATAGAAACCCATATGTTGTGGTGAGAAATTATCAAAAAAGTGTAGCTTATGTATCAACAGCGAGAGAAGTTATTTAGATGTACTTCATTGCAGACTTCTTTTTTAAATCGTCAATCGTTGACAGCCAGTGCCTAGGTTGTTTTATTGGATTGGAAAATAACAAAGTATAACTGAATGTAATTATAAAAAGCGGAGCCTCTATGCAGCTCCACTTTTTTTACACAAAAAATTCGATTTATATATAGCCTTGAACTTTACCTTATATTGCTCTCAAGACGATTCAAACCACCGACCCACGGCTTTCTCAGCCGCAGGTTGCTTTAATAAAATTATTTTTTATGATCATCTGCCTGATTAGCTATTAAAAACGATATAAATATTATAAGGCAATGACTTTGCGATATGCTCACTTGAGCCCTTCACATAAAAGAAGTGGTGTGGATATATTCTGAGATCGATTTCAAACTGCCCCAAAACTGCCACAGAAAAGTTAAAACAGACAGATAGCAAATTCAAGCTTCTGTCTGTTTTTTTTGTCCAATTTTTTTTGTGGCAGTACTATGAGAACATATTGATTGATAGTGGAACAGGTGGGCGATAATGAAATATTGGTATTCATTTATACGAAAGAGTATTTTGAAAAAGTCACGTATTTTAAATAAGTTGATTTTTTAAACGCCCCTCGCATAAGAAAACCGTGGGTCGGGATTTAAATGGCATACTATCTAAAATCTGCACGCCACGATATTCATATTTAAAAAATTCAATCGGCAAAGGATCATTTACAAAAGTTTTGCTGATGACACGTAATGTGCAGTTTTACAAAACTGCAAGATACATTTGGAAAGCTGCTAAAGTGAGGCAAGATAAAATAAGTGGTTAATAGTAGAAAGCGCGCATTTTGACCATTAAGATGACACCATGTTGCAAAAAAGCAGAGCCATTGATGACTTCACTCTACTGAGCTTGAGATGTTACCATGCTTTTATTTGATATTCTCGAACGGCTTTCCAAGTTTAGCTTTATTATTTTTTAACGCTTTAGCAGCTGCATAACGGACGTTCAAATCATTATCTTGATGCAGCTCAACAAGTAGAGTGATTGCTTGTTCATCCTTGC
>Ga0209777_10006736_pt1 | contig 12879 bp, 7 predicted proteins | sample FrelakmetHBP12HB_FD_187147 | JGI IMG/M metagenome (GOLD analysis project Ga0209777, IMG submission 187147) | Freshwater lake sediment microbial communities from the University of Notre Dame, USA, for methane emissions studies -HBP12 HB (SPAdes)... | ecosystem: Environmental > Aquatic >...
GGCGGCAATGGAGCAGATTTCAAAGCAGCACATGCACCTTGTACGTATTCATAGCCTGGCATAGGAAACGGGTATGTGTTGTTTCGGAAATCCCATGCCCATAGCGGCATGCTTGACATTATCCCACCATTGTCACCGGTGCAACTGTCATTGAATCCCACAAACGATTCATCCCTTACCCGACACTGACAGCTCAATGGCTTATCTGGATTTGATGGATTCTGGTTTTCCGTGCATGGAGCAGCGTCGCAGACAGCCCAATACCTATCCCCGATATAGCTTGTTGCGTTTTGATCACAAGCTGTTGGCTTCAGCCAAAGACTGCACCATCCACGATAAGAATAAGTCGATACCCAATCATACGTAACATTATCCACTTTATACTGTCCGTACTTGATGGCGTTACAAACAGGAGCTTGATCTACATCGCAAGGATGTTTAGTAGTGCATTTTGCCTGCGTAAGGTTTTTGACCATAGTATCTTGGATCTCGCTTGTTGCAACAATATGGGTTTCATTAACCCTCATACAATCGCAGTCGGCCTTGTCGCCATGCATTTTGCAGTCGGGGGATGCAGTACAAAGGGCGTGCCAGCCAGTACACACGACAAATTCCTGAGGTTCATCAGTAAAATTATGGGTGTCATCAATCTCCGTGGGCACGTCTGCCATGACAATGCCTATCAGAAAAGTCATTAACACAATCAATATACTAGCCCTCATGAAGCGCATATATAACGATCAAGTGCTATAAACATTTTGGCGATATTTTATTAAAAATTAAATATACTCATAAGTTGGTCTCTGGCAACAACATCACAGTGAGTGGGCTCGGGGATCTTATGCTCCGCACGAGCATCATTTATCGTTAATACCGCAAGCATTTTAATGATTGTTGATTAGACTAGTGGCAGGAAGTGTATATTCATGAAAAGATGTATATTGCTCTTAATTTTGTTGGCGATGTTAATAGGCACTAGTCTTGCAGAGAACGTGAAAACAGCAGATGTGAAAGCTTTCCAAAAAGCCTTAGAAAAAGATGGGTTTACTGTGCAACAAGGCAGGATAGGTTATCTTGATGTAATCAAATTGCACAACTTAGGAGTGTTACCGTCATGCTATGGGAATAATCCTACCACTAGATATTTGTCGTATTTTGTTCCACCGGCACCAGGCCATAAGGCACCTGAACTATTTTCTACGATAGCTAGATCGCTTGGAATGCCATCGAACTTATCTTCGTTTTGGAATCTTGGACCAGATGAAGCAGTTATCTTCGTTGGAAGGACACCGCCGGAGTGTAGATACTTCAGTTACGATCATTATTTAATGCATAGGACTTATGGAAATGAGACCCGAGAGATCGCTGGCAACATAGCCGATACAATAAACAACTTAGTCATCAATACCAAAGGAACTCCTAATGGATCGGCTGGAAATCCTTTCAATCAATCTACTGTTATTGTCGCAACGGCCGATAGAGGCATTGATCAACGCATTCGGGCTGCTGCTCTGTCTGCAGGGTATTCAGGTGACATTTTTAACACACAAGTGTTTCCTCCGGCCATTTTGAACATGGGCTTAGAGGATAACTCTGATACGTTTCTTATATTAATCCGTCCGGCTTTATACAAAGATGCTAAAGCAGGCAATGACTATCTCAATAACACACCTGCGACAGTTTTCCGCATAACTCCCAACAAACCTACGAAGCTAGATCCATATAACATGCCAGAGCTAAGAGTTCGTGGAACGGGGAAAACGGAGTTGGACCTTCTGGATGATCTAGAACAGTTGAGAGAGGCAATTATCAAAAAATACAGCGGATTGAATGCTGCGGAGCTTCCAACTAGTCAAGCAGTCCCAGTGGGGAGTGATGTCATTCAGAGAGGAATTAATGGATTGGCTCCTGACAACGATGCGTGCTATCTATGGACCGTAAACCAAACTGCATATTCGCCGACACCACCTTTCCCCAATTTCTCGCTATGCTATCCTTTCGTGGTGCGTCAGGGAATTACTTTAGGCAACGATTCCAATGAATTCATTATCGTCTATGGGGTTAACCATGTAGCTACTGGAAAGGCAACATACTCGAACTTCGCCATCTTTGGAGCAGACATATTGAATGGCGTTGGGTCGGTCAACGATGCAGATATCAATGGAGCAGCTAATGAATATCTCCCCGACAATCCCAATGCGAAATACCTTTATGTCTATAAGGTCGCTAGGCACTCTAATGGCGATGCACACTGCTATGAGGTTCCTTATGGTCCGGGAGCTTATGGCATTCGTGTGGATCAGCCGCTTATGATCCAATGGAGAGCATACTTGGAGAAGGCTACAAAGACTGGCCCATCCTATTCGGAGATCGTGTATGATAGGGCTATAAAGTTCAGCCCAAAGAAGTAGGGTAAAAGGGCTGGGATACTAAGGCCAATCCCAGCCTTAACCAGTATAACTTGTAAACTCCTCCATCTTTTTAAAGTTCCAAAGTCGTAGTGATACTCATAAACACCTTCTTAGGCCTGATACCTAATTGATTTACGCTCTGGATTTATGTTTTGGCAAGGAGATAGTATTCACTATGAATGAGCATAGTTAAGCCGTCCAATTCAACACATTTCGCATAATAGACCACCGAGGCTCGGCCTCTCCTGGACCATTTCCCAATACCCAATAATTATATTTATCATCCAGCCTTCCGTAGTCCTTTTCCATTTTGAGCCAGTAGTTCAGAAGCATGATGAATGTATCGCTACTGTTTTTTGCCACTGGATAAGCAATTAGCATCGGGAAATAACCATTCGGCTCAAATTCGGCCACATTAAAGAGGGGATGCATGCGAGTCATTACATAGCCCTCCTCTAATGCAACAAAAAGTGCATCTGCGCCTCTTCCTGTAAAGAAATCCTCGTTGGAGTCTACCAAAACAATCTTCGCCTGGGGGAACAGTTGATGAGCCACTCCTACCAATGCGGTATGATTGCGCACTGCTATCCTCAGGTTGCTCATCCTTCGCACATCATCAAGCTTCAAAAATTCGTTCTTTCTATAATCAGGTACAACAAATGCCATATGAGTTGAAACGTAGGGATCTGTGAACTTCATCTCATTTAATCGCTCGGAGGTTACGAGGATTGCGGACATAACAATATCGCAATAGCCCCGATTTAAAGACTCCGAAAGATTGTCACCACTCACAGGAACGAACTCAATTCTGGAGACATTGATGAATTTGGTCAGCTCATATGCCATTTGCACGTCATACCCCACGAGGTCGCCTTGACCATTGAAAAATGCAAAGGGTACATTGTTACTGTTATAGCCCACCCTCAAAACATCTCTCGACTTAATCGCCTTAATTTCATCTGCTTGTGCCAAATTCTGTGGTGTCAGATCTGGAACATCTTGTGGATGCAGATAGACAGCTGTATTCACAACTTCTTTCCACGCTTTGCCATCAGGATCCAGAGGAAGCTCAATCCTAGAGAATAAATCGCTTACATGATGATCATTAGCAAGCAAAAGGGCAAAGCCTATTTTCAGGCCGCCTAACATCAGAGCGACAGATAGGATAGTGAGCAAAATGACCAAGATTAACCTCTTCCATCTGACCCGATACTTATTCACAAGAAAAACAATGCTGATAGTGGTAAACGAAAAAATGGACATGCTTGTCAGCGGGGCCACAAATCTTTGACGCGTGAGGCCAGTACTTATGAAGAGGTTATAAGCACTCGAAGGAAGATGCATTAGATTCAAGAGCGATATTACTGAGACCTTGGACGAGCCGAAGAGGGTGGGAATTCCTACGGCAATGAGCTTGATCTGCCCAGAAATGTCAATGGGACTATTATAGAGCCATGCCACGAAGAGTACGAAGAGAAAGGGCACCATAGAACCCAGTAGTGGAAAGGTGTAGCCTATGGGAACTAGAATTTCACTATAATGCAGGATCTGATTTTGATACAGGGTATTGTCATCATCTGAGCTTCTTTCGACCTTTCCCAAATCGTAATCGAAGAGATTCTTCACACCTTCGATGATCAATGGAAGAATTATGAATTCGCTTCCAGTTGAAAATGCGAGGATCAAAGCACTGGAAGAGGTGAAAATGATATCTCGATAACGAAAGGTGGCAAAGCAGGTGATCAGAAGGGGCAAGATAACGAGGCTTAGTAGGACGGCGGAGGCTGCAAGTGATATGAGATAAACCTGAAGCCTCAAAAATCCCTCGATTGTCATGCTTCCAGCGGTTTCGGCCGTTATTATAAAAACGCCTATGGGGAATGTTATTGATAGAGCGTTTGTGATGCGCGTCAGCGCGACTTGAAGAACTCTTAGTAAGCTTAGAATCGACCAGTTATTTTTGTCCGCTGTCAGGCTGAAGCCAAGGAGCAAGCAGAAAATCACAATTGCCGGCAGCAGTCCTAATGATAATGATTGGAAGGGATTTGATGGAATGAACAAATCGACAAGGCTTAAATTATCCGACTGATCCGTGTTCTGAATACTGGAGAAAAATGCTCCCCCATGATCAGGAAAGGCCAGCGGCAGGGAGAAGAATATAGCGGTGCCAATAGCCCAGAATACCATCAATACAAGTCCGACTTTGATGATGATATTTCTAATATCATCAGATTTTAGGCTACCAGTGCCAACTAATAATGAGACCACAACAGTGGGAAGGACGGTTATCTGCCAGATCTTGATAAACGCCTCGCTAAAAGGCTTCAGAATGGCGGTATAATCACCAAAAATTAACCCTGTGAGAATACCTAAGATCACACCTACCAATATCCAATGAGATAAGCTCAATTTGGGAAGCTTCAACTTGAGTCTCCTCTGCGACTGTTACAGTGAGTGACTATAATCCGATATTTATTCGAATGACTTATCTAGCTATTGAGTCTAGCTTATTAAGCATTAGTGTCGTCTGTTGGAACGACCAAGCATGCTTTCCCTTCCACTGCCATGAACAACTGCGGAGGATGCTGGACTCATCGAAGCTGGGTATCTGGCTAGGCAATTAGTATCAAAAGAGGCAATCGCGTCAGCATGTTGCAAACCATTCATGAAATAGATTCGAATTCCAGTTCTAAAAGATGAAAATTAGAGCTTACTAGTAAAAACGTGCGGATATCCCTTTCCCCGCACTCCTATTAACCAATGCATGGTGATTCCGGATTAATAGCTGTCCACTCTTTATATAGCAAATATTGCCTTCGTGTATATGAAATTTAGCGAGAAATAGTAACAATCTATTGTGGCCAATGAAGATACGTGTGTAATCTGCGTTCATGAGGGTACATTTGAGGATGAAGCAAGTGAAGCAAGTATCAATTCGTTTTTCCATGCCTCATGATTGAGAGCATGGCGTGACCTTTCGGTTTCCTATTCGATATGATTCGAATTTAAAGGGCAATTTTGTCTTCACCGAGAAACTGCAGCTTGTTGAATAGGCGCAGTTTCCTGGTGCGCTTGGTCTAAGCGCTATAAATACTCACTACAACAATACAGGCAGGCACCTTGACTGGATCTTGTTAGGCCTTGAGTATCATAGAAAGGATCTTAGCACATACCCATAAACTTTTTAATTAACACGTTAAATTAGTGACCAGGTGAGTTTGTGAAAGCCCTCCTAATCCTAACTATGCTGGCGATATCCATCTCCGTGGCGGCAAGCACAGAGGACAATACCAGCGTGTACTGGACCGCTCAAGGCAATAAGCTCCTGGAGCAGTATAAATTCAATGATTCCATCCAGGCTTATGATAAGGCCCTTAAGATCAATGAATCGCACATAGCCGCATTGGCTGGAAAAGGCGAGGCCCTTTGGAAGACGGGCAGGTACAACGAGTCAATCATAAGCTTTGACAAGGCCTTGAATCTGGACCCGAACTACGTCAGGGCATGGGTCGGCAAAGGCGTGGCCCTCCACGGTCTGGGCGATTTCAATGGGTCGAGAAATGCTTACGATATCGCACTTGAGATAGATCCCAATTATGCCATGGCCTGGAACGATAAAGCCTGGTTACTCTACAAGCAGGACCAGTACGAAGAGGCTATAAACTACTCTGATATAGCAATTGGGCTTCTAAACGAAGACCTTGCAGCGACTCTTGACACGAAGGGCGTTGCTCTGGAAAAACTTGGTAAGAATGATGAAGCCCTCAAGTACATAGACAGAGCCCTGGAGCTAACACCCTTAAATTCGATAGTTTGGATACACAGGGGCGATATCTTGAAGGCACTGGGCAACCAGACCGGATCGGTGGCTGCATACGCCAAGGCAAAGGAACTCCCCGAGCAAGCCCTGGACAAATCCAGCGTGTAGGCTGCCGTCTATTTCTTTTTTTGCCTATGGCTTAACACTTTTTTGGTCGGCCCCTGAGAACAGAATCCTGAAGTGACCTTTGCAGCGAGATTAGGATGGCTGCTTATGGCTATATTTCTTGTGTCCCGAGCTAAAAGAACATTGTGATGAGATTTCTGAAAAATGACAGGCCCCTCTCAGTCTACTCGTGACCGTGTCCTCGGCTGCCACAAAGATTTAAGCCTTTTTCAAAGGAGCGATTCAGATGAATGGTAACAGTCCTATGCAACGACTCCGAGATCGAGGTCGAAGACGGTGAGGTCTGCGAGATCTGCGGCCTGGAACTGGAGGAGTTCGACCAGGTGACAGGCACAGGGATTCACGGGTACTACCACTGGACATGCGTTACGCATGTGGAGTAGGAAATGGCGTTTAGGTGAAAATCTTCATAATAGGAAAAACATCCCCAGGTTGGTATCCCTGGGATAACAAAGCCGGGGAAAAGTGATAGAATCAAAAGTTTGGTCACCAGAGGCTATTGGGTTCTTTGTGTGCATCGACCTATAGTTCATATCGTCACTTTGTGAACAGAAGCAATCGTGCGTACTAAAGCAAACTAAATTCATCTAATAATTTATTGAAAGATATGCTTCCAGCGAAGAGTTTAGACTGTGCCGCATTTACATCCTCGATAGAAGGTAAGCCTTCAATTTCCAATCTAGCTCGGATGCCCAGTTTCTGACCCACGATATCCAGTCCTTCATTAAAAGTTGATATGATACTATTACGTAGACTTATTTTGAATTGCTCGAAAAGGAGAAAGCGATAAAACCAATAGTATTCTAGCATTTGATCTCCTGGCATAATAAATGAATTCCAGCCAATTGGTTTTCCTGCGTCAGCCAGGGCGAGCTTATGAGAATATTCAAAGGCCTTAATGTCGAATGGTATTGGATTTGGATTGATGCCCATATTCTGTAATACGAAATCTGGGAGAGCAGGATGATCGCTCAAAGATGATAAAGAATCTAAAATATACTTTAATTCATTTCGAAGAGGACTCGGGGCTTGAAATCTGAGTACACTGTGCTCAGAAAATTGAATATATTGAGGTGACCCCTTAACCTCAGCTAATTGTTTTGGTAAGTACTGATAAAATCTCCCTTTTTTCTGGATCAAAGTCAAAGGTGGAATTAAAGCCAATTTAAATCCAATATTTTCGCCGCCCTTTTGTCTTGAAAGATATACAATCTCATAGTCTGCTTCACTATATGCCATTATGGATTGTGCACAATCCCTGAAAAAGTCGCATACCTCACCAGCAAGACTCCTTCTATAGTCGTCCTGAGCGATGCCTTTAGCAATAAGGTCCTGAATTCCTTGATCTTGCGGAATTATATTAACCTTAAATTCTTTTCTTTTCGTTTTTCCACCAATCGGCATTATACTTAGTGAGACATCTTCGATTAACCTTTGCGTATATCTTCCATTGAAATAATAATGAAAAGAGCTCAATACAGGATCTGTCTCTACGTAGCGACTAATATAATAAAAAACAGACTCCTGAGTGCTATAGAACTTTTCCTTAGGCTTTTTCATTATCTTCCCCATTAACAGTTGAATTCTCAGCTTCTTCCGCAAAATCGGTTGCAAGATCGTTAAGACGAGATCTACTCCAATCTATTTCTTTTGCTTCAGGACGTTTCATTAGGTATAACGCAAGGAAAATCTCTTCAATACTATCAAATTCTAAACCTCTTCGTGTAACTGTTCGGATTATATAACTTGGGTGTTTCGATCCAAGTGATTCCTCTTCTCGGGAATAATAAGTATGACTATCCTTCAGCAAACCTCGATCCTGCAATTGTTGCTCAAGCTCCTTTTTCCACTCAAATCGAAGTTCGCTATGTTGATACATTAAGGTCAGAAATGCGTATGGGGATACACTATAATCATAAATAATTTTAAAAAATTTCGATAATTCTAAGGTATCTTTTACATTATCCATATAATACTTATCCCATAAAATTTTAGCTGTTTTCCAATAATTCTTTGAATCAAGTTCAGAATATATAATCGCTGATCCTGAAATTGCAAACAAATTCATAATTGGCTCGTTGCTTATTATGAAACGTACATTGGAATCTTGATTTTCCAGTCGGACAAATTCTCGGTCGCGAGCGCTTAAACAGGCATAAAAGAAAGATGGAAATATTTTATTAAATTTCTCTTCATTTCCTGACACCATAGCGCTATAACATTCCTTTGCAACTAAAAAGATACCCTGACCGAAGTAGTCTGGAAAATTCTCTATTGGTTCTATCTTGACAAGCGAATCCAATGATTGAGCATATGCCATAACGAGATTTTCTCTAGTAATGTTAATTCTAGTAAGAAAATTTCCCCATTCGGGCATAGCCCATTGTATATCATCAATTTTACGAAAACTGTCAAAGCCTCCAATAGAAACTTTTGCATCTTCAAAGTTAGCCTCAAACTTGCTGCATGCCTCGATTCCTCTCTGAATCAGTTGTGCTGCGATAATATAGCGTTCCTCTTTTATTAATAGGCCAACTTCTTTAGTAAAAGAAGATTCCAATTCCACCATAAGCTTTTCAAGAGATAGCGAGAAAAAGGAGATGAGACTCTGAGCTGCGAGTTGCTGTAAATACCATTGAGGGCTAATTTCGTATCCTTCAATATATAGCTCAAATATTATTCCTTTTTGTATTTGCTCTAATCTTTGAATTACAGGCCTTGGAAATGCATTTCTATAAACTGTATCTGGCCGATCCCATTGGATATCATTTATAGATGAGCCAAATGATTCAGAATTCATCAGCCTTATTCTTCTGGATAAACCCAAAAGTATACTTATAAAAGCCAAACCATATAAATCTACCAAACCTATGATTAGCCTAAATTCATCCTTATCTTTGATCAATTTGATAAGATTATTTTCTGAATTGTGCACTTGAATAAAAATCGGCCCTTTCATTAAATTAAATAAATGGAAGGCTTCATCAATTGATAGATTTTGGGCCAAGACATCGAGTGTAAGGCAAATGCTTTTTTCAAGTTTATAAGCATTAATATAATCTTTCCTGTCAATTAAATTCCCTAATGAATCTATTGTAATTTTTTCAATATAAGATTCAAACCACATCATATCGGGCTTTTCTTCAGGCTGAATGGAAGTTCCAGTTTGCAGTGCAAGGTCTCTTGTACTAGACTCCGAAGTTAGCCAATCTCGATGTTGAAAAGTTCTCCTAAACCAGAAGCTTTCACTTGGGATACAATGCTTTATTCCTGAGTAAAATTGAAACAAATTAAGGGCATTTATACCAAGATTTTTAAGTGAGTCAAGTTGCAGATGAGCAGCATTACCTGCCATTTGCACAACATTATAATATGTATTAAGCGCACCCTCAGCATTTCTCTGATTTACCTTCTGGAATGACTCTTCTTGCCATTTGAATCCCGTCACGGATACTGCTTGAGTCCATTCCCATATATCGGGAATAAGAGGATACGCAAGCCTAGCTGGGTCGAAAAGATGGAAGGACTTGATGCCATACTCGAAAAATCCAAGGATAATTAGGAATCCAAGTACTATTATCAATAAAAGATTTAAATTGCCCAATTGATGTCCAAGAGTAGACATTAATATTGAGATCATGTCAGTCATAAGAAAAAACACAACTAATCGAAGGTAGAAACTTTCGCCTGTCGTTTTAATAAACAGGCTTCTGACATCACCAGATGCCCTTGAATAAATCGTGCTAGCTACAACATTCACGGCAGTGATATAAAGGCCAAGAAATACCCCTGCTAATTGGGCAAAAGTTATTAAGGAATTTCTATATGATTGTGATTCAATATTGAAAGTTATAGGCAATAATTGTGTGATGGTCAACCCTAGAGATAACCGTAAATGATCCAAAAGCTCTAAAGCAGCAATTAATAAAATTACAAAAACCATCTCACTTTTAGCCAAATTTATAAATTCGCCTAACATTGAAATAGAATTTCTTATTTGCAAAGCCAATCTATTTATTATGAATAAATTATTATTTACTCTAAAATGAATTATTTTCCAATGCCGCAATAGAATCCAATATTTTTTCGAATATTGCCACTCATGCAGTAATTGCTGGCGTTTGAGAAACCGGCGCATGTTTGGGATAGGATTATGCATTTAGAAGTAATTATACGAGTAAAATATCAATATTTCGGTTAATGCGAAATCAATACGATCAAGTTAAAAAAAATAGCAGATATGTTCAAATTTTTCATTTTGTCAAATTTCAGAGCGCATATATATTTTCAGAGCTGCTAAACAGGTTCTAAGGAACGGCTAACCCAATGTCCATCCGTGGTCTTCTAAAGGGAAAGATAGTTTTCAGTCTATCTTTCATCTCTCTTTTGGATTCAACAGGTTGATTTATGATCAGGCAAGTTTCGGAGGATACAGTATTTGTCCGATCACAAAGTGTTGTAATCGACAGCAGAATCTCCGCCAGGGTAAAGTCGGGAGATCTCGCATGCAAGAGAATTGCCATCCCCAAAGATCGTTGTTCCAGAGTAGAAGGCCCTAGATCAACCACGGCCGGGACACTTGTGTAAAGGTCTTGAGGAGCTTTGCAGGCTCTCCGAGCTTGCCAAGAGCCGCAATAAGTCCACAGGATATTGAAACGCTCCCGAAACTGTTCACCAACTCCAGATTTCATGATGAAGTCACTTTCAGGTCACATACTTTTTATCGTAAAAGATCGTTACCTTTTATGGCGATATCACGAATCAGGTCAATAACCTTAGTAGAATTAATAAATATATGTCGCGATATTTACCGCCTCCTGTGGCGGTTTTGCTGGGCTGGATAATCCTCTTGATGCTTGTAGCTCCGCTTCTTGGTTTACAATGGTTTAATCCCGGCGATTTCGAATATCGAGAGGCGATGTATTACCATGGTATCGGTATTTCGGCTTGGATGCTTCTGATTCTCGTATCAGCTCGACTGATGCTGAAACCATTAGGCAGCAAGGCAACAACTGCAATTAACTTCGGCTCAGTCACAGCAGGATTTTTGGCCGGAGTCGGGGGGGCATTGATAAGACAGGAAGGAGTCTCCCAGGGCACCGCCGTCATAACAATTGGCATGGTCCTGGCTGATATCACAGCTTGGATCGTCATAGCATTGCTGGCACGCGATACCTGGTTTTCTGGAGGCCGCGTTAATAAGCTGCTTGAAAGATCGACGCTTATAGTTGCGCTTATATCCATGTCTTTGGCAACGCCTCTCGGACACCTTGCAGGCATGGTGCAGGATTTTAGCGGAAATTTTCCACTCTTCACACTACATGTGGCTATGATTGGTGCAAAAGCAGATGATGTTTTAAACGGCTATATTGGATCGCACAGCCATGAGGTGTTAGCTGCATTCTTCGCCGCCGTGTTAGTTATTCCAATTATAAACGACTTCAGAGAAAGAAAGCCATGGCAGAGATATGTCGAGAAGATCGGACTTATAATTATCCTTATTGCAACTGTTGCCCAGACTGCCCTCTACCAATATAGCGCTTGGTTTGTCTGGCAGCCTCCAACGTTATTCGCATCGGGACCAAATGGCATGCCATTGGACGATGTTATACTGACTATATTTGGCATTGGCATGCTACTTCTCTTGCCCATGTTTTTACCAATCATGACGGAAAAGACGACAAAAGCGATTGCATCATATGAACCGTCTATACGGACAGCTTTGGCTTTCCTGTTCATCACCTTTCTCGTCTCAATTGTGAGCCTCGGAATATACATCGAGTTTCACGAGGGATTTTTCGGCGGCGGAGAAGGCAATGCTCCTGGAGTAGTGAATGATTTAGCCTTTATTCGTGGTCATCTGCTGTTTGGCTTTATGATCTTACCAGTACTGTTGGTAGGTCTACTCTGTTTGAAAGGGCAGGTTCAAAAAAAGTTAAGCAACCTAACTTCGTGGATCGCCATCTTCACGGCTCTATTGGGAAGCGCAGGAATGTATTTCTGGACATTCCACCTGGACGCTACACTGATGAAATGGTGCTATAGTGCTGCTCTACTGGCGTTAGTAGTGATGGTATACGAGTTGTGGCGTTCAAGTCGTTCTGGGTTTAAGCTAGTCCGTTAAGGATTGACAGATAAGGCCCCTGATGCTAAGAAGAGATAAAGTGTTCAGATTCCATTTCCTTTTCAGCGGTGAAGTTCAGCTACAAAAATTACGTGGATATGTGCCAAGTCAAGGATAACTTGAAGACGATAAGCTCTTCATCTAACCCGATATCTATATCGCTTCGATCGATCTGCCCAGGAGCATAATAAGGGGCATAACATAGTCTCAGAAAGCTCTGAAACAGGTTTTCGGAGAAACTAGACAGAACTCATATCAAGGCCGTGATCGTCAAAAAGCGAAAGATGGATATAGTTTATTCTTTAGCTGTATTTTAGATTTAACAGTTTGATTGATGATTCAAGGATGTTTTAGACGATGCAGTATTTAGTTCCAGATACAAGTGTGGTAATCGACGG
>Ga0209777_10006737_pt1 | contig 12878 bp, 12 predicted proteins | sample FrelakmetHBP12HB_FD_187147 | JGI IMG/M metagenome (GOLD analysis project Ga0209777, IMG submission 187147) | Freshwater lake sediment microbial communities from the University of Notre Dame, USA, for methane emissions studies -HBP12 HB (SPAdes)... | ecosystem: Environmental > Aquatic >...
ATCATAAAAATCAGGTGAGGTGAAAGATGAAAAAAATATTGAGTGTATTGTTAGGATTGAGTTTTGTAATAGCCTTAAGCAGCCTTGCATTTGCTGCGGAAAAAGTGGTGCAATTAGATGTTCCCGGATGCAGGCCATGTGGCGCCGCTGCACGCATCAATGCGATCATGAAAAATATTAATGGCGTTACAAAATACGAAAATAAGGATCATGATCTATTAATCATTACTTTCGATGATGAAAAAACTACCATTAAAATTATTATCAGCGAACTCAAAAAAGGGAAATTTGTTGTCAATGGTGAGCCGGTATATTTGAAATAATGCTAGTCCAACTCTAAATCAAAGCGTTATCTTTGTTGGCGTCGTTGTCGGATTCCTCAACGTATAACCTGAAGGTCACGCGTGTACAATAAGCCTCGTAGCTTCCGCCTAGCTCCGCTGAAGCGAGACAATTCAACTAACGAATTACAGTTCACTGCGTAACTGTAATTCGAGTTTCACTGCCGCCTCTGTGTAATCCTTGATTTAGAATTATAATCATAAATATTTCTTTAAATGCTTGTCTTCCAAGGCCTCGACGACTTTTTTTACATCCTGAGAACGACCTTTTTTACAGATAAGCAAAGCGTCTTTTGTTTCGACTATTATTAAATCTTTTATTCCAACAAGAGCGACAAGCTTCTTAGGACTGTAAACCAGAGATCCTTCCGTATCTTCAAAAATTGCTTTACCGCCGCCAGCCAGGACGTTGCCTTTATTATCTTTGGTCGATATTTCCCAAAGAGCATCCCAGCTTCCGACATCGCTCCAGCCGAAATCTCCCTGGAGCATAAAAACGTTATCTGCCTTTTCCATGACGCCGTAATCAATAGAAATGGATGCCAGCCTTTTGTAAACGCGAGGCACGATGGTCGCTTCATCAGGTGTGCCGAGCGCTTCATTAATTTTCATCAGTCCCGCATATAAATCCGGCAGCCAGCGGGCAATTTCTTTCAATATGGTTGAAGCTTTCCAGATAAACATGCCGCTGTTCCAATAAAAATTGCCGCTTTGAATAAATTCTTGCGCCTGCCGGAAATCAGGTTTTTCGCGGATGGATTTTACGCGAAAAACTTCTTTATTGGTAATGTGTCGAAAAGAATCTGCCCGCTCAATATAGCCAAAACCTGTTTGAATGCTGGAAGGTTTAATACCTATTGTTACCAATCCATCTTCCTGTGCAGCAACTTTTGCTGCCGTGTCCAGGACATCGATAAATTTACGCGAATCAGTAATGGCATGATCGGAAGGCAGGACGACCATTGTATCGTCGGATACTATTTTCCGTATATGCAAGGCGGCAAGTCCAATGCAAGCAGCCGTGTTTTTCCCTTCCGGTTCAATAATAATGTTTCGGGATGGAATTTCCGGAAGTTGCTTGATCAAAGCGCGGGCATGTTTTTTTCCCGTCACCACCAAAATATTGTTAGGAGTAATCAGCGGTTTGATTCGGTCCACAGTTTCCTGAATAATCGTTTTCTCGCTGATTATATCCAATAAATGTTTAGGGTTTTTTTCTCTGCTGCGGGGCCAGAATCTTGTGCCCCGTCCACCGGCCATTATTACTGCATACATTCTTTTAACTCCTCTGGCTTTTCAGGATTCGAATACACATGGTGAATACTTATAGTATAAAGTGTCTTGCAATTTCAAGCGGGAAAAGATATTTTAAACACCGATGTCAACGATAATATATCCGGAAATAACGTTTAAAAAGGGGCGGGAGGCAGCTTTGCTGCGTGGCCATCCATGGGTATTTTCCGGTGCAATTGCCGCGATTAAGGGAAATCCAGGCGCCGGGGATATTGTTTTGGCCAAAGATTCGGCCGGTAATCAACTGGCCTTAGGATTTTATAATCCCTTAACAGATATAGCTTTTCGTGTCTTAACGAGAAAATGTGAAGAAAATATTTCTCAATATTTTTGGCAAGCTCGCTTGCATGCCGCATATAAACTGCGGCAAAGGATTATTGGCGAACAAACAAACGCTTATCGTCTGATTAATGCCGAAGGCGATGGATTCCCCGGACTGATTGTTGATGTCTATAATACAACGTTGGTTTTTTCCATCGCTACCGCCGGAATGGAACAACAAAGAAGTAATATTTTAAATGCCCTTATTTCCCAATTGAAACCAACACGGATTTATGAACAAAGCGAGAGCCGGTCACGCACCTTAGAAGGGCTGGAAAATAGAAATGGTGTTGTGCTTGGGGAAAATAAAAGCGGCGTTGCGGAGATAATGGAAAATGGTCTGAAATTTGAAGTTGATGTTGTCACCGGCCAAAAAACAGGATTTTTCCTTGACCAGAGAATAAACAGGGAAAAGATAGGCACATTGAGTCGCGATGCCCAGGTATTGAATTGCTTTTCTTACACAGCGGCTTTTTCTGTTTATTGCGCTGAAGGAGGAGCCAAGCGGGTAGTTTCTTTGGATATATCCAAGCCTGCCTGTATCGCCGCCAGAAAGAATTTACATCTCAACTGGTTTTCCACTGAAAATCATCCGGTAATAGAAACTGATGTTTTTACTTATTTGCGCAATATGCAGGAAAACTTCAGTATGATCATTCTTGATCCCCCGGCATTTGCTAAAAATAAAAGAGATGTAGATAAAGCCACGCGAGGCTATAAGGAAATTAATTTACAGGCGATCAAACATCTTACGGCGGGTGGTATGCTGGCCACGTTTTCCTGCTCCAATTTTATTGAGGAAGATCTTTTTCATAAAATTGTTCTAGCTTCGGCGCGTGATGCCGGCGCTGATTTACAGCTTTTGGCGAGATTAGAAACAGGGCCGGATCACCCCGTTTTGTTGGGACATCCTGAAGGCCGCTATCTCAAGGGGTTGTTGCTGGTCAAGAAAAGTTAATTGGATGATGTGGATTCATGTTTCGTTAAGTTGCCGATTATCTTATCGTGGATAAGCCGAGAAGCCATGTTGTTGCCCACTACTCCGACAAATATGGAAACGGAGGTTAAATTCTTATCTACATATTCCACCGATATAACAACTTTTTCATCCTGGATGACGGCTTTGATAGTGCCTGTGGAAATTTTACGTTCTTTTTGAATATCCGTTGCCTTTAATTCACTTACTGATTTTTCACAGGCTATCCAGACTAAATCAATATCGGCTTCGTAGTTACTGGTAAGATTGCCATCCTGGTAAACAAATCGTCCGGAACTTATACCGGCAACTTTACCATTCATATTTATCGCGGCATTGCATCCGGCCAGAAGCAATAAAATTAAAAATAATGAAGATAGTATTTTCTTTGTCATATATTTACCTCGTTAATAGATTGCTGTGATAAAAAAGCGATAGCTTTTTTCATTTAATATTTTTTCCATTCATTTTTTTTGCGCGGAGTTCCATTATATCGGTTCGGGTAAAGATAGTTTTAATATTATCAACATTCTGGAGAATATTTTCCCGGCCGCCTTCTTCACGGTCAATAAGAGTGATAACCATCTCGACGCTAAGCCCTTCTTTGCGTGCTTGCTCGATGGCGGTGATGGTGGAACCGCCCGTTGTAATAACATCATCGATAATAGCGATCTTTTCGCCCCGCAAGACATTGCCTTCAATGGCGCTTTTGGTGCCGTGATCTTTAATGTCTTTTCTAACGATAAAAGATTTTATCGGTTTGCCCTTCTGGTAAGATATGACGGAAAGCGCGTTGGCTATCGGATCGGCTCCTAGGGTGAGTCCTCCCGCCGCGGTAATTTCAGTATCTCTGAGCATGTCAAAAATGATCGCACCGATAAGATTCATGCCTTCGGGGTCAAGCGTGGTTGGTTTGCAATTGAAATAATAATTGCTTTTCCTTCCGGACGCGAGCGTAAAAGGCGGATTGTCGCTATATTTGAAAGACCGCGCGAGAATTATTTCGCCCAGCCGTTCCTTCATTTCGTCTATAGTCATTCTTTTTTCCCTCCGCTGGAGTAAACTTTGTTTTAAGATTGAGAACTATCATTATGCAGAATAAATTTGATAGGTAATTCCACCCAAACCGTAAATGGGTTGCCTGATTTTTTTGCCGGTTCGAATTTCCATGGTTTCACCGCTTCGATTGCCGATTGATCCAATATGGCGTAACCGGATGATTTCCGGATTTTTATATTTCCTACACGGCCGTCCGGCAAAATTTCCGCGAATACCAAAACGATACCCTCATAACCGCGAACACGCGCTATTTCTGGATAGACAGGCGGCGCGTTTTCTCTATATAAAGGGTAAGCAATTACGGTATTCAAATTAGATGTATCGCCAGTGGTTTGGTTTGCACTATAGCCAGTTGTGTTATGAGACTGTTCTTTGATCCCTGTACCGGATACATCGTATTTTGCCAATGTAATCGTGTTGGTCAATTCGTTTGCGGCAAGTATTTGCGCAGCCTCCAATTTTGATTCCGGCCTTTCAGTATTTGCCATTTTTGTAGCTGCTCTTTCCAAGAAAGGTGATGGTTGTGCAAGGTGCCCCTTTAGAATGGGACTGCTGCTATTTATGTCTTTAGTATCCAGAGAAATCCAGACCAAATTTATTCCGTTTAATTGGGGAGGGGAGATTAAGTTGTTGGATAAACCGAAGACTAAAAACGCCACCACAGCCAAGTGAATCAGCAGGGAGGCACAAACGGCAACTATTAATTGGTTTTTTTTATTTTCCGGTTTTATATATTTCATTAGGCAAAAAGATTTTATCTTGTAATTAATTTTTCCACTACTCTAACGGCTTCCACGCCGTCTTTGGCAAAAAACGCACCTATAGATTTTGCGTAGAATTCGGTAACCACCGCACCGCCGACTATAAAAGGCTTTTTAATTCCCTTTTCACGCGCCAGTGTTATTACGTCTTGCATATTTACCATCGTCGTGGTCATCAACGCGGAAAGGGCGATTACATCAGGATGTTGCTTTTTTGCGGCTGCGATTATCGTTTCTGCGGCGACATCCTTACCCAGATCAATAACATAATAACCATAATTTCTCAAAAGCAAGGCGACGATGTTTTTCCCGATGTCGTGAATATCACCCTTTACGGTTGCCAGTATTATTTTTCCTTTGTTTCCGGCGGCTTCTTTCTTTAAGAGCGGTTCCAGAAACCCTAGCGCCTTTTTCATTGTTTCCGCGGCGGCCATGAGTTGGGGCAAAAAATAAATTTTCTTTTCATATAGATCGCCCACGCGAACGATAGACGGGATCATAATCTTATCCACCAATTCGGGTGCCGAGCCACCGGCGGAAAGCGCGGTTTCTATGAAAGATAGAATATTTTCCCGCTCACCATTCATTATCGCGTCAGCGATCTTTTCCAGCGGCGTAAGAACTTTTTTTGCGGCATCGCCGGAATTAACATTGGCCTGCGCTGAAAAATGTTCAATAAAAAGCAGGGCGTCTTTATCTTTTGCCATGAGAACATTCCCTGCTTTTGTGATATTCATCATTTCCGTGCTGGCGGGATTAGCAATGGCCATGGTTAAGCCGCAAAATTGTGCCATTGCCAAAAAGGTTGCGTTAAGCCAGGGGCGTCCGGGCATACCGAAAGATACATTAGATAGTCCGAGGATAGTTTTGCTTTTAAAGGTTTGCGTGCACCAATATAGAGTTTTGAGAGTTTCCTGAGCGGCATTGGGGTTGGAGGCCACGGCCATAACTAGGCAATCCACAATAAAATCATCTTTTGTAAAGCCGAACTTTTTTGCTTCCTGAAAAAGATTTTTGACAATGGCTTGGCGCTTTGGGGCTGTGTGTGGCAATTCTCCGCTGGTCAGAGGCAGGAGAATAAACATGGCACCGTACTTGGCGGCCAAAGGTAAAAGTCTGGCCATTTTTTCTTTTTCGCCGGAGATAGAATTAATCAGCATTCGGCCGGGATAAATCCGCAACGCGGCTTCAATGGTTTCTATTCTGGAAGAATCTACAACCAGCGGCAGTTTGGTTACTGTGGTCAAAAGACCGACTACTTCTTTAATTGATTTTACTTCATCGATGCCGGGTTGGCCAACATTGATATCCAGCAAATTTGCGCCTTGCTTTTCCTGCTCCTGCGCCATTTGGCGAATGATGGACATTTTTCCTTCCGTAAGTTCTTGCTGCAACGCTTTTTTACCGGTGGGGTTGATCCTTTCGCCGACTAGGAAAAGAGGCTGATTTTCAGCGAAGTGCAAAAATCCTCGCGCCGAACTCAATGCGCTGATTGATTTTCTCACAGGTAATATTGGTTTGCTACCCGCGGTTGCTTGGGCAAGTTTCTGAATATGCTCCGGTGTTGTTCCGCAACAGCCGCCCAGCATATTGGCTCCGGCAGCAACAAGTTTACGTCCGAAAGAAGCAAATGTTTTCGCGTCCATTTCAAAGATCGTTTTCCCGTTTTCAAGACGGGGAACTCCGGCGTTGGGTTTAGCTACCAGTGGCACAGTTGCGTATGGTTTCATGGCCGCGATAAATTCAACCATTTTTTCGGGACCGGTGGAACAACTACAACCCACAGCATCCGCGCCAAGGCTCTGCAGAGTAATGAGCGCGGTTGCCGGATTGGTGCCGCCTAGCGTATGGCCGTCTTTTTCATACGTCATAGAAACAATGGTAAAAATATCTTTAATTTCTTTGACGGCAAGCAGTGCCGCGCGCGCTTCCTGAATGTCAATCATAGTTTCTATGACAATCAGATCACAGCCGCCGTCAATCAAGCCGCGCACCTGATCTTTAAAAGCAACCACTGCTTCTTCAAAGGCCAGAGGGCCGAATGGTTCGATAAATAAACCGGTCGGACCAATGTCACCGGCAACCAGAGTTTTTTTGCCAACCGCGAGTTTAGCCAACCGCGCCAGTTCATAATTTATTTGATAAGAATTTTCCTTAACGCCGTATTGCTTCAGTTTAAAGCGATTAGCGCCGAAAGTACAGGTATAGACTATTTGAGCTCCTGCTTTTTGATAAGATGTATACAATTCCTGGATAATTTGCGGATTGTCCAGACACCATTTTTCCGGGCAAACGCCACCGGGCAATCCTTTTTTTTGCAGTTCCGTACCGAAGGCGCCGTCTAAAATAATAATATTTTTCGTCAAAAGACTTTTTATTTTGCCAATTGCAACCACAAGATTATCCCTGAAATTAAATTATTATTTAACAATGCACTTTATACCACCTTTGAGGCAAGAAGTGTGATTTTTTTTAGAGAAAAACAAGCTGGAAAAAGATTCATCCGTCTATTACATACTTTATACTTTGAGTAAGGTATTAAATGTCAACAGAATGATCATTTCTTTCAACTACAAAGTTGCAGTAGAGGGTAATTGTCAGAATTGACGATTACTGAAGGAAAGAGAGTAGCGCCAGCCATCATCCAAAGCCGGATTTATCGGCAATCGAATCATACCTTATACCTTTTTACTGCTACAGTGGTTTTACAGATTACCCCTTTTTGGTTAAGTATGCTGATGATCTTTATCGGATCCAATTTCTTTAAAGGTCTTTTGTTTTGGTGATTTCCTTTCTATGGTTCCATACCATGGATCACGAATGTGGTATTAGCGAGAGGAAAAATGAAGAAATCTTTTTCTTGAATTGACCTCAAAATTACATACTCCTCGGTAACATCCCAAATGCAATGTACGTATTTTCCCAGAGGGTACCCTGGCCCCCAAAGGGTAATTTGATTCTTTTCCAAATGAATTGTACATCTATTTCCGATGTACTTGTTTAATAGTTCCCTGTAAATCATACTGTTTTTCCTCCTATTCTAAAGGTCTTCTATTTTAGGTTTAAATGAATCCTTCTTTAACCTGCCCCCTGAATACTTGTACCACAAGTTAAGTTAGAGTTCAGCCATTTTTAATTATTACCGATTGAAATGTTGTATGAATTAGGAAAATAAGAAAAACAACATTACAGGAAGAAGTCAGCATTACACTCGACAATATTTATTAAGTATTATCCGCAAATGCCACAGATGGCGGTGACTGATTTTTCCGGAAGGAGGATGAAACTGGAAGTAATCGTTACGCCAATTTCCCCCATTTGCAGTATATCATAAATTGCTTTCTGATTTTTCAGATTAAAGTCGGCATAACCGGCTGAAAAGCGCCGTGGCAAGAGAGTTTTTCCTTCGCGGCGGATCTGTTGATTTAAATAATCCATAATCCAATCCAAACCCGCGTCCGTCATTTCACTGGCTGTGGCATCATAAACGACAGCGGCACTTAAATCGTCCTGCCGAGATTTTTCTTTAATTGCTTCCATGATGGCGCCGCCTGCCGTTGCGGCCATAAAAACGGCTTCCCGGCAATCGCGCAGAAAAGCGGACAACTTTTTGCTGGCAAAGGTCAAACCTCCGCCAAAAAAAATTTTCTCACCATCGTTATGCTTAATGGCAAGACGCAGTAACGATCCCTTAAGTGCAATAAGTAAGGAAGCTTCATTGATAAAATGGTCGGTTTCTTTTTGCTGAGTTTCCGAAATTTGGGTGGTTCTTTTTTTAAAACCGAGACGCTGGTATATTTTTTCGCGAGGGGGATCAATTGATATCTTTTCCAGAAAAACGATAGCTCCCATCTTTTCCTTCCACACTAAAGCCTCTTAAAACCGGCGTTTCATAAAACGTTCGTTAATTTAGAAGTTTACGCAGGTTTTGGGCAACAGCATCGCCCATTTTTTCCGTGCCGATGAGTGTCTTGTTCTTCTGATGAATATCCTGTGTCCGGAAACCTTCTTTTAATGTTTGCGCAACGGCTTGTTCGATCAGACCGGCTTCCTGCGGCATGGACAAAGAATAGCGTAACATCAGAGCCACCGACAGAATTATGGCCAGCGGATTGGCAATATTTAATCCGGCTATATCCGGGGCCGAACCATGAATAGGTTCATATAAGGCGGTATTTTCGCCCAGGCTTGCTGAAGGTAGCATGCCGATGGAACCGGTCAGCATGGCGGCTTCATCGCTTAATATGTCTCCAAATAGATTGGTCGTAACAATTACATCAAACTGCGCCGGATTGCGGATAAGTTGCATAGCGCAGTTATCAACGTACATGTGCTTTAGGGTGACGTCAGGATAATTCCTCCCCACTTCTGTTACCACATTCCGCCAGAGCTCGGTACTTTCGAGCACATTTGCTTTATCTACCGAAATGAGATTTTTTTTACGCGTTTGGGCAATTTCAAAGGCGCGAACGGCAATTCTGCGAATTTCATCTTCAGAGTAAACCATAGTGTTAACGCCTGTGCGTTTTCCGTCCTTTCCTTTTTTAACTCCGCGCGGCTTGCCGAAATAAACATCACCGGTCAATTCGCGGACAATCATGATGTCAATACCATGAACGACATTTTTTTTGAGCGATGATGCATCAAGGAGTTCGTCAAAAGCAACAACCGGCCGCAAATTAGCAAAAAGGCCTAATTTTTCCCGCAAGCCCAAAAGCGCTCTTTCCGGCCTTAAACTATAATCGAGCGCCTCCCATTTGGGACCACCAACAGCACCAAGCATGATAGCATCGCTTTGCAGCGCAAGCTCCAGACTCGAATCCGGAAGGGGAACGCCAAAATGATCGTAGGCGCTGCCGCCGACGAGTCCCTCCGCAAGTTGCAGGTTGGTATTTTTCTTACCGGAGATCAGCTTTAAAATCTTTAAAGCCTCTTTCATTATTTCCGGTCCTACGCCATCACCGGCAAATACGGCTATTTTAAAATTGTTTTGTTTCACTCTTCCCTCTTTTCCTGGCAATATGCTTCATCAAACCACCATCGGTAATTAATTGTTCCATAAAAGGCGGAATAGGATTAATTTTAAATGATTTGTTGTCTTTGATGACAGTGATGGTTCCCCTGGCGCTGTCCACCGTTATTTTTTCTCCTTCTTTAATTGCATCGCCCAGTTCTCTGGATTCAAAAATGGGCAGTCCCATGTTGAAGGCGTTGCGATAAAAAATGCGGGCGAAACTTTTGGCCACAACGCAGGAAATGCCTGCCGCTTTAATGGCGATGGGCGCGTGTTCGCGCGAAGAGCCGCAGCCGAAATTTTCTCCCCCCAGGATAATATCACCAGTCTTCATTTTGGCAACAAAATTCGGATCAGCATCTTCCATGCAGTGTTTGGCCAACTCTGCAGGATCAGACGTGTTCAGATAGCGGGCGGGGATAATCGCGTCCGTATCAATGTTATCTACAAATTTCCAAACTTTTCCTTGAAATATCATTTTAAAGAATTCCTTTATATTTATTTTACAGTTCTTCCGGTGAAGCAATTCGGCCCAGCACAGCGGAAGCTGCTGCAACCGCGGGGCTGGCCAGATAGACTTCGCTTTTGGTATGGCCCATGCGGCCGACAAAATTACGGTTTGTAGTGGCAATTGCTCTTTCACCTTCCGCCAGAATTCCCATGTGCCCGCCCAAACAAGCGCCACAGGAAGGCGGGCTGATTATGGCATCGGCGTTCATGAAAATCTCAATCAATCCTTCCTTCAATGCTTGCTTGTAAATTGCCGGAGTTGCCGGAACAACAATCAATCTTACATTGGATGCGGCTTTACGTTTTTTCAGAATCTGCGCGGCAATTCTCAAATCTTCAATCCGGCCGTTGGTACAGGAGCCGATGAGCGACTGATTAATTTTCACCTTGCCGGCTTTGCTTATTCCTTTGACATTGGAAGGCAAATGGGGGAAAGCCACCTGCGGCTCAATCCCTCTGGCGTTGATTTCGATGATGTCGGAATAGACGGCATCAGCATCTGAAGAGTAAAATTTATAATCGCGCTTAGCTCTTTTTTTGACGTATTCTCTGGTAATCGCGTCAGGAGCGAAAATGCCATTTTTGGCGCCGGCTTCGATGGCCATGTTAGCCATTGAAAGTCTATCGGCCATCGGCAAATTGCCGATCGTTTCTCCGGTGAATTCCATCGCCTTATATAGAGCTCCATCAACACCAATGCGGCCTATGATATGTAAAATTAAATCCTTGCCGGAAACCCATTTTTGCAGTTTGCCATAAATGACGAATTTGATCGATTGCGGCACTTTAAACCAGAGCTCTCCAGTAAGCATTGCTGCGGCAAGATCCGTGCTGCCCACTCCGGTGGCAAAAGCGCCCAGTGCGCCGTAAGTGCAGGTATGGCTGTCCGCGCCAATGACTAAATCTCCGGGCAGGACGATGCCCTGTTCCGGTAATAGAGCATGTTCAATGCCTACTTGTCCGCCTTCGTAAAAATGCGTTACTCTATGTTTCAGCGCAAATTCGCGCACAGCCTTGCATTGCTGGGCGGAGTTAATATCTTTATTCGGCGTGAAATGGTCCAGAACCAGAGCAATTTTATTTTTGTCAAAGATCTTTTTTCCGCCAGCCTTTTGGAATTCATTAATTGCTATGGGCGCGGTGACATCGTTGCCCAAGGCGATATCGACTCTGGCGTTGATCAACTGACCGGCAGAGATTTTTTTCAAGCCGGTATGCGCCATTAAAATTTTTTCCGTAATAGTGTTGCCCACGATTTATGCTCCTTTTAAAAATATAAAATTATTTTTAGCTTATTTTTTGCGTTTATTCAACTTTAACCTTTTTCACGCTGTCCTTTAAAAATTCCAGACGATTCAGCGCGTTGATATAGGCCTTTGCGGAAGCAACAATAACATCCGGATGCGCGCCGCGGCCCACGACGGAATGATCGTTATATTTGAGCTGAACAGCAACCTCACCTTGCGCGTCACTGCCGCCGGTTATAGCATTGACGACATATTTCATTAACGGATAATTGGTTTTGGTGATGTTGCGAATCGCCGTGAAAGTCGCGTCCACCGGGCCGTTGCCAAATCCCGCATCCCGCACAACATCTTTGCCTATCTTCATTTCCATAGTCGCCGTGGGAATGGCCACATTGCCGCTGACAACATTCAGGTAAACAAGATTGTATTTATCCTCTCCCCGGTAAATTTCTTCAGAAATAATCGCTTCCAGATCTTCATCATAAATATCTTTTTTGACATCGGCCAGGTCTTTAACTCTGGCGGCGACCTTGTTGATCTGCTCATCGCTCAACGTATAACCCATTTTTTTCAAATGGTGCGAAATGGCGTTACGGCCGGAGTGCTTACCCAGAACGATATGCGTATCGCTGATGCCGACGGATTGAGGCGTCATAATTTCATAAGTGATTTTCTCCTTAATCAAGCCGTCCTGATGAATGCCGGATTCATGCGCGAAAGCGTTTGCTCCCACGATGGCTTTATTCGGCTGTACCGATATGCCTGTAATCTGTGTCAACAGACGCGATGTCTTGTAAATCTGATCGGTATTAATTTTTGTATAAAGTCCATAAAGGTCTTTGCGAGTTTGAAGAGCCATGACGATTTCTTCCATTGCCGTGTTGCCCGCCCGTTCACCGATGCCGTTGATCGTGCATTCCACCTGGCGCGCCCCTTGTCTTATTCCGGCCAACGAATTGGCTACAGCTAAACCTAAATCATTGTGACAATGAGTGGCGATAATCGTGTCGCCCATATTCTTGACATTGGCGAACAGATAGGCGATCAATCTGCCGAATTCTTCGGGAATGGTATAGCCGACTGTATCAGGGATATTGACGGTACAGGCTCCGGCGTTGATAACCGCCGATACCATTTCTACCAGATATTCTTTATCCGATCGTGTGGCGTCCATCGGAGAAAATTCGACGTTATCCGTGTAAGAGCGCGCCAGCTTGACGGCGGCGACAGCCTCTTTGAGCACCTGCTCACGGCTCTTTTTGAGTTGATACTTCAAATGAATATCCGACGAAGAGATAAAAGTATGGATGCGGGGATGAGCAGCGCCTTTTATTGCCTGCCAGGCACGGTCAATAT
>Ga0209777_10006738_pt1 | contig 12876 bp, 8 predicted proteins | sample FrelakmetHBP12HB_FD_187147 | JGI IMG/M metagenome (GOLD analysis project Ga0209777, IMG submission 187147) | Freshwater lake sediment microbial communities from the University of Notre Dame, USA, for methane emissions studies -HBP12 HB (SPAdes)... | ecosystem: Environmental > Aquatic >...
CGCAATAGGCTTACTGAAATAAAAACCCTGCATCTCATCGCAGATGTGATCCTGCAAAAAGTCCTTTTGCTCTTGCGTTTCCACACCTTCGGCCACAACAGTAAGGCTTAGAGTCTTGCCCATGGTAATGATCGCTTCGGTGATCGCTTGGTTCTCGGAATCTTGCGCAAGGTTACGAATGAAGGACCTGTCCACCTTGAGCATGTCGATAGGGAAGTGCTTGAGCTGAGCGAGAGAAGAGTAACCCGTGCCGAAATCGTCGATGGCAAGCCGCACGCCCATTTTCTTGATATCGGTCAGCACTACCATAAGGCGTGCAGGATTATGCATTACCATACTTTCCGTGATTTCCAATTCCCAAAGATTTGGCGCCATGCCGGAATCCTTCAACGCGGCTTTAATATCTTCTAATAAGTTATCGTCCATGAGTTGGCGAAGCGATAAATTCACCGCCATACAGACAGGGGGCAGTCCCTGGCGTTGCCAGGCGACATTTTGGGCGCATGCTGTTTTCATCACCCACCTGCCTATTGGCACGATCAGCCCTGTCTCTTCGGCCACCGGAATGAATTGTGTCGGGGTTACTGAACCAAGGGATGGGTTATCCCAGCGCAGCAGGGCCTCCACACCAGTGATCGCGCCGGTCTTGAAATCCACCTTAGCCTGATATTCTAATGATAATTCATTGCGCTCCAGCGCACGACGCAGATTTGTTTCCATACAGAAGCGTTTATTCGATTGTGACTGAATATCTTTGGAGTAGAACTGGTAGTTATTCTTGCCTTCTTCTTTGGCAAAATACATGGCTATGTCCGCATTTTTCATCAGGGATTGTTCGTCATCTCCATCCCTGGGGTATATGCTGATGCCGATGCTGGATGTTATCCGGCATTCTTCACCCAGAAGAACCATCGGTTGGATAGTGGTAGTGAGTATCTTGTGGGCTACGTTTGCGATTTGACTTAATTCGTCCACTTCCTCGGTCAGTATAATGAATTCATCTCCTCCCAGACGACCGACAACATCGTCTGCACGCAGCAATCTTTTAAACCGTCTGCCAATCTCTTTCAGCAGTCGGTCTCCTGCCTCGTGACCCAGAGAGTCGTTGATAGTTTTGAAACGATCAAGATCGATAAAGAAAACTGCTAACTGCCGTTTATGACGCTGTGCAGATCGGATTGCGTGGTTCAGCAGTTGGCTGAACATCAAACGGTTAGGTAGTCCGGTCAGGGCATCGTGGGTAGCCATATAGTTGATCTGTTGCTCTATCCGTTTGCGTTCAGTAATGTCACGGATCATTCCTTTAAACCCTGTTGGTTTACCGGATGAATCCTTTTGTATCGTTACGGATGCTTCAATGTATCCTTCAATTCCATCTTTTCTTATAATTTGCCAATCGAATCCTTTGGAGGGTTCCCCTGTGTTGTAAACTTCACTAAACGCTTGAAAAACTTCTTTTGCGGTTTCTTCATTTGTAAACTGCTTATGATTCATACCCAGCAATTCCTCTTTGGAGTGCCCGGTGAGCCGGCACATTGAATCATTGCAAAAGGTAAAGTTACCGGTAAGATCAACTTCAAAATAGCCTTCCTGGATGCTTTCAAGAATTGTTCTATATTTTTCTTCACTTTGGCGAAGTGCTTTTTCCATCCGTTTGCGCTCGGTTATATCCATAAAACTGCCCAGAGTAGCTCGATCCTCTTTATATACGATGGGAGTGATTGTCTCCAAAACCCACATTATCTCATCGTTCTTCTTGACGAACCTGTATTCATAAGGTTCAAAGCTTTTCCTTTTCAAACATTTTATCGCTTCCTTCCTTACCATTTCTCTATCATCAGGAAAAATATTGTTGAGGGAATATGTGCCGATAAGCTCTGTGTCTGTATAGCCAGAGAGTTTTTGATACAACTCACTGACATAGACAAATTTGCCATGCTGTATGATATATATTCCGACTCCAGCACTTGATATAATGGCTTTTGCTAGATGGGATAAATAGTCCTGTTTTTTTTTCTTCTTTTTTTCAGGTTTGCTTACTGATTCCGGTTTGACTGTCATTGTCATTCAAACTCCGCTAAACTTTATGATGAATGCGCCGTACCCCACGGAAAGTCACGTTATCCTCTGCTTTGCGGGATAGCCCTATGCGCTTTGCACGGGATAATTCAACTTACAAATATTACTGCACTGCGCTGGTAATATTTGAGTTTCATTAATTCGACCTGCAAGCTTCAGCTTGTGACCCTATGTGACCCTGCGTGACCTTCAGGTTATTCAGGTTATGCACTTTGTTTCTGAAGCGTGAGTCTCATTATTATAGGGAGCGTCTAGATCCTGTCGGAGGGGGCTCCACTAATTTTTATATTATCTTACATAGACATCTCTAGCATAACTTGTTAATATTGTGCAATTTATATGCCTAATACAATTAAATATATATCTGTATCCCTTTAATAGTTAAAGGAAATTGAAATCAGTATGTAAAGTCAATTATAAATATTTATTAAACTCCTGCGTGGCAATAAATATATATAATATTGTATGCCAGAAAATGGTTATTTTCGCCAAAACATGGCCATTTAGGCCGTAATTCAGATAGTCCTCTCCTGTTCCTGTATGCCTCAAATTCGAAAATCGAGCGGCTTATTTTTGACCGGTAATTCCCAGTGATTCGCAGAGTATTTCCGCCGGATCGAGTGAGGTCATGCCGGAAATTCCGCCCAATTGCATCCGGCAGGAACCGCAGTCCGCGACAATATTTTCAGCTCCGGTTTTTCTGATGAGCGAGACAGCCCGGTTGCCCAACTGGACTGCCGTGGACTCGTTGCTCTTCTTGAAACCGTAACTGCCGTTGAGCCCGCAGCAGGCGTCATCAAGAATTTCATATTGCAATTCGGGTATCATCGCCATAAGCTTTGCCGCCGGGTAACCGATCTTCAGTGCCCTGAGATGACAAGGGATGTGGTAGGCAATCTTGCGCCGCACCTCGCCGAAGTCCGGTTTGGTATACTCTTCGTTGATGAGTTTAATGATGTACTCATGGACATCATAACTGTTCTCGGCGATCTTTTTTCCTTGAGGAACTTCCAGAATGCCCGGATAATCATGCAAAAGGCACAGGCCGCAGGATGTGCACGTATATATGACATCATACCCTGCGTCAATATAATTGGACAATGAAGATGCATTTTTTTGTGCGAAAGATCTGGCCAGTTCCAGATTACCGTTACCGAGCGCGGGAAGCCCGCAGCACCATTGGGGCGGTAGGACAACGTCCACATTCAATGATGATAGTAAACGAATAATTTTTCTGCCGATATCCGGGCGATAGAAATTAATAAAACATCCGTAGAAAAAGGCAACTTTCCTTCTCCCTCTGTTCAGATTTTTCTTTTCGTTGTGCAATTTTCGGAAACGAAACTTTGGGAAGGGAATGTGAGTTGATATTCCAATTGCTCGAAACGCTCTCTTTCCCATTTCGGTCGCGGCAATCATGTTGGCGATGGGGGCGGTTAAAGAGCCCAGTGTGCTCAAATAATAGTTATTGGCAAACAGCAGGTGCGCGAGCGAGAGAGGATGTTCCAGCCCGTATCTCTGCTGTGCTATGAGTATGATCTGGGCTGGCTCTACGCCGCAGGGGCAGGCCATTTCACAGCGCTTGCACTGGCTGCATAGAAGCACCCACTCATCTTCTGCTTTTTCTCTGTCCGACCGGAATCGCTGGGCGTCAGGTCCCGCCTGCTTGGGCCCGGGGAAATCCGGGTTGACCCGGAATACGGGACAGTTTTCCACGCAAATTGTGCAGCGGATGCAGTGTTCGAAATTCATCGAATATACTCCATGCAGGATTTTGCCGCCACATGGGCTGTTGCCAGCGCCAGGCCATGACCGCAGCCATTTTTTATTATTTCTGTATCAGCCAGGATGCCGCCGCACACAAAAATATTTTCCCAGGGCGAACCCGTGGGCCGCAGGGATGAATCCGCAATGATTCCCGCCTTGCCAATGCCGTGGTTGAAAGAAAAATAATCATTATCGAACCAAGTTTCGCGCGTACCGGGAAAGTGTACTGGAAGATTGAATACATTTTCAATAATGGCTTCGCGTGTGGCGGTAAGGCCGCCGCCGACAAAGGATCCGGTGGCCAGAATGAAGGCCTTTCCATTAAGACTGGTTGGTCTTCCTTTGGATGTCGTCATGACAGCTTCAATGATCTTTCCCGATTTTTCCACGCCAATAACTGGCCAGCTCCAGTAGAGATCACCGCCCTTTTTCCGGAAATAGTTTTTCAGCGCGTTGAACAATCTTCTGCCGGGCATGGATGGCGGAATGGTCGGGATTTCAAATACGGGCTTTCCCGTAAGGATTGATATAGTATTAATAATTTTGGCTGCCGATTCCAGACCGAGAACGGCAGGGAAGGCGATCTTATCTTCTTGAATGTCTATCTTCTCCAACCAGATGATAAATTTTTCGAGAAATTCTTTTTCCTCGAAATGTGACGCGATGCCCATGGTGCTGGAAACACCGGCATCATATACTGAAACTTTAGTATTCTTGCGCCGGGAGATGATATAGCTGGGATAAAAATCTTTGAGCCCGGCAAAGGAGATGATGTGGATACTGTCCTTAGCATCCTGTGGCGCTGCTTCCATTGTTGAAGGAACGAGGCAGGAAGTCTTAAATGTGCCCAGAGCGGAAAGAACAAGGCGATTTTCTTCAAGAGCGCCGGTATAGGGAATTCCCATATCCAACATTGCCGCCTGGAAATTATTAAGCGCCTCCCTGATAGTTTTCTCGGGGGCAAGATGAAAAGGGTGCGCGAGTGGTAATTCCTTAATGCCGGTAAGAGGATTATGATCGCGGGAGCAAACGTCGATGCAGCCGGTGGAAAGACAAGCTGTAGGTTCTCCGGTGGTGACGAGGGCGACTTTAAAACCGCGTCCGGCAAGAAACGCTCCCGCTGTCAGGCCTGCTACTCCCGCTCCAATGATAATGACGTCGTATTCGGTAACGCTCATTGTGGTTTCTCCATGGCCAGGATGCCCAGATAGATATATTCCACGAGCTGTTCTTCCCGGAGTTGATCACCCCAGAGAGCGTACCTTATTCCTCTGAACCGGCGCTGGAGAAATCCACGCAACATCTCCATGGACTGTTCGGGCGATATGACACTCATATCATTCATGATGCCTAGCGCCCTAAAAGTGCAGAAACCGCCCTGGCATGGTCCCATGCCCAGGCGCGTCCGGTGCTGGATATCGCCGACATTTTTTGTGCCGGTCTGGTAGATAATCCGTTCCACTTCATTTCTATTAACCAATTCACATTCGCAGACAATATTTTTCATATCGGCGAGCCGCTTGGAAAGGGGATAACCGCTCAATTCCTCTTGTCCCTCCAAGGGAATTTCCGCCGTTTCGCAGGCTCTTTTAAGTTTGAAAGAATCCATTATGACATCGACCATCTTTTCCGCCATCAGCCGGAAAGTCGAGAGCTTTCCTCCCACGATACTGTACATTCCGTTGGCATGGTCGAGAATCTGAAAACCGCGGGAAATTTCGTGGCTGTCCATTTTATTGGACTTGAGTAGCGGCCGGACACCCGAAAAAGCGCGAATAATGCGGGTGTTATTGAAATGAGGAATCATCCGTCCCGCCTCGCTGATAATGGTATCTACCTCCGGCGACCCAATGCTTATTTTGTCCGGGTTATCAACCGCCAGCGATGTTGTTCCGGCTAAACAAACAGCCTCATTGGGTACTATTATGTCACCATCGGACGGCGGCCGCAGTCTGTTGATTACCATATTGGTCAGGCGGTGATTGGTAATGACCAAAGAACCCTTAGACAGGGTCATGGGCACTTCAGAACCGGCTAGAGAGGCGATCATATTCGCCCAAGCGCCGGTCGCGTTAACGATGATGTTGCCGCGTATTTCCCTCACTTCACCAGTTGCCTGATCGGTGGCTTTGATGCCGATACAACGGCCGTGTGATTTGACAATTTCCGTAACTTTATGCCGTGTGAAGATGACGCCACCCCGAAGCTGCGAAGTTCGAATATTAAGCATACACAGGCGGAACGGATCAATGGAACAATCGGGAACCTTGATTGCTTCTTCAATTTCCGGATTTAGGTTGGGAATCAGATCAATGGCCTTAGTCGAGGAAATGACTTCCGTAGGGATGCCTACTTCTTCACAGCCCCGGAGAAATACTTCCCGAAAGCGCTTTGAATCACCGGGCAGGCGCACGAAAAGACCTCCCGTTTGCTCGACACATTTTTCACCGATTCTCCGGAGGATCAGGTTTTCTTCGTAACACTCCCTGGCTGCTATTGGATCGGTAACGACATACCTACCACCGCTATGCAGCAGGCCATGGCAGGCGCCTGTGGCTCCCGCTGCGAAGTCGCCTTTTTCGATGAGACAATGAGGAATACCGCGCAATGCCAGATCTCTGGCAATACCGCAGCCGGTGGCTCCACCGCCGATAATAATGACATCAGTCTTAATCATGATTTTTTTATACCAATTCTAAATCAAAGATAGCGCTTTGATTTAGAATTGGTATTATTTTTCCTCCTCCCAGTGCATGGCGCGTCCTACAGCCTTCTTCCAGTTATCATAGAGATACTTTCGTTTATCTTCGTTCATGCCCGGTGTAAACCGGCGGTTTGTTTTTCGCCTCTCGGCAATCATGGATTGATCTTTCCAGAAGCCAACCGCCAGACCGGCCAGATAGGCCGCACCCATTGCCGTTGTTTCAATGATTTCCGGCCGCTCCACGGGAACACCAAGAATGTCCGCTTGGAATTGCATTAGGAAATTATTGGCGCAAGCGCCGCCGTCCACGCGCAGTTCGCAAAGATCAATTCCACATTCGTTACGCATCAGTTCCAGAACATCCCGAGTCTGATAGGCAATGGATTCCAAAGTGGCTCGAATGATATGGTTTCTCGTTGTTCCTCTGGTCAGACCCAGAATTGCACCCCGGGCATACATATCCCAGTAGGGAGCGCCAAGGCCGACAAAAGCGGGAACGACGTAAACACCGAGAGAGTCGTCAACCTTTGTGGCAAAATACTCGCTGTCTTTTGCGTCATAAATGACTTTCATGCTGTCGCGCAGCCACTGAATTGCGGCGCCGGCAACAAAAATGCTTCCCTCCAGCGCGTATTCAACTTTGTTGTTTATTCCCCAAGCGATGGTGGTTAGAAGGCCATTTGACGAATGAACCAGCTTCTCACCGGTCAGCATCAGCATGAAACAGCCGGTGCCGTACGTGTTTTTAACCATCCCCGGTGTATAGCAGGCCTGTCCGAACAGAGCTGCCTGTTGATCGCCCGCATCTCCGGCAATGGGTATCTCCGCTCCGAAAATCCGGGCATCAGTATGGCCGTAAACCGCACTGGATGGCTTCACTTCCGGCAGCATAGACGCGGGTATGTCGAGTTCTTTTAAGATTTTTTTATCCCAATTGAGGGTTTTAATATTGTAAAGCATGGTTCGCGAGGCGTTGCTGTAATCTGTTACATGTACCTTGCCCTTCGTTAAGTTCCAGATCAACCATGTATCGACGTTGCCGAAGAGCAGTTCACCGTTTTGCGCCTTTTGTTTGGCTCCTTCCACGTTGTCGAGTATCCATTTTACTTTGGTTCCTGAGAAATAGGCGTCAAGTACCAAGCCGGTATTTTCTTTTATGTAATTTTCCAGACCCTGTGCTTTGAGTTCATCGCATATTTCAGCAGTGCGGCGGCACTGCCACACAATAGCGTTGTAAACAGGTTTTCCCGTTTTTTTGTCCCATACCACTGTCGTTTCCCGCTGATTCGTTATGCCGATGGCAGCTATCTCTTCCGCGGCAATGCCCGTCATTGCGAGAGTTTCGCTCACCACGCCGCTTTGTGATCCCCATATCTCCATCGGATCATGTTCTACCCAGCCGGCTTTGGGGTAGATTTGAGTAAATTCCTTCTGAACGGCCTTTATGGCTTTTCCTTCGCGGTCATACAGGATAGCCCTCGAACTGGTGGTTCCCTGATCAAGAGATAAAATGTACGATTTTTTCATATTCGCGCTCCTTAAAGAAATAATTATACCTATCTATTTAGTATCACATAATGCTTTGAATTTGGAAATAGAAAAGTGACTGCCCAATTGCCTCAAATCATGGGTACTAATCCCCAAATTAGCTAAAATAAAAAATGAGTAATATTAACATTGACATTTGCTTTCGTACATTACATTTGAGTCGACGCTCTGCTTTCGTTTTTATGTCCGAACACCAAAACTCCAGACTACAAAATAATTGTAACGAGTAGCTATATATGCTACTAAATCAACTCAAGGTTGCGTATTATTTGGGCTATTCGGGATTTTGTAATTTATTCTATATCAAATCTTGAATCAACTGTAGCAATGCTGTATAAATCAAACAATCTTTGGAGTGAACAAGGGAGATTAACATGGGCAAAAAATTTGGGTTTTCTTTTTCATGGAAGCGTGCGGTCGGAATTTCCGGTTTGAAAAACAAAATATCAAGAAAAATTAAAATACCATTGACCAGTCAGGGGCGTCAAAGGAAATTGGGACGTATGATGGGATGCAGCATCGTTTTGCTTATTTTGCTAAGTATAATAGCCATGACCATTGTAGCTTTTGCCAGTCTAATTTTGTAAACGACCCTGCGTCAGAGACCGCAGTGTGAAATTACTTATTTACTTGATTAAATTTATGGAGGTTCATATGACATATGATGTTTTTATTAGTCATGCAAGCAAAGACAAACTATTTGCTACGGCTTTGCGTCAACATCTGGCAGATCAAGGGGTTACATGCTGGATTGATAAAGAAGGCATTGCATTAGGGGAAGATTGGACTGAAAAGATTGGCGATGCGTTGAAATCTGTTAGTGCTATTGTCCTTGTGTATTCATCAAATGTGATTGATTCTGAAAATGTAAAGGATGAAATAGCAATAGCTGCAAAACGAAAATTAGCAATAATACCCATAAGAATTGAAGATGTTGAACCAAGTTCTTTTTTTGAAGTGAGATTAGCCAGATATAATTGGTTGGATGTATTTGAAAAACAGCAAGAGAAATTATCTGAAGTAGCTTCTGGAATTAAGGCAAGTATCGATAAATTACGTAGTAAAAATGCTGAAGGCGTAACACTAGGTGCACCATCAACTTTAAGCAATAACTCTGCAAAGACAAAAACTATAGAAAAAGAAACAGACCAATTAAAAGCAGGAATTTCGGCTTCAGCACGAGGAACATCAAACGAAAACATATATCTCGATTTGTTGCAGATGGCCTACGCAGATGGGATTGTATCATCGTCAGAAAGAGATGCTCTTAATCGAAAAGCAAAAGAATTAAGCATAACACCAGAACGAGCAAAGGAACTGGAAGAACAGGTCAAGAAGCAAAGTGGTGCATCAAATATCACCTCCACGGCAAATATAGTTCAAAGCGAAGCAGCCAGTGATGGAGATGTTGCTTGGCCAAGTACCGGTCATACATTTATAAAGGCTATCAAAAAGAGCCTTGATGTATCCATGTTACCTTTTCAACCTCTTCCTGTAATGGATGACAAAGAGATAGAAGAGGAAAAAAGTAATCCAGAGATAGACTGGGAAATAAATGACAAGTATTATTTTGCGGTGTGGCTTGCAAGCAAACGTAAAGATAAAATTGATGTGCGGTGGGGAATCTATAGTAGCTATGAAAAGCGTGACCCCTTGTTCAGAAAGACTTCCGATGAATTAGAGGACATTAAAGAATTATTAGATAAGGATGAAGATGTTTCAATAGACGGTGTTAAATATTTGTGGAATGATGAAGAAGGTCTTGGTCAGGAAGCAAGTGAAAGAAAGATAATCTCAGAAATTAACAATCCAGAATTTATTAAACATGTGGTTGATAACCTTTTGGCTTTTGCAAACAAAGCATGGCCAGTAATCAAGAAAAATCTCGTAAAAAGTTAGATATTATAACCTTTAATAAAAGCCGATGCATAGAGAACAGCCGACAAATGTCACACATAGGTAAATCTATGGGGAAAAAGAAAGTTTCTTTATACACAGCCCTTGGCCGCTGGAGTCGAAATTTTTCTTGGTGGTTAATTATTGCTATGCTTGTGATAGCCGCATTACTGGTTATTGCTGGTATAGTCCTTATCATCATAGGCAAACCGGAATATCACGAACTACTCTTTAAAATTGCTAAGATCTTAGGCGCAGGAGGAACTGCAATCGGTACTCTTAAAGCCTTCTGGAAACAGATTTGTGAAAAAATCGATTTGATTAATCTGCAACATGCGAATGGTCATGTAATTATTTGTGGGTTGGGTGATAAAGGCATGAGGCTAATGCGCACTTTTACAGATACAGATAAAGAATGTCGTGTGGTTTCTATCGAGGCCAAACAAGATCATCATGATATTCCTAGTTGCCGTCAACGAGGTGTGTTGGTTCTGACCGGAGATGCGTCTGATAAAGTTATGTTAGATGAAGCAAATGCCGGAAGTGCAAAGTACCTCTTTGCTGTCACGGGTGATGATAAAACCAATATCGAAATAGCCCGTCAAGGAAAAGAACTGTCAAAAGCGTCGATTAATTCTTTACGTTGCTATGTCCATATCAATAATTCAAGTCTGCGCGACATAATGGCCAAGCATGATCTGTTCGCAAAATCCTATGATGTATTCGATGCAAGTATTATTAACATTTATGATACAGCGGCGCGAGTCGTTATGGAAAAATATCCGCCTGATCGCTATGCAAGATATATAAAGCCAATCGCCGAGGCTGTGAGAATTATTATAATCGGCTTCGGTAAAATGGGTGAAAGTATAGTTAAGCAAGCCGCACGGATTGGGCATTATTATGAATGGCGGAAACTAGAAGTGACTGTTGTTGATCGAAATGCAAAGGGGTTTGAAGAAAAGTTCTTTGCAGTCTATGGCGACGGTAAAACACCAAACTCCTTCATCGTTCCAGATATACATGTGCAATTCGTTGAACGTGACCCGGAATGTCTCGTTAATATTGATGAGATAATTGGTCAAAATAACAATAAACCTGCAATAGTTTACATTGCAATGGAAAATGACGCAATCGGAGCGTCTCTGTCGCTAAGGGTTCGTAATATGTTGGACACGGACGATATACCCATTGTAATCTGTATGCAGTCATCTCTTTCCGAATTAATGGAAGGGCAAAGCGCTCATTCCATATCCGATAGGAATATCCACAGCTTCAACATTCTCGATTGGGCTTGTGGATATTCTGTGCTGATGGATGAAGTGACGGATGAACTTGCTCGTACTATTCACTCGGCATACGTCAATACTCAAATGCCATTTGTTACATGGAAAGAATTAAATGAAGATATGAAGGACGCAAACCGCTGGCAGGCTGATCATCTTTCCATCAAACTCCGTGCCATTGGTTGCGATGGTGATGATTTATCACCTCTAGATAAAGCAGAACGTAATCCCGAAGTCTTTGAAAGATTATCAGAGATGGAACATAGGCGTTGGATGGCAGAGCGACTTATGGATGGCTGGCGTTATGGGACAGAGAGAGATAACTCAAGAAAAATTCATAATCTTATTGTTCCTTATGAGCAGCTTTCAGATGCGGAGAAGAATAAGGATAAAGACATGGTACAAAACATAAGAAATCTGGTTAAAAGTGAAGGATGGAAAAAACAAAAAGAATTTTTACAAAGCACATCCTTTTCTAGATATGAGTAATTTTACCTATTTTCTGACGATATTTTATCTGCAATATAAAATTAGCAAATTGTAAATCGAAATAATTATATGGATTCAAGGTAATGTTATGCAGTGTCCATTTTGTAAAGAAGAAATTAAAGGCAGTGCTATTAAATGTAAACATTGTGGTTCGATGCTTATTCCCACAGAAGAAGACCTTAATAAAAAAGAACCGATTGCTCATACTGCTCAAGAAGTAACCAAAAAAGGGCACGTGAAATTATATCAGCAAAAAAGATATAAACGTCTATGTATACTTATTACAATTGGTATCTTTATTTATGTTTTGATAAGACTAATTTTTTTTATACCCGCTAACATACTAATCGCTTTTATTGTAGCTATTGGCGCTTATATTGCTATGAGAATCGCCTATTGGATCATTGATTGGATTAGTGAAGATGATTAGTTTATTAAATAACACGTGAAACGTTAGCTATAATACAAGCACAACTGTACGAATCCAAAAACTAATTTGGGATTCATTTCGTAGAAAGTTTCGAGACAAGCTTTGATCGTCATGAGAAAAGTATGGATAAATAAGCGGTGTTCTGGTAAAATGGCAACGATAGCTTTGGAGAAAAATTAAATTCCATGATGAAATAACTGTCTAATAAGTATTTGTAAAAAAAGGGGAAAATATTATCTGTTAATAATAGTAAAATAATTTAATTTTTTTCTTGACACAATCGCGAAGAGAGGGTAAAAAGTTCTTTCTGTTCGTCAGAAAGATATTTGACAGTAAATTGAAATTCTCAATAAGTTCACCGATAGTATAATTCTTAGTTATTGGATGCTTCCAATTATAACTGGTTGAACATTAAAGATTTTTGAAATTGTTCTTGACAATAGAATCTGGCGGATTAGATTGTAAGTATAAATCTTGTTTTAAGATGGCTCTTTGGAAATTGAATAGTGGGAAAATGAATTTGTGGGTCCTATATATTTTTTTGAAAAAACGCGAGAAAAAAGGAAGAGAAATCTTCCTTCTAGGATTAAAACTGGAGAGTTTGATCCTGGCTCAGAACAAACGCTGGCGGCGTGCCTAACACATGCAAGTCGTACGAGAAAGTCCGCTTCGGTGGA
>Ga0209777_10006739_pt1 | contig 12875 bp, 11 predicted proteins | sample FrelakmetHBP12HB_FD_187147 | JGI IMG/M metagenome (GOLD analysis project Ga0209777, IMG submission 187147) | Freshwater lake sediment microbial communities from the University of Notre Dame, USA, for methane emissions studies -HBP12 HB (SPAdes)... | ecosystem: Environmental > Aquatic >...
CAGGTTGATCAAGGCCCAAACTTTTGTTCAGAGCATCGACCATGGCAGGTGTAGCCCTGGGTCCAAGCATGATCGAGGCCGGATCACCGGGGAGAAGGTAGATCAGACCGAACAAGAAAAGAAGTACACATAATAGCGTTGGAATAATCCCGAGAACGCGTTTGACGAAATACTTTAACACGATATGCCTACCTGAATAATATTACGGAAAAGTCTCATGCTATTAGAAAAAGCCTGCCGGTAAAATTGGGGAGACCCCCCACTTTGGGCGAAAATAGGCTGATTTAATAGGAAAAGACATAGGAAAAAAGCCATGGCATGACATTTCCGGGTGTCCTGGTTGAGTCATTAACACCTTCTTTCAGGAGACTCATGGAATTATTCGGTGATATTCGCGATTTTTTCTAAAAAAAGATTTATAAAAAGGAGACGTCATACCAAGTCTTGACCATGCACGTTCCTTAGCTGACGTCTCCTTCGAACCACTTTCACTTCTTGAATCCTAATCCAATTGACTCATTAATGAGCTGCCACATCCATCTGCCAAGGAGCAAGTCGACCATTCGGGAAGAGCTCTCCTGGTATAACATATTTCTGCATTGCAACAGCCACGACATCATTCGTAAGCCAAATTGCCCAATCATCCTGATCAATTATTTTCTGCATCTGGACATACAGGTCCGCCCGCTTGGTGGGATCCATTTCTGCGTCTGCCTGCTTCCAGAGGGCGTCATAGGCTGGATTGCACCACTTGCTGAGATTCCATTTTTGATCACATTGGAACCATTCAGTAGCATATCCCGGATCCACAGTCGTCGCAAAGAAGGAAATGTGGAAGTTGTTGTCTTTCCCGGAGGTGGTTGAAGCGTTGAAAGCTCCCACCTCTTCCACCACAACTTTCACAGTTATTCCAACCTTTGCCAGCTGGGATTTAACCACTTCGCCTATGATCGTATTCGTTTGATCCGGCCACATCAGGAATGTGACATTAAGCCCTTTCCCGCCCGGATAACCAGCCGCTGTAAGCAGCGCGGCTGCTTTTACAAGGTCCGGTTGATAGGCCGGGGCATCGGCCCAACGTCCCAGCATTCCCGGAGGGAACATCGTATTTGCTCTCTGTGGGACTCCATTAAACGCGGCTTGCAGAATTTCATCAACGTTTATAGCGTCTCTAACGGCCTCTCTAACCTCTATTTTATCAAATGGTGGTTTAGTCACAGTAAAACCTATCCACCAGTACTTGAGGCCTGGTTTCAGGTCTACAACAAGGGCCGGATTCGCCTGGAAAGTCGGGATGCTCGTCAAAGAGATGCCGCCAACATCGATCTCACCCGATTTAAGAGCCAATTCTACAGTCCCGACTTCTGGTATAGGGACAAAGGTGAGTTTTGCCAACTTGGGTGGCACACCAAAGTAGTCTTTAAACACCGTAAGTACTGTCTCCTGCCCAGTAGTCCAGTGGTCAAACTCGTAGGGTCCCGTCCCTACTGGACTGAGGCCAAAGGCATCTTTCCCTAATGCCTCAACGGCCTTCTTGGAAACGATGAAACCCGCATTTAGAGGTAGAGTTGAGGTGAAGAGCTTGGCGGAGGGCGCCTTAAGGACAAGCTTGGCCGTGTAATCATCAATTATCTCAACGTGATCCAAGGAATCCCATGAGGCTGCCTCAGGAGATGCCTGCGTCGGATCAATAATCCTTTCGAAGGAGAATTTGACATCCGCGGCAGTCATCTCCCCATACCCTTTTTGAAACTGAACACCATGCTGTAAATGGAAGGTTATTTCCTTGTTATCCGTGGAAATATCCCAACTAGTGGCTAAATCCGGCACGATATCCCAGGTCCCTTCTTTATATTTAACCAGCCCACTATATATACAGTTCATTATAGTGAACTCTCTCTCTGTGCTGGTCATGAAGGCGGGGTCCAAAGTGTTTATATCTCCCCAGGTCGCTATCTTTAACTCCCCTTTGCTCACCGGTGTCGCTGTGGGTGTGGGGGGCACTGGTGTGGGTGTGGGTGGTACCTGGGTTGGGGGTTGTGTCACCACCACCACTTGTGTTTGTGTCACTGCCGGTCCACAACTTGCAAGCAAGAACACAACCATTATGGCTGACACGATACGTAAAAGTAATGCTGATCCTTTGCCTATCATTACTGCCTCCTTTTAGTTTTCATCATGTTAGTACTGCAAGGTAATGGAATATTCTTATGCCTGGTGGCAATCGCTATAAAGCTCTCGTTCGCCGACATCGCTGAGGAAGACCTCCTTTCTATTGACCGTCGATCTCGCACTTCGTTAATAGTCTTAACCTAAGCATGCCTCAATGATCATTTGTAGTGTATAAAGTGAGGTGACGAGATGCATCGGATCATTTTTTCGCCAACCCGATAAGAGACCGGGCTACCTCCACGGCGCTAGCTGCGTCGGGCGCATAGGCATCAGCCCCGATCTGCGTGGCATAATCCGCTGTCAATGGCGCACCGCCAATCATAATCTTGATGGAGTCCCTCAGCCCTGACGCGGTTAGAGCTTCGATAATGGCTCTCATAGAGACCATCGTTGTCGTCAGCATAGCACTCAATGCCAAGAGCTTGGGTTGATGATGGCGTACTGCTGCCACGAACGCCTCGGGACCTACATCCGTTCCCAGGTCGACCATCTCAAACCCTGCGCCCTCTAACATCATTTTGACCAGATTCTTGCCTATATCGTGCAGGTCACCTTTGACAGTACCTATGATGCACTTGTCGGTAGTAAAGCCTGGCCCACTTTGCACCAGTAATGGTCGTAGAATATCCATACCAGCATGCATGGCGCGGGCCGTTCTTAATACCTCCGGCACAAATAGCACACCCGTCTTAAAGTCCTTGCCTACTTTGTCCATACCAGCAACCAACCCAGCGGACAGGATCTCCTGGGGAGCTATCCCGTTGTCCAATGCCTTCTGAACCAGACCAGCTACCTCTTTTTCCTCGCCGTCATACAAATTCGCAGCGATTTCCAGTAATACGTTTTCCATGGCCGAGAATCTCCTATCGTGAGCTTGTGAAGCTAAATGTGTGAAACGCGAAAGACTATAAATAAAAGGGCAGGATCGAGACCAATGAGCACATGGGGAGTCATACGTTCATGTGCTGTACTTCAAAATGAAAGACCAATGTTCCGAATGGACAACCGTCATCTCAAACTTCCAAGGTCTGTCGTCTACTAGTTTCCAGGTCTCTTATTTGCCATGAATTGCCCTGTTCTTCCGTAACACGGGCCAGGACAAAATCGCGAGTTGCGCGTATCTCGTCAATTATTGCATTCAACGCAGCTTCCGAATCGCGCGCCCGGAGCGCATCGATGATGCAGGCGTGAGTCTTATCCTGCGTCTTGACAGTTTGACGGAATGCCAGGAACATGAAACGTGCTAACTGGTCATGCACGCGACCCATCATTTGCACCAACTCCTGGTTGCCAGAAGCGTTGGCAATCAGGCAGTGGAAGCGTCGATTCTCATCGATATATCGATCATAAGATTCATCATCGTAGCCGGTGTAGTCATAGGTCAATTGCTCGATCTGCTCATCTGTTATTCGCTGCACTGCACGCGTGATAGAGGCTATTTCGAGAATTTCACGAACCTCGAACAGGTCAATGAGTTGCCGGACAGTAATTTGGCAAACAAAGTAACCCGAACGGGGTTTAATTGTGACCAGCCCCTCCTGACTTAGAAGACTAAGCGCATCGCGAAGTGGAGTGATACTGGTCTGGTAATGTTTGGCCAGCTTCACAATATCCAGTCTCTCACCGGGGTTGAGATATCCCTTAGTAATTGAGCGACGCAATTCTGTGTGGATCTTACTCTTGATCGTTTCTTCTGATTTCGAAATATCCATAGACGCACCTATATGCTAAAACCGGAAATATTGATTCGGTTTGTTATTAGAATGGAATTGTAGAGAGGGGAAGTGGATGTCACAATCCAGGGAATAACGTGTTAGGGTCATCGAATGCTAACTTACCTAGGATAACTGATATATTACTTATATCATATGATATATTTCTTATATCATATGATATATGAAAAGTCAACATCTGATATATCATGAATCGGTAATTTCAGTTTGGATTGAATTTTAATAATTGGTAGAACAAAGCACCTGTCTTTTAATATATAGAAATCACTCATTATGTTCCAGTCCGCATCAATTCGGCACTCAAGGTTTATATTGTCTTATATTCACTCTATGTACAGGTGTGCATTATCATCTTGCTTATCCCTTCCCCAGATCATTTTTATTCCAATGGACAGGCTGATATGTATGAAAGGGGGATTGTCAATAGAATAAAGATTCAGTGTTCTTTAGCGCTTCCTAAAGCAAACCAATCTGGATACCGAAGAAGCTCATCGTTGAACTGGTCCGGTGGATAATGCAGGATGGTAAACAATTTCAAGGAACATGACTACAGGTTTATCTAATATCGGAAGAACACACTCTATCAACTCATTCAGAAAGGTGAGGTAACGCCATGGAAGGTTTGTGTCTGGTTGGCGTCTTTTTGTTATTCATTTTTGCCTGGATCTATATAAAGGTATCGGACAGGGACAAGGGGAGTAGAAATACATCCCGGACTTCTTCTGCAGCCTATAGACCCTCAAATGTGTCCGCCTCTAAGCGAGGCCACTGTCGTATATGTGGTGCAGAAGTCATCGTAGATGAATTGCCTGATTCTATTTCCAGGGATGCGTTTGAGCAATTTGGATTATGTTTAAATTGTCAATGGGGAATATATATGGATAATGGTGGGCATTTCTAAGGGAAAATCAACCGACTAGCTGCTTCGTGCATGTTTGTGAGTACGTAAAGAATAATTTGGCGCGATAACACAAAGAAGTCCCTACATTGTCGTTGGACCAAACCGTTGGACCGCCAAACGATGGTTGAGTATCAGTCTGCCTGTTTCTCTGCAATTTTGCTATAAAGGAGAAATGAGAATGGCTTCTTTACCCCAAATACTCTTCACTGTTTTTGAAAACGTATTTGGCTTTTGACCCATTTTTATGATTACGCCTCTTATAAATCGAAAGAGGAGGATCAGAAACACAGTTTATGTTTTGGTTTTTTGCGCAATTATCCGAATACTCTTGTTCTTCAACCCTGAACCAATTTCCAAACCTTTGACCCTGATACCCGAACCGTTGAGCACAATGCTGTTCTTTGGTACAGGATTTATTCTCATTATAATTTGGATTGGCATAACTTATTGGAGACGCAGTCAGATATGAAGCAAAGGTTCTGCCCTCAGGAGGCAAAAGCAGACTAGCACCACCTGTAGACGAACAGCGCCTCAGCTCCTTAGAACCGATAAGAATTCTCATTACATATAAAAGATAATCATGAACTTGTGATATATAATATTGTTGTAATAGATGACCCTTCATCAACCTAGCCTTTATCAGTGGGGTTAAATCCAGAGTATTACCTTGTTGGTTACAACAGGAAATGAACATGCCCGACGATTTACTTGCACAGGGAATTGCGGCAGTAAAGGCAGGAAACGTTCAGGAAGCGCGCCTGCTATTGGACAAAGCTATTACGCAATACCCAAACGATGAGCGGAGTTGGGGCGGATTCTATAAAGTTGCTGCAAATGACGGTGAGCGGCTAAAATGTCTGAAAGAAATTCTGAGAATTAATCCTAACAACCAACAAATGAGGCAGAAGTACAACGAATTGACTGGATTGGGTTTTCAGGCAGAAATATCAGTCCGGCAACCAACACAAACCATTGTCCAGCAGCCAATACAATTAACCGGAGAAACAGATGCAATTGGAATCATAATGATTATTTTACTTATTCTATTGGGTATTTTCTGGATTGGACTTGGAATACTTCAAATTACTTTGTTTGCCAACGATCTTGGTGGGAATGCCATCTGTTTTGGAATTTGGAATATTGCCATAAGTATCGTTAACTTCCTTGGAATATCTGATATTATCCAGAGAAAAAAACGTGTAGTAAACGAGATGACTTTTTTGGCTGTATTCGGAAGCATTCTCGGCCTCATTAATATATTTCTCACAGGAGCGTATATTCAAGCCTACGTTATACCTTTTTACATTGTCTTGGGTGTTCTTTCACAAGTCAACAAGAATAAATATGTAAGTTAAAATTTTGAATGAGAATGAGATATGGATGAAAATTTACTTGCTAGAGGAATCGCTGCGGTAAAAGCAGGTAATAAACAAGAAGCCCATCGTCTATTAGACGCAGCAACTCGCGAAGCACCTAATGATGAACGCACTTGGGGATGGTTCTACAATGTCTGCGAGAATGACGGGGAGCGAATCCATTGCCTTCGGGAATTGCTTCGTATAAATCCTAATAACGAAACAGCAACGAAAAAGTTAAATGAATTAATCAGCTCCGATCCTCTATTCACAAGCCCAACACCAATATTAGATAATCCTACCCCATTAGGGCAGCCCGCCAAGGAAGGAGAGGATAAGGGGCTCCCTACATGGGAAAAAATATTGCTATCTGTTCTAGTGGTTATTGCTGCGATAGTTGTGTGCAGTTTAGTAATATTGATCTTTAATCCTCAGTTAAATAATGCATTTGAAAAGATAAAGGCTGATATATATGGAACTCCTACGCCGACATTTTCCGTATTTCCAATCGGTAGCGATCTGAATTATCAAAATTGGTCTATTCATATAGATCGAATCGAAACAAAACATAGTATTCAGTTTACTGCGTCACCAGACTATCCAACAAAAGGTCGTTTTGCCATACTTCATTTGACCGTCACGAACACTGGAGATACGACAGTATATTTTCTTCCCAGTCTGGAGACTGCCATCTTTGACGCAGAAACTTACTATATGTGCGATTTTGTCTTATCTTCAGAAGAATCGGTTTTAGAAGGTATTGCGCCTCAAGAGGAGATAGGGCCGCACCAGACCGGTCTAATATTGGCAGTATATGACATTTCATCAAGCAGCGAGTCATATCTCTTAGGTATTCCTTTAAAAAACACGGGAGTTCTGCTGAACATGCCGTGATAGAAAGCAGCTCGTGGGTCACACAATTTCAACTTGACCAACCCGTTGGGTTGAACTAGGCTAAAAGGGATATGAGGATAATATTACTATGTCATATAAAGGTGGGCCCGGCAGTATTCGGCACAGGATGCATCGATGAAAGGATTTCTTGGCGAGACCATAGTTTAGTGGGAAAAATTAAGCTTAAGGGTATATTTTCCATATTTAATATACTCTTTTGAAAAGGGAAAACAAAAATGCTATTACGATGAAGTGTACCTTATTTCCTTTTTTCTATATAATGAATAATAAACGGGACTACTTCAGTTGGCTAGGTAACCTAAGAATAACATTTGTTATCTATTTTTGGAAATTTCAAAATAAATAGACACTGCGAATAAAGCCATGTTAGTCCATATTTCTTGGACACTCAGGGAGAGTGGAACCGATTTGTCCAGCGAGTAAAAACTCTCCTCCCGAATGATAAAAGGAAGGGTCTAGGGGCAACAACTGCATTCCAATCAAAACGCCTTCAGAATGGAAGAAACTCCTCGTCGATCCAGAGAAACAATGGAAACGGGGCTTTTCCGCTTGGGAGACTGCACATACCTGGCTGGCCGTAAACGGGTTTCTATCAACCTTCATTCAGAATCTGGCTTGCGGATCTAGACAAGTACGCTTGGTCGAAAAATTTCCTCCTTGACAATCTAGCTCAATTGTTCTATAATATCTTTAACCAAAGGACGGCGAAATGCTGTCCCCTTTTAATTTAATAGGCTTTCATTATGCAACCCTTTTTTTATCTCCTCCTGTATACTCTGCTCTCCATAATATTGAATTGTTTTGGAATTGTTCCTCAGATCAATTCGCAAACAGTCCGTGGAAAGGTATATAAATATGAAGGAACAATCAGAGTGTATTTGTTCCTCATTGTTCCTCAAATCAAATCGCTATCCTGGTATATGCATATAAAAGAACAGCATGAGCATATTCGTTCCTCAAAACGAATAAAAAACAGGGTATATAGAGGTACTTAAAAATGAACATCAAGAGCATATTCGTTCCTCACTCGTTCCTCGCATCGTCCAGTCTTTTTCGGTCGAAGATCCCGGCACTTACGGGAGACTCGTTTTTTTCCGGGCCAGCCCATTTTCCGGAATCAAAAAGCCCATAATGGGCTTCTGGTATCAGCCGGAGACTTGCGAAGTGCCCCCTGGGTAAACCCCCGAAACAATTGATGAAGATAGGTAGGTGACCGACCGGGGACTTCTAGCCGAGGCGGCATCAAGCCGCCATCGGCTGGTAGGCGACACGAGTCGCCGGAGAACTCCGAACCAATTGATTAAGATATAAGAAAGTGAAACAAGGTGACCGACCGGGGACTTGAACCCCGAACCAATTGATTAAGAGGCGCAAAGGAGTTGATCTATGGCCTATATATGGTGGTAAGACTTCTATATAATCCCATATATGGGGGGTAAACTGTCTATTGAATCACTATTTTCTACAACGTATTCCCCCATCTGCACCACAATTGCACCCGAAACTCGAAAGGCGACTCTGACATTTTTTCCTAATTAAACCCAATATTAACAATGTTGGAGTTGGTTTATGGGAATAATATTACACAACTCCGGAATATCTCCCGACCTTTCCTCCATGAGATATTCTGGAGATCACACCTCGGTTATCGAATAGTATCCAGATAGATCGCCTGCTCAGGGAATGCAAGACAGACCATGAACTTTTGATAGAGCTCTGCTCCAATGATTCCGTGCTTGCCTGTCACCAGCTAGGTGGTCTTCAGTAGGTCAGGCAGCACCCCGCAGCGAAGCTGGAAATGATTTTTCCCCAATGTGAACGGGATTTCGAAGACCCGGGTTTCGAATTCACCCATGCCAGGGTAGAAATCCACAAAATTCACCTACCCCGAAGCCAGCACAGCTAGGCTAGTACGGCCAACGCACCTGTCTTGCCCCCTCTCCGGCCCTGGGTGCGCGCCAGTCCACACAATCACAGCGCATCAGCAGTATCACTGTCAATCACCAGGCAATTGGCCATCCCCGACACAAGAAGCGCCTTCGCAATCTGCGCCTTCTTTCGTGACGCAGCCAGAAGCCAGACAAGCTTCTTGGAACTGACCATGTCCCTAAGGTCGTCCAGGTTGATTGAGTACACGATCGAGTCGTTGTGGAGTTGATCCTCTTTGGAGCCAATCCGGTTGCCATCCCGGTTAATGAACTTGAGTAGGATGTCGCCCACACAGGCGCTTCTGTCAGCGCTCGACAAACCATAGAAAGCCGTTGTGAACTCCGGGAACGCAAAGCCAGTCTCAAAGAAGCCATAGTCGCTCTCAGGACTGCAAACGGAGAGGAACGCCGTGTTCACTTGGCGTGCGATGCGCAGCACGAAACGCGCATGCTCGAGTTCGGCGCGCTCACTCCCGGAGGATCTCGCGAAATACTCATCGCCGCGCCGCTCCAGATTGACAAAGGGCAATTCGTAGCCGATGGGATTCAACTGCGTGTAGAACAGACCCGATAAGATGCCGTTTGCCGTGTTCGAGAGTGGCGCCATTCTCGGGAAGCGAATGCTGGTGAGCAAGGACGACCATTCTATTCCACTTAGTTCGGGCGAGAACGGCGGAAGGAGGTTAAAGAAGCGCCCATTGGGTGAACCCCCCGTGAAACCTATCGACCCCGCCTCCCTCATGAATGGAAGACAATACTTGGCCGCCAAGAATGCAACGGCCTCTGATCTTATGGACTCGTCAACGTCGCCTTCCTTCGGTAGCTTGTCCAGCTTGCCGACGATGCATTGTTCTAGGTTGTATTCCGCGGCGAGACGCCGCTCGTGGTCCTGGTCACGTTCCACATCCAACAGTCTTATCGATCCGGACAATAAGGCCGCATTCACTCGAGAGGCGACGCTCGTGTGATCCATATGGCGGAAACGGTTGTCGAGTCCGTGGATCCCAGAAAGATTCTCGCCATCGCGGGCAATCGCGGCGAACAAGTCGATGCCGTCCAGGATATTGGATTTGAAGTAGGTTGACCGGCTATCCGGCCGCGAGGCAATCCATTCAATCCCCTTCCCCGCATCGCGATGCGGTTCTAATCGAATGCCGAGAAGCTCATTAGCAGAACAGCCAAGGGTCTTGCACAGGCAGCCCAAGTACAGGAGCGACGGCACACGAGCGCCGCTCTCCCACAGGCTGATGCTGGAATAGCCGATCCCAATGCGGTCTCCCAGCTCGCTCTGTGAGAGATCCTGCTGCAATCGAGCTTTCCTCAGATTAGCGCCAAGTGACTTCGACAAATTATCCATGGGTTCCACCTATGCACTTTGGAGAATGAGGGCTTGGTGCTTTCTACTAGCAGAACGCTTGTTCTAGATGTCAATCTACCATCTTTGCGTGTGTGTCGATTGCCAAGCTGCATCCTGCTGAGTGCAGTGAAGCGACGAGGCGCAACGTAGCAGATCATTCCTATAGATCTGGCCTCTTCGCCCACATGGTTCGGGCCCCCGCACCCAGAGGAAGCGGCCCAGGCCATTGGTCTGGGCAATCTGAAGGGATCTAGAGGCTTGTGTCGCCAAGCCGCGAAAGCGAGTCGCGTCGCTGCCAACAGGCCCAAAGACCTCCAAACCCGCTTATCCCAAGATGTTTGATAATCCGCGAAATCGTCACCGGAAGCTGGCACTTGATGTTACAGATTGACACACCAGAATTCAAAACAGGGTTCTTGTCAAGTCAAATCAGGCCGCCTATACTATTGAGAAGAGGCCCCTCTGGCCATCCTATGGGTCGCAGGACCGTCCCCGATGGCAAGAACGACGGTCCCCGAGGCAGCAGGCACATGTCTCGAATTGGAAAGAGGAGACATATTATACCAAGCCGGCCCCTTACCTGCAACCGCCCGCGGTTGATCTCCAGGAGTGGAGCCCCATTGAGGATCTTCGCGGCGCTCAATCTAGCCGACGTCATTGGCCCATGTCCGTCGTATGCTCGCGATCGGAGTCTCGCTGAAGGCTCTCGGTGTTCGGAGGACTCCTGTTTGTACGGGCGGGCATTTGGAGCCGGAGTTGTTGTCTGGAGATGAACCTTCCCAAGGTTACGCGATCCGAAGGAAGATGCAGTCACAAGCGTCGATCATTGTCGACTGCTTGAGACAACCTACGATAAGGAGAGTAAAACTATGGTTCGCCACTTACCCGCAAACAGCTTGACTATCCTTCTGCTGACGATATTGACCATGGTCCTCAGCAGCTGCGCCCCCCAGGCGACCCCCGCCCCGGCCACCAAAGCCCCGGTCGCAACTCCGGCTACGACCGAGGCGCTCACTAGTGCGACCAAGAATCTGGGTTGGCATAATGTCATGGCAGACGGCGTCCTCAAGATCGCCATCGCTCACAGCAACCCGATCACGGATGGTGGTTGGTCGCAGGCGCACCACGAAGCGATCGTTGCCGTGCTGAATCATTTCGGCGACAAGGTCAAATTGGTCGGGGAAGTCGAGTCGATGCCGTACTCGCCGGACGCCACTCGAACGATACAGCAGTTCATCTCCGATGGCGCCGAGGTGATCTTCATCGATTCCGAATACGCCGACCTCATTTACCCGGTGGTCGATGCCAACCCCGATGTGATCTTCGAGGAGTGCAACGGATTCAAGTGGACCGATAACTTGGTCTTTTACTACTACCCGGCCGCCTTTAGCGAGTACCTGGAAGGCGTCGCTGCCGGCTACCTGACCAAATCGAAGAAGATCGGGTTCATTGGATCCTTCCCCACCCTGGGCAGCAACATCACCGCCTACAACGCCTTCACCATGGGCGTTCGCTCTGTGGTCCCGGATGCCACGGTGCACGTGGTCAACATCAACTCGTGGTTCGATCCGGCGGCGGAACGGCAGGCGAATGAAGCCTTGTACGCCGAGGGCGTCGACTACATAGCTGCCTACGTGGCCAGCCCGGATCTCATCACCTTCGGAGAGGAGAAAGGAATCTGGACCAGCCTGGGCGGGACGGACTTCGTCAAGTACGGCCCACACTCCTATGTGGGCGGCAGCAAACAGAATTGGGTGGGCGCGTATATCCAGGAGGTCCAGAAGGCGATCGACGGCAGCTGGACCGGCAACCGCTGGTGGCTGGTTCCCTTTGGCCCGGATGACTTCGGCATGTGGCCGTGGGGTCCGGCTGTTCCGAAGGACATCGTGACCAAGCTGGACGACATGTACAAGAAGCTGTACACCGGCGAGTTCAATCCCTTCGTCGGCCCAATCAAGGACAACACCGGCGTCGTCCGCTTCAATAAAGGTGAGGTCATGGACGACATGTATCGCTACCGCGATTGGAATTGGCCGGTCGAGGGTGTCATCGTCTCCAAGTGAGCAAGTAGCTTCAGACAGGCTGGTCTTCCAGGGAGGGGCCCTCCTCCCTGGAAGACCAGGCCTGCTGCTTCGTGTCGGTAACAATCCGGTGGGGCTGGGGATCCGGCAGCCCTTCATCCCCCCGATCCCCACATGACGGCCGCCATCCCGTCGCGCCACTATAGGAGAATGACCCCATGCACTACTTCAACTTTTACGATGTTCAGCGGAAGCCCGGCACAACTGATCACGCGACATACGAACTCATTGGCCGTGCCGCCGAAATCAAGAGGGACTCCTTCAGCGTGACGAGGATCGTCATGCAGGGCGATGACCAGGCCCCCAGTCACTACCACAAGAACACAGAGGAGATCTACGTCATCCTTGAGGGGTCCGGCACTATGATGGTCGACGGTGCAACCCTGCAACTCAAGCAAGGCGACCCCCTCGCCGCCATGGGCGACTCGATTAC
>Ga0209777_10006740_pt1 | contig 12874 bp, 9 predicted proteins | sample FrelakmetHBP12HB_FD_187147 | JGI IMG/M metagenome (GOLD analysis project Ga0209777, IMG submission 187147) | Freshwater lake sediment microbial communities from the University of Notre Dame, USA, for methane emissions studies -HBP12 HB (SPAdes)... | ecosystem: Environmental > Aquatic >...
GTCGCTCCAGGTCCAGATCAACAACCGCACGGTCCTCCTGGCCGAGACGAGCAAGGCGAACCAGGCGTCGCCGGAGGCCATCAAGCTCCAGCACAAGGTCCTCTCGGACCGCCAGAACACCGTGGGCAAGATGACCCGCGACCTGGCTGAAACATTAAAGAAACAACAGTAGCATGCCATCCACTTTGTGCGTATGGGTGCCATGCTTTCGCGCCGTTGCGAAAGCATGGTCTTTGGCCTGCGGGTAAACATGCTTTCGCAACAGCGCGAAAGCATGGCACCCGAGCCGTGATCGCCGTTAGTGTTTAGGAGTTCGCCCATGCGATACGCACGGCTCATCGCGCTTTTCGCCCTCGCCCTCTCGGCCGCGCCGGCCTCGGCCATCGTGAGCACGCCGCAGCCGACGACGACGACCGTCGTGCCCGATTCGTCGGCCCTGCTGCCGTCGGACGATCCGCTCCAGAATCCGCATGAGAAGATGGCGGAGGCGGCCCGAAACCAGTTGACCGCCGAACGCAAGGCCATCGCCGAGGAGCTCGGCAAGAGCCTCCAGTTCGATCCCGACAAGGTCAAAGGGGCCCTCAAGGACCTCGACGCCGGGGCCGCCAACACGACGCAGGACAACATCGACCGGTTCGCCCAGGCGCTCGGCCGCGTCGACCCGAACTTCGCCAAGGCCCGCGACCTGGTGGCCAAGGAGAAATGGGCCGATGCCGCCGCCGCCCTGGCCTCCGGCCTCGCCGACGAGAAGCCCGGATATCAGGCCGCCCTGAAGCGCCTGCTCCTGGGCGACTGCCTCCTCAGGCAGGGCCGCACCAAGGAAGCCGCCGCCGCCTGGGAGGCCGTCCTCAACCGAATGCCCGAGCGGCTCAGCTTCGCCTCGGCCGCCGGCCTCAAGCTGGCCGACGCCTATGAGAAGATGGACCACCAGTTCTACGCCCTCACGATCTACAAGGACTGGTTGCAGAACTACGGGTTCCTGGACCTCAAGGCCGCCCAGGGCCTCATGCCCAGGATCCACCAGCTCGCCGCCGACTACGGCGACCCGCTCGGCACCGCCGCCGAGAAGATGACCGACGTCCGCAACCGGCTCAAGGACGTCGACTCCGGCCAGGAAACCCAGACGGTCGAGAAGCGGATCGTCGCCATCCTCGACGACCTCATCAAGGCCGCCGAGGACCAGCAGAACAAGGGCCAGGGGCAAGGCCAGGGCCAAGGTCAAGGCCAGGGCCAAGGCATGGGCCAGGGCAGCGGCGCGCCGCGCGGCAACGGGCGGCCGTCGAGCCCGGCGACCGCCAGCAGCCTTCCCCTCGGCGACACCGCGCGGCCCGACTCGCCGCTCGGCAAGACGCGCCCCTCCGACGGCTCCGACGACTGGGGCAAGCTCAAGCCGCGCGAGAGGCAGGAACTGATCGAGGCCTTCAAGGAAATGTACCCCGAGCGATACCGCGAGATGCTCGAGGCCTACTACAAGAACCTGGCGGAATCCGAGAACCGGCGGTAACCCCGACATGCGCCTGACCTGTGCCCTCGCCACGCTGCTCCTCGCGGCCATCTCTGCCCTCTGGGCCGACAGCCCGACGGCCACGCTCCGCACGGTCGACGGCCGCGCGGTGCGCGGCACCGTCACGAGGCTCGACGCCCAGCAGGTGACGCTCCTGGCGGCCGACCAGAAGTCGGAGTCGTTCCCCCGGGCCGACGTGCTCGCCCTGGAGTTCGCCGAGAAGGCGCCCGACGCGGCCGCGCCGGCGGCCGGCCGGCACACGCTGGTCCTCCGGGACGGCAGCCGCATCCCCCTGGAGTCGTACACCATCGCCGACGGGGTGCTCTCGGGCCACAGCGAGTCGGCGGGCGACCTCACCGTGCCCCTGGAGCGGGTCGCGTGCCTCCTCCGGCCGCGCGCCGACGAGCGCCTCGCCGACGTCGAGCGTCAGTACGAGTCCCTTCGCCTCCCGGCCGACGCGAAGGACCACGTGATCATGGCCAAGAAGACGGGTCCGTGGGTCCCGGTGGCGGGCGTCGTCAAGGCCGCCAACACGAGCGCCATCGCGTTCAGCTACGAGGGCGCCGAGACGCTGTTGGAATCCGAGACGGTTCCCGTGATCCAGTTCGCGCAGGTCAAGCTCGACCTCGCGCCGCCGGCCGGCCACGCGATGGACGTCGACGGCGGGCGTCTGGCCTTCACGGCCGTCGAGTGGGCCGACGGCGGCTGGCGCCTCACCAGCCCCTCGCTCGGCGCCGTCAAGGTCGACGCCGGACGGCTGGCGAGCCTGCGATTCCGCAGCGATCGGCTGGTCTTCCTGAGCGACCTCGCACCAGCCTCCGTCCAGGAGACGGGCTACTTCGACAAGGGCCTGGCTTGGCAACGGGACCGCGCGATCGGCGGCCGGCCGATGCGGCTGGGCGGGACGGCCTACGAAAAGGGCCTCGGCCTCCACAGCCGCACCGAAATCGCCTACGACCTCGGCGGCGAGTATCGCACCTTCTCCGCGGTGGCCGGCATCGACGAGAGTTCGCCGTTCGGCGCGGCCACGCTGACCGTGACGGGCGACGGCAAGACGCTCTTCGAGAAGACGAAGCTCTCTCGCCAGGACGCGCCGAAGCCCCTGCGGCTCGACGTGGCCGGCGTCAAGCGCCTGACGATCCTCGTCGATTTCGGCGACGGCGCCTACGGCGCGGGCGAACGAATCGACTTGGCGGACGCGAAGATCGTCAAGTAATCCCCCCTGCCCAATGGCTCCCCAAGTAGAATAAAGTAAGGGATGTGCTCGCGCCCGGTGCGCGGGCGATTCGCCATTGATGGAAAGGGATACCCATGGCCACTCTGCTGTACGTCGAGGGCTCGCCGCGGAAAGAGCGGTCCTATTCCATCCGCGTCGCGAAGGCTTTTCTCGAGGCCTATCGGGCGGCCCATCCCGCCGACACGGTAAAGACGGTGGACGTCTGGGGCCGGTCGCTGCCGGAGTTCGGCGGCCTGGAGGTGGCCGCCAAGTACAAGCTCATGCACGGCAAGCCCTACACGCCCGAGGAGGAGAAGGCGTGGAAGGCCGTCGTCGCCGCCATCGAGGAGTTCAAGACCGGCGACAAGATCGTCATTTCGTCGCCGATGTGGAACTTCGGCGTTCCCTACGCGCTGAAGCGATACATCGATATTCTTATTCAGCCCACGCTCGCGTTCTCGGTCTCCCCGACCGGCGGGTACACGGGCCTCATCACCGGCCGCCCCGCGATGCTGATCCTCTCGCGCGGCGGAAGCTACGGCCCGGGCAACCCGTCGGAGACCTACGATTTCCAGCGGACGTACCTGGAGGTGGCCCTGCGGTTCATCGGCTTCGAGAAGATCGACGCGATCCTCTGCGAGCCGACCCTCAGCGGCGGCCCCGAGGCCGCTGAAAAAGCCCTGGCCGCCGCCACGGCGATGGCGAAGGAAAAAGCCAAGACTTTCTGATAGCTAGGAAAGAGGCGGGGAACCGCAAAGAACGCAAAGAGCGCAAAGAAAGGCAACAGGCCGAGAAACGTCAAAGGCTGGAACCACAGAGGTTACGGAGTTCACAGAGAAAAACGGCCAGAAGTCTTGTGGTCTGTTCTCTGTGCTCTCTGTGACCTCTGTGGTTAAAGCCTTTGTTGCCGTTTACCTGTCTTGGGTGTTCTTTGCGCTCTTTGCGTTCTTTGCGGTTTCCAAGCCTTTCAAGACTACGCCACCGCCACGCCCAGTTCCGCAAGCTTCCGCAGGATCGCCAGGTTGATGCGCTCCTTCGTGGCCAGGTGGCCCGTGTAGTCGGTCGCCCGCGTGAAGTACTGGACCGTGATGCCGAAATTGGCCGCCGTGAAGTCCGTGAAGCGGACCACGAGGCCCGTCTTGGCAACGGTCTCGTCAGCGGCGATCGTCTCGCGGAGGGCGGCGACGGCCTGCTCCACCTGCGGCGGCGTGGTCTTCAGGGACAGGCCCACCGTCTGGAGGACGCGGCGGTTGGGCATCCGGGACAGGTTGTCGATCGTCGCCGAGGCGACCGTCCTGTTGGGGATCGACACGAGCGTCTCCGGCCAGGTCCGGATCCGCGTCGAGCGGAACCCGATCTCCTCGACCGTCCCCTCGACGTCGCCGATCCGGACGTGCTCGCCCAGGCGGAACGGCCGGTCGAGAAAGATGAAGATGCTGCCGAAGAAGTTCGCCAGCGTGTCCTGGAGCGCCAGGGCCACGGCCAGGCCGCCGATGCCCAGGCCCGCGATCAGGCTCGAAACGTCGTAGCCGAGGAGCTGGACGACCCACACGGAGCACACGACGGCGAGGACCGCCTTCGCGCATTGCCGCACGAGCGGCATCATCTTATCGTCGAGCTTCGATTCCTTCTCGGCCGCGGCCCGCGCCAGGTGCGCCACGCCCAGGTCGACCATCCGGAAGAGGAACCACAGCAGGTCCGCGACGAGCAGCACCTTCAGGGCCGAGGTGGCGAAGCCCTCCACGTTGACCGGCTTCGAGGGAAGCGACAGCACGCCCACCGCCCCGCCCACGCCCGCCAGGAGGAGGAGGAACCCCAGCGGCTTCGACAGCGATTCCACGAGGAGCAGCGGCGGCGCCGCGGCCGCCTTGTCCTGGGCCATCCGCGTCACCTTCCGCCGCAGCACAAAGTCGGCCACTTTCTTTGCCACGAGGCCGAGCGTCAGGAACGCGACCGCCGCCAGGAACTGCCACAGGGAGTTGCCCGCCATTTCCGCCTGGGCCCACGCGGGGAAATGCTGCGAGAGGTCGATCTTCGGCGGTGCGTAGACCGGGGCCCGCGAGGCCGGCGCACTGGGAGACGCCTCGTGCGCCGCGACCGCCGCGGTCGCCGGCGCAGCCGGCTCGGGCGCCTTCTCAGCGGCCATCTCAGGCGTCTTCTCGACGGGCTTCGCGAGGATCGGCTCGACGGGCAGGATCTCCGTCTTCCTGCCCGGCGGATTGTCGGCGGCCGCCTCTTTGCCCGACGGCGTGCCGACGGGAACCGCCCACGCCGCCGCGGCAGACATGGCCAGAAGAACGGCCGCCATCCATGTATAAACGCGCACTTGCATAGCTTCCCTCAGCGCTCAGCTCTCCGTCACGCGGCCATAGCCGGGCCTTGATCCGAGCCGCGACCGTAAGGGAGCGGTGGTGTTCGCCGCGGCGAAAGGCACCGCTCCCTTACGGTCGCGGCTCGGATAAGCCAACAGCCGGGCGGCCACACCCACCGCGATACCCTACAGAATGACGCACCCCGCGCCCAGCTCCTGCCGCGGCGCGGCAGTGCACTCCAGCTTGATCACGCAGACGCCCGCAATCGTGTCGGGGCTCGACGCGGGCAGGCCCTTCAGCTTGAGCTGCCGGCCGGTCTGCTCGAACCGGATCGGCTTGCCCGTCGCCAGGAACGACGCCTTCAAGACCTTGGTCTTGAGGCCGCCGAGCGTCAATTCCTTGCCCGGCCATCGGCTGACCCACCAGTACAGGTTCCTGCCCTTCACCGTGAATCCGCCACAGGGCAGCCACTCGACGCACCCGTCGGTCCGGTCGGTCCGGCCATAGACGGCCTCGCCGTTCTTCGCGAGCCACTTGCCGACAGCCGTCAGGCGCTCGGTCGCCTCGGGCGGGACGGAGCCGTCGGGCGCCGGGCCGATGTTGAGGAGGAGGTTGCCAAACCCGCCGGCGCAGGTGTTGAGGAGGCCGAGGACTTCGCGGACGGGCCGCCAGTCGATCGCGCTCGGCATGTAGCCCCACGAGCCGTTGAAGGTCATGCAGGCTTCCCACGCGCGGCCCTTCTTCTCGGCGGTCGCGTGCTCCTCGGGGGTGCCGAAGTCCTCATCGAGCCAGGACCGGTTGTCGATGAGGATGTGCGGCTGAAGCGCGCGGACCATGGCGTTGCGGGCGGGGCTTTCCCACGCCTCGGCGCTCTGGAGCGGCCACGCCACATCGTACCAGAGGATGTCGATCTTGCCATAGTTCGACATGAGCTCGCGGACGCAGCCGGCCGTGAAATCGCAGAACCGCCGGCGGGCCGCCTCGTCCTTCGCGCACCGGGCCCCGTCCGGGTGGTGCCAGTCCATGAGCGAATAGTAGAAGCCGATCTTGAGGCCCGCCTCGCGGCACGCCTCGACGTACTCGCGGACGAGGTCCCGCCCGGGGCCGCGCTCGACGGCGTTATAGTCCGTCTGCTTCGTGTCCCAGAGGCAGAACCCCTCGTGGTGCTTGGTGGTCATGACCATGTACTTCATGCCGGCCTTCTTCGCAAGGGCGGCCCACTCGCGGGCCGGGCGCGGCTTCGGCTTCCACGTCTCGGCCAGGCGCTCGTATTCCGCCAGGGGAATCCGCTCGCGGTTCATCACCCACTCGTGCCGCCCGAGCTGGGCGTACAGGCCCCAGTGGATGAATAGGCCGAACCGCGCCTCCTGCCACCACTTCAGCCGCTTCTCCTGCGGCCACACGCTGGACTTCGCCATGCCACGGCTCCTTTGGCTGTATGCCGTCTCGCGTCGGACCCAAACGCCCCTCGGGGCCCGCAACACATCGAGACTACCTGACCGCGGCGGGCCTTGCCACCGAAAAGCCGCCATCGCGGTAAGGCCTCAGTCTCGGGCGCTGAAGAACAGAAGAAGGGGAGAACCGCAAAGAACGCAGAGAGCGCAAAGGAAAGCAACGGCAAGGCAATGGAATAAAGGCAAAGAAGAAGGCGCCGGCGCCTGTCTTTGCCGTCACCCGGCCTGTGCCTTTCTTTGCGCTCTTTGCGTTCTTTGCGGTCAACCGCCTCTTTGTCCCGCCTCCAGACGCCCGAGACTGAGGGGTTACTCATCGCGCCCGGCTTGGGAAACTACTTGTCCCGGACCCGATACCGCTCGATGACGATCATCATCCCGGAGGTCCCGTTGCCGAAATCGACGCAGCGGTAGTCCTTGACGGCCAGCCACGTCGCCCCGTCGTGCGTCTCTTCCGCTACCTTCTCCTTGTGCTCCAGGACCTTGGCGACCTCCTCGCGGCCGATTTCGCGGACGCCCTCGATGTAAAAAGCCCCGTGTAAGGCGGCAGGCACACTCTTTTCCTGCTCAGGCGTGAGTCGCCCCGAAGAGCCGGAGGGGAGACCGAAGCATGAGCCGGGCACCGTCGAATCGGCCCGGCCGAGAGGCGCGGTCGCGCAGCCGCAAAGGGACAGGGCCGCCAGGAGAAGCGTACAGGGGCGCATGGTCATTGACTCCCGAATTAGAGGTCAGCCATCTTCTTACCCGATGATCTGGACGTTCGCCAATACATTCCGGGCGGCGACTCCGCTGCCGCTGTGAATGCGGGCCGCTCGGGCGTATAATCACCCGCCTGCGGCGCCGCGGGGCGCCACCAGCGCGGGGGGTGCACGTGTCGGACCTCGTCCAAGGCAATCGGTTCGAACTCAAGTACATCATCCCCGAAGCGACGGCGCGCAACGTCCGCGACTTCGCCCGAAGCTACCTTCTGCCCGATAAGTACGCCAACCCGAAACGCAACAACTCGTACCCCGTCTACAGCCTGTACCTGGACAGCCCGGGGCGCGAGCTCTATCGCGCGACGGTCCATGGCCACAAGAACCGCTTCAAGCTCCGCGTGCGGTACTACGACGAGGTCGAGTCGCACCCGGTGTTCTTCGAGATCAAGCGGCGCGTCACCGACGTGATCCTCAAGGACCGGGCCGGCGTGCGGCGGTCGTCGATCCGGCCCCTCTTGGCGGGCCAGTGGCCCACGCGGAACGACCTGGCGCCCGGGAGCGAGAAGTTCTACGCGGCCCTCGACCGGTTCTGCACGCTGCGGGGGCTCCTCAAGGCCGAGGGATGGGCCTTCGTGTCCTACCTGCGCGAGGCGTACACGTCGGCCGATGGGCTCGTCCGCGTCACGTTCGACCGCGAGATCGCCGGGGCCCGATATCGGGGCGCCTTCAAGCTGCCGGGGGCCGAGGCGTGGATCCACCCGCCCCTGGGCGGCGTGGTCCTGGAACTCAAGTACACCGACCGGTTCCCGAACTGGATGTCCGAGATGGTCCGGGCCATGGACCTTTGGCGCGGCCCGATGGCCAAGTACGTCGCCGCCACGACCCTGCCCGATGGAATGGACGGGTTTCTGGCGTTTGAAGTCTGAGCGGCGTGCCGCGCCTCATCCCTTCCGGCGGCGCCGAACGACCGCGAGCGCCGCGAGCCCAACGACGATCACGCACGCCGCCCCTACTCCGACAGCGGGCAGATGGCCCGGCACCACCGCGGGCGGCCGCGCGAAGACGGCCAGGTTGCTCCCGACGGGCCGCTCGGTGCCGGGCGCCCCGAGGCCGACGGGAACGTTGACGACGCGCGGCACGGGATCGGCCAGGCAGAGGGTGGTCGATCCGCCGCCGTCGAGGTTGAGGGCGTCCGTGACGCCGTAGTCGCGGCTGAGAAGGTCGGCGACCTCGCTCGTCGTCATTCCGTCGCTCGCGCCCGGCTGGCGCCCGTCGACCGTGAAGAGGACGAGGACGCGCCGCGGCGCCAGGCCGATGACCGTGTGCGGGTTGAGCGTGCGGTCCCAGGCGCCGGTGCTCGCGACGTTCACGCCGCCGGCGAGGATCTCCTCGTTGCCCGCGAGGGCGTTCCAGAGCGTGACCGGCTCGGTCACGGTGCGGCCGCTGGGGTCGGCGGGGTTGCGGTGGACGATTGTCGCATGGTTATTCGCGTCGATGTTCAGGCCGGCCGCGTTCGCGTGGATGGCGAACGGCTTCGGCGGGTTGGCATCGAACGCCGAATAGACGCGCCCCTCGGAGGCCGCCAGGCCCACGAGGTCGACCGCGCCCGTGTCGGGCTTGGGCGGCGGCCACGGCTCGAAGTAGTGGAGGTTCAGGGCGACCTGAGCGTGCTCCCGTTCGAGGAACGCGCGGGTCGTCTCCTTGACGGTCTCCAGCGGCCCGCTCGGCGGCGTGACGAGGAAGCGGATGCCGGGGGCCCCCAGGTCCACGAGGACCACGTGCATCCGGAGCGGGCGCGGAAGGGCTTCCGTCCGCTTGACGTGCGTGACGCCCGCGAACGGATGCGTGGTGGCGACGTCGGCCGGGCACGGGCGCGGCCATGCCAGCGCCGCGGCGACGATCGCCAGCGCGGCACACCACGTCCGTAAGAGCGGCCTGGTCCTCATGCGGGGCTCCGCGCGAATGGACCGCCAGACGTCACGCGGTCGGCCGGAGATTGTATGCCTCGCGCATCGACCGCGTAAGGAAAAACCGCCAAAGGGGGTAATGCCTCAGTCTTGGGCGCTCCGGGCTACCGGGTGGCATGGCCACGCGGCCGTTTGCGTGGCCATTTTCACCGAAGCTCGTGAAAACATGGCCACGCAACAGCGCGTGGCCATGCCACCCGGCGCAACGCGCCCGAGACCGAGGGGTTATTCACTCTTCCACTCACTCTTCCCGATCACGTTGGCTTTGGGGTACTATCAGTGCTATTATATGGCCGACGATAGGCTTGTATCCCGAGCCGCATTCTGCGCGGCGGGTCTCCTGACCCGCCGCGCAAAGTCGCGCGAAGGGCCAAGACACGGCATAACGGCGCGGTGGGTCAGGAGACCCACCGCGCAGCATCGTGGTATCGCATGGTCCAGGGTGGGACGCCACACCAGGCGTCTCCCTACAGGTTCCGGCGGACTTTCGGAATGACCCTGTCCACCAACTCGCCAGCCCCGGCGTCCGCCATCCCAGCCCGCCCCGGCCTGGGCCTCGCCTTGCTGGCGGCGGGGGTCCTCATCCTGGCTGCCATACTGTGGGCGGCACAAGTCGGCGTCCCTGCGGGCGACACGTTCTCTTTCGGCCGATCCATCCTATCTGCATTCCTTCTCGCCGCGGCGCTGCTGGGGTCGAGCGCGGCATCGGCGTGGATCGGGGGCCAGCTTCTTCGCCACCCCTGGCTTGGCGTGGGACTCCCGGTGTGGGCGGCGAGTGTTGGCGTGGCCGCATCCTGGCTTGCTCAACTTGCCGGCGTCGGCACGGAGAATCAGGCACCAGGCTGGGAAGCCGTCACCGAGGCGATAGGCGCCTGGGGCAGCGCGGTCCTCGTGCTCATGCTCGCCTGTGCCATCGCGAGCGCCTTCTACACGGCGCCTCTGCGGTCCGCCATGCGGTGCGTGCCCCTGCTCTTCCTCATCGGCGCCCCCTGGCTGGCCCTAGCCTTGCTGGCGCCATCGGGCTCCGGAAGCAGCCTCGCGCGGGCAATGCCCCGCGTGTTGGTCCTCGTCTTCGCCGCCGGCGCGAGCGGCGCGGCCTTCGGGCACGCTTTCAGGGTTCCCTCGGCGCGGCGGCTGGCCGCAGCCGCGGCACTCCTCGTCCTCGGCCTGGCGGCGGGGTGGTTCCTGACAGGTGAAGCCGCGGGAAACGGGGCCGGCGGGCCGGACTCCGTCGCGGGATTCTCCTCGGGGACCCTCGGACCCATCCAGGCAGGGAGCACGCTGATCGTGGCATGGGCCCAGTGGTGCGTGCTCCTCGCGCTCGGTTACCAGGTCCAGGCGCAGCGCCCGCAGAAGGCCGATGCCGCGCTCGCCGGGAAACGCCCTTCGCCGGACCGGCCCGGGCTCGGGAGCCTGCCCGGCCGCGCGTATCTTTGGCTCGCCCTCGCCTTTGCCGCGTTCGTGCTGTACGGGAGCCTCGTGCCCCTCGACTTCCGATCCGTTCCGCAGGACGACGCCTGGGCCGAGTTCTGGCGCCTGTGGCCGTGGCCGGCCGATATCTCGCGGTCGGACTTTGCCGCCAACGTGCTCCTCGGCGTGCCGTTGGGGTTTCTCGGGATGGGTTTTCTGACGCGCGAAAACGCCCGGCGCCGGCGCTGGCCTGCGGCCGTGGCGCTCCTCGTGCTCTGCTGCCTGTTCAGCGCCTGCGTCGAGTTCTCCCAGCTCTATGTTCCCGAGCGGACGACCTCCTTCAGCGACATCGCGGCCCAGATCGGCGGGGCCGCCATCGGGATCGCGCTCTGGTTCATCGCGGGGGCGCACGTCACCTGCTACGTCCGCAGCCTGTGGTCGGAGTACCTCCAGGACGAGAAGGCGTTGAAGGTCCTGGGCGGCTACGCCGTGGCCTATGCCATCTACCAGATGCTCCCGTTCGACATCGCCACGAGCCCGGCGGACCTCTACCACAAGCTCAAGACGGCCCACGTCAATCTGATCCCCTTTGGCGCGCCGGGGGACCTGGGCCTCTACTCCGTCATCTCCCGCACCGCCGTGATCCTCCCCATCGGATACGCGATCGTGCTCCTCGCGCGAGGGAAGCACCTGTCGCTTGCGGCGGCGGCCGTGGTCGGCGCCGCCTACGCCGCCGCCCTGGAGTTCGCGCAGCTCTTCGTTATGTCGAGATACTCAAGTACCACGGACATCGTTCTGGGCCTGGCGGGCGGCGCCCTCGGCGGCTGGCTCGCCCTCCATTTCGGCCCGGCGGCGCGCTGCGGCCTCACCGGCACGCTTTTCTGGGTCCGCCACGGAACGGCGGTCAAGCGGCTGATGGCGCTGGCGGGCCTGGCGGGGCTCCTGGGCCTCGCGTGGCACTCCCTGGCCTTCCGATGGCCCGAAGACGGCCTCGTGCAGCACCTCCGCACCGCCGTGTGCGTCCCGCTGGCCACGTACTATTACCAGTCGGAGATCGGCGCGGCCGGCGAAGTCGCCCGCGAGTTTCTGGCGTTCCTGGCGCTCGGCCTTCTCTTGAGGAGCGTGATGGCGCCAAGCGCGCGAGGGAGCCGCGCGGCCGCCTGGGCAATCGGGGCGGCCGTCGCCACGACGGTCGTCCTGGAGACGGGGCTGCTCCTCCTGCCCGATCGCATGGTGGACCCCGCCTCGGGCATCACGCAGGTTGCCGGCGGGGTGCTGGGGGTCCTGCTCTACCCGCGGTTCGTGGACTTGTTCGTGACGAACCCCGAGAGCGCCGACCCCGGCGCGGACCGGTGGCCGACGACCTAGTTCACCGTCAACCTTCATCTCGTGGGTGCCATGCTGTCGCGCTGTTGCGAAAGCCTGTTCTTCGACCTGCGGGTAAGCCTGGGCTACTTCCCTTCCGCGGCCGTCTGCTTGTGGAAAATTTTCGGCCGGTAAGCGTTATAGTCGAAGTTCGGGCTCTCGGTCAGGCCGTGGCAGCCGATGCACAGCCGCGCGTTGATGTGCGTGCGGGGGTCGAGCAGCTCTTCCTTCGGCGCCCCCTTCTCGCCATGTGCGCTGGTCACCGTGTGGCAGGCCTGGCAGGTCACATTCTTCAGCTCGGGCGTCTTCTCGTCCGAACTGAAACCGCCGCGGCCATACCCCACCGTGTGGCACACGACGCACTCGGGATCGCCTTCGCGGCTGACCTTCTGGAGCTTAGCGAACGCGCGGGAGTGCTCCGTGGTCCGCCATTGCCGGTACTCCAGCTCGTGGCACCTGCCACAGTTCTCGGGCGGCTCGTAGGCGGCCAGCGACGGTTTGCGCTCCCACTCGGGCGGCAACTCGCCCTTGGCTTCCTTGATGTACTTGTTGTAGAGGTCGGTCACCCACTGGGCGTCGGGGACCTTGGCGGAAAGCCCCACGAGTTCCGCCACGACCACCGGGGCGTCGCACGCCACGGGGACGACCGTGAGCGAGCCCATCATGCGCCCGACGGGGCCCGCGGCCACGATCATCGTGTCGCCGATTTCCAAGGGCTTGCGGAGGATCGTCTCGTCGTGGCCGCTGACGATGACCCGGATGCCCGGGGCCTCCTTCGCCAGTTCCTGCGTGGCTTCGAAGGGCTGATGCGACAGGGCGATCACCAGGTCGCATCCCAGCAGGTCTCTGACCTCCCGCCTGGCGGCCTCGATGGGCGGCTCGACCTCGATGTCTTTTCGCGCGTCGCTCGGCAGGTTGCCGAGGGCCTCCTCGGCGATCACGGCGAAGATG
>Ga0209777_10006741_pt1 | contig 12872 bp, 8 predicted proteins | sample FrelakmetHBP12HB_FD_187147 | JGI IMG/M metagenome (GOLD analysis project Ga0209777, IMG submission 187147) | Freshwater lake sediment microbial communities from the University of Notre Dame, USA, for methane emissions studies -HBP12 HB (SPAdes)... | ecosystem: Environmental > Aquatic >...
CGGCGGCTTCGAGGTGGACATCGAGTGGAAAGGCGGGAAACTTCAGGAGGCCACCCTCCACAGCCTGACCGGAACCGCTTGCTCCGTCCGCTACGGCCAGAAACAGGTGAGCGTGACCCTGAAAACCGGCACGCAAAAGAAAGTGTCAATGAAATGAAGCCACCGGACAGTTCGTCCACACCGGCGACTTCCTTTCTGCGGCGATGACCGGGACACTCCCATTCTGGGGGCGGTCCGGGGGGGGCCGCAAAAAAAAACTCAAAAAAAGTGTGAAACCCATTGACACCGCCTGGAGGGTCTCGTAATTTCTCGTAGTCATTGGGCCGTAAAAAGTCGAAAATCATGAGCTCCTGAGCCTTTTCGAGTGGGAAAGGCGGGCGTAAGGGGTTTTTGTCGTTTTCTGGTATCAGGATGAAGTATCTGGCTTGGCCAGTGCCCATGTAGCTCAGCTGGTAGAGCGCGTCCTTGGTAAGGACGAGGTCATCAGTTCAATCCTGATCATGGGCTCCAGAAATGCGTTAGATCGCCTAAGATTAGTATAGAATTGCGTTTAAACATGTAAGACCGCGAAAACAAATCGCGTAGTAAGCAGAAACACAGACACAACAACAACATCAGGAGATAGCAATGGCAAAAGAGCAATTTCAACGAACGAAACCGCACGTCAACGTCGGAACTATTGGACACATTGACCACGGCAAGTCCACGTTAACTGCTGCGATTGTGCAGACCCAGTCCAAGAAGGGGCTGGCGACGCCGATCTCCTACGCGGACATCACCAAGGGTGGCACGGTGCGTGACGAAACCAAGACCGTGACGATCGCGGTGTCGCACGTCGAGTATCAAAGCGACAAGCGGCATTACGCCCACATTGACTGCCCGGGCCACGCGGACTTCATCAAGAACATGATTACCGGGGCGGCCCAGATGGACGGCGCCATCCTGGTGGTTGATGCTTCGGAAGGGCCGATGCCTCAGACCAAGGAGCACGTGCTGCTGGCTCGCCAAGTCGGCGTGCCCGCCATCGTCGTCTATCTGAACAAGGTTGACCTGGTGGATGATCCGGAGCTGCTGGAGCTGGTGGAAATGGAAGTTCGGGACCTGCTCAGCAAGTATGAGTTCCCAGGCGACAAGACCCCGGTCGTGCGCGGCAGTTCCAAGGCAGCGCTGGCGGGCGATCCGGAAGGCGAGAAATCCATCCAGGCGTTGATGGTGGCGATCGACGACTTTATCCCGCTCCCGCCCCGGGAAGTGGACAAGCCGTTTTTGATGTGCATTGAAGACGTGTTCAACATTGAAGGCCGCGGCACCGTGGTGACGGGTCGTGTGGAGCGCGGACTGCTCAAGCGCATGGACGACGTCGAAATCGTCGGGCTGAAGGAAACCCGCAAGACGGTGGCGACGGACATCGAAATGTTCCGTAAGCTTCTGGATTCGGCCAACGCCGGCGACAACGTGGGCGTGCTGCTCCGCGGCACCAAGAAGGACGAAGTCGAGCGCGGGATGGTCCTGGCCAAGCCCGGGAGCATCACCCCGCACACGCATTTTAAAGCGGAAGTGTATGTTCTGTCCAAGGATGAAGGTGGCCGGCACACGCCGTTCTTCACCAACTACCGACCGCAATTCTACTTCCGCACCACGGACGTGACGGGCACGGTCAGCCTCCCGCAGGGAGTCGAAATGGTGATGCCCGGCGACAATGTTTCCGTCGAAGTGAAAGTGATCGCCCCGGTGGCGATGGAGCGAGGCCAGCGGTTCGCTATCCGCGAGGGTGGCCGGACCATCGGCGCGGGGCGGGTGACCGAGGTGATCGAATAGCCGGGCTTTGGAGAATATCGGGAGCGCGGAGGGATTTGCCCCGCGCCTCCTTTTTTCTGGTGAAACGAAAGCAACACCTGCTAGCAGTAGGGCGGTAGCTCAATTGGTAGAGTAGCGGTCTCCAAAACCGTCGGTTGGGGGTTCGAGTCCCTCCCGCCCTGCCAAGCGGCCAAAGCCGGAGAGGTGGCAGAGTGGTCTATCGCGGCGGTCTTGAAAACCGCTTCGGCTTAACGGCCGACGGGGGTTCGAATCCCTCCCTCTCCGCCAAACTGAATGTTATTGTGAATGACCTTATAAAAATCGGGATCTGGGGCGCTGTGGCGGGAATCACTTTTGTGATTCTTTGGCGCAAAGGCTATGTGCTGCAAATGACCAATTATGTGCAGCAGACCCGGGAAGAGTTGCGCAAATGCGCCTGGCCGACCTGGGACGAGCTGAAGGGTTCGACCGTCGTGGTGACCATTTCCATCGTTTTGCTGGGTGGTTTTGTCGTCCTGACCGATCAGGTATTCTTCCGGGTGTTCATGTTCTTTAAGCTCTAGGCATCATGCGAAGCCAGTGGTTTGTCATCCATACCTTATCGGGCCAGGAGCAGAAGGTCAAAGAGAGCATCGAGAAGCGCATCAAGGCCGAAGAAATGGGCGAGTTTATTAAAGAGGTCCTGGTGCCGATGGAGAAGGTGGTGGAAGTGCGCAACCAGAAGAAGACGGTTTCGACCCGTAAACTCTGGCCGGGCTATGTGTTTATCGACATGGCGTTGCTCGATGAGAACAACCGCATTATCGAGAAGCCGTGGTATTTTATACAGGAAACTCAGGGTGTCATCGGCTTCGTAGGCGGCGAGCCGCCAATGCCGACCCCGGCCGAAGAAGTCGAGGCGATTAAGAGCCAGATCTCGGCATCCGAGGATCACGAGAAGCCGAAGGTGAGCTTTGAACTCGGGGAAACGGTGAAGATCAACAATGGTCCTTTCCTCAACTTCAGTGGCGTGATCGAAGAAGTTGAGCCGGAGCGGGGCAAGCTGAAGGTGACCGTCAACATATTCGGGCGTAACACACCCGTCGAATTGGAATACTGGCAGGTGGAAAAAGGTTAAAGAGATGAAACGGAGTCTTGGAGTCGTGGAGTGATGGAGTGATGGAGTGATGGAGTGCTAAGCCGAAGGCTTTTGCGGCACCACTCCACCACTCCATTACTCCAATACTCCATTTTTAGAGACTATGGCAAAGAAGATTACTGGAAACATTAAGTTGCAGATCCCTGCGGGGCAGGCCAATCCGGCGCCGCCGGTCGGCCCAGCGCTGGGGCAGCACGGCGTCAACATCATGGCGTTCTGCAAAGAGTTCAACGCCAAGACCAAAGACCAGCCCGGCATGATCATTCCGGTGGTCATCACGGTCTATCAGGACAAGTCCTTCACGTTCATTACCAAATCGCCGCCGGCCTCGGTTCTGCTCAAGAAGGCGGCCGGCATCACCGCCGGCTCCAAGGAGCCGAACAAGGAAAAGGTTGGCAAGGTGACGCGCAAGCAGGTCCTGGAGATCGTAAAGATCAAGATGAAGGATTTGAACGCGACGTCGGAAGAAGCGGCGATTCGCGTGGTGGCCGGCACGGCTCGCAGCATGGGCATCGAAGTCGTCGGCTAGAGAATCACTGAAAAGCCCAAAATCAAAGCAACCGCGGGAGAGCACAGGCTCGTCTGCACCGCAACCAAAGCAAATGCCAAGCAAACGATACAAGAAAGCACTCGAACTGGTGGACGGCAAGAAAGCTTATCCACTGAAGGCGGCCGTCGAAGTTGTGACCAAGTTCCCGAAAGCGAAGTTCAACGAGACTGTTGATCTCGCTTTCCGCCTGGGCGTTGATCCCAAGCAATCCGACCAGATGGTCCGCGGCACGGTTCCGCTGCCGCATGGCAGCGGCAAGACCGTTCGCGTGCTTGTGTTTGCCAAGAGCGGTCCAGCCGCTGAGGCGGCGAAGGGCGCTGGCGCCGAAAACGTGGGCTATGAGGACATGATCAAGAAATGCCAGGAGGGCTGGACTGATTTTGACGTGGCCATCGCCACGCCCGAAGCCATGGGCGAAGTCCGCAAGCTGGGCAAGGTGCTCGGTCCGCGCGGTCTGATGCCCAATCCCAAAACCGGCACGGTGACCGATGACACCGCGCGCGCGGTGAAAGAAGTGAAAGCCGGGCGCGTCGAATTTAAAATCGACAAGGCGGGCAATATTCACGTGCCGGTGGGCAAGATCGCCTTCAGCGCGCCGCAAATCGAGGAAAACGCCCGCGCGGTCATCGAGGCGATCGCGAAAGCGCGGCCGCACAGCGTGAAAGGGATCTATGTTCAAAGCTGCACCCTCTCCGCGACGATGAGCCCGCCCGTGCGGGTGGATCTGAAGGAATTCGCGGCCTGAGCGCGTCATTGCTTTAACACTTTAGCGAACTTAAAAGACCATGCGACCCGAAAAGCAAAGCCTGACGAAAGAGTACCTGGCCCGGCTGAACGCCTCGCCGTTTTTCATCGTGGTGAATTATAAGGGCCTGAATGTGGGCCAACTGACCGAACTGCGCAAACGCCTCAACAAGGCCGGCGCGGAGATCCACGTGGTCAAGAACTCGGTATTCCGCGTCGCCGCCAAAGAAGCCGGCGTTGGCGATTTAAACGGCACGCTGGGCGGCCAATTGGCAATCGTTACGGGGCAGCGCGACATCTCCACGGCGGCGAAAGTCGTCAAGACCTTCGGCACCGAGCTGGACCGGCTGAAAGTGCAATTCGGCTACCTGAACAACCAGCGGCTCGAACAGCCGGAAATCATGATGCTGGCGGACCTTCCTTCGATGGAAGTGTTGCGCGCCAAGCTGCTCGGTTTGTTCAGCGCCCCGGCCTCCACACTGGTCAGGCTGTTGAACACGCCGGCCAGCCAGATGGCGCGCGTGCTGCAGGCCCGCGCCGAGAAACAGCCCGAAGCGGCCCAGCCCGCGGCGAGTTAAGTCTAAACAGATTTCATCTCCGTCTTAAGCCGATGGGGATGGGAAGAAACAAATAACAACGTAAATCGTCGGTTTGCAGGCAGCGAACTTAATCCGTTCATGGCCGTGGACGACGACGAGACGAAATGAAAGGTAACCATGGCTCTAGACAAAGCAAAAATCGTAGAAGACCTGAGTAATGCAACGGTGATTGAAATCGCCGAGCTGGTGAAGGAACTTGAAACCAAGTGGGGCGTTTCTGCCGCCGCGCCGGTTGCGGCCGCCGCCGCAGGTCCGGGAGCCGGCGCTGCCGCGCCCGCTGCCGAGGCCAAGACGCAGTTTGACATCATCCTGGTTTCTGTGCTGGCGGACAAGAAGATCGCCGTGATCAAGGCAGTGCGCGAGGTCAAGGCCGGCCTCGGCCTGGCGGAAGCCAAGGCCCTGGTGGAAGGCGCGCCCAAGCCGGTGCTCGAAGGGGTCAACAAGGCTGAGGCTGACGCCGCCAAGAAGAAACTTGAAGATGCCGGCGGCAAGGTCGAAGTAAAGTAAGAGGCCATTTCTTTGGGGCGGCGGCCCATGCCCGCCGCCCCTGATTCGCCTTAGGCAGAACAACGAAAGTTCTAGATTAGAAAGCAAAACATTAGCAACGCCACCCGGGGTGGCCAGAGTTTCGGCAAGTTCGCGCTTGAACGCCGCGTCCTTGCCTATTGTCGTTTATCGGTAACTAACGGTCTGGCCCTGTCGCCAGCTATTTATTAAAGGCCCAAATGCCAACGCGAGCAACTGAACGGATTAACTTCGGCAAAATTAAAGAGATCATCGCTCCTCCGAACCTGATCGAATTGCAGACCAATTCGTACACGGATTTTCTCCAGGCCGAGGCGGCTCCTTCCAAACGAAAGAACCTGGGGCTGCAAGCCGTTTTTACCGAGGTCTTCCCGATCGAAAGCTACGACGGAAAATGCGTGCTTGATTTCCATTCCTACGAAATTGGGGAGCCAAAAGTGGACTGGCTGGAATGCTTGCGCGAAGGATTGACCTACGGCGCGCCGCTGTACGTGACCTTCATGCTGAAGGAGGAAAAGGCGGCCAAAGAGGAAAAGGTTTTCATGGGCGAATTGCCGCTGATGACCCCCCAGGGCACCTTCGTGATCAACGGAGCCGAGCGCGTCATCGTTAGCCAATTGCACCGGTCGCCCGGACTGGCCTTCGAGGCGACGCAACATCCCAATGGCAAGACGTTGCATTCCTTTCGCATCATCCCGGACCGCGGCTCGTGGTACGAAGCGCAGTTTGACACCAGCGATTTGCTCTACGTCTATCTGGACCGGAAGAAGCGCCGCCGGAAGTTCCTGACGACGACCTTGTTCCGCGCGCTCGCTTTCCTGGACGGCGAAAGCAAGGTCAAGGACAGCCAGGATAAGAACCGCGGCACGGACGAAGAGATCCTGAAGCTGTTCTACGACGTCGAGGAAATGAGCGTCAAAGAGGCGGAAAAGCGCGAAGATCTGCCGAACAAAGTGCTGATCGAGGACGCCGTTGACCCGGAAAAGGGTCTCGTGGTGGCGCGCGCCTTCGAGCCGTTGTCCAAGGCGGTGGTCAAGCAGATCGCCGAACTCGGCGTCAGCAAAATCAAGGTGGTCGATACGACACTGGACGACGGGATTGTCATCAAGTGCATGAAGAAAGATCCCGCCAAGAACGAGGAGGAGGCGCTCAAGGACATCTATCGCCGGTTGCGTCCGGGTGATCCGCCCACAGCCGCCAATGCCCGCGCGCTGATCAAGCGGCTGTTCTTTGATCCGAAGCGGTACGATTTGGGCCGCGTCGGCCGATACAAGATCAACCAGAAGCTGGGCATCAAGGGCGGCGACTCCCGCATCCTGACCAAAGCGGATCTGGTGGCCGCCACCAAGTATCTGCTGCGCCTCAAGAAGGGCGAGGGCAGCCTGGATGACATCGACCACCTGGGCAGCCGCCGGGTGCGCACCGTGGGCGAACTGCTCGCCAACCAGTGCCGGGTCGGCCTGGCCCGCACCGAGCGGCTCGTCAAAGAGCGCATGACGCTCTTCGATCAGGGCGTGGAATCGATGTCGCCGCAGAAGCTGATCAACCCGAAAGCGCTCTCAGCCGTCATCCGCGATTTCTTCGGCCGGAGCCAGCTTTCGCAGTTCATGGATCAGATCAACCCGCTGGCCGAGCTGACGCACAAGCGGCGTCTCTCCGCGCTGGGGCCGGGCGGGCTCTCGCGCGACCGCGCCGGGTTCGAGGTCCGCGACGTGCATCCCTCGCACTACGGCCGCATCTGTCCGGTGGAGACGCCCGAAGGTCCGAACATTGGCTTGATCGCATCGCTGGCGACGTTTGCCCGCATTAACGATTTTGGTTTCCTGGAAACGCCCTATCGCAAAGTCGAAAGCGGCCGCGTCACCGAGCATATCGATTATCTCACGGCCGACCGCGAGGAAGCGTTCGTTATCGCGCAGGCCAACTCCCCGGTTGACGACAAAGGCAAGTTCACTACCGACCGGGTTGTCTGTCGTGGGAAAGGCGACTTTATTGATGTCGAGCCCGCGCGCGTGGATTACATGGATGTTTCGCCGAAGCAACTCGTTTCCGTCGCGGCGAGCCTGATTCCGTTCCTGGAGCACGACGACGCCAACCGGGCGCTGATGGGGTCCAACATGCAGCGCCAGGCGGTGCCGCTGCTAGTCACCGAAGCGCCGCTGGTGGCCACCGGACTGGAAGAGCGCGTCGCGCGCGACTCCCGGGCGGTCATCGTCGCCGAGGAAGCCGGCAAAGTGGCCTCGGTTACGGGCGATCAGATTATCATCACCCGGGACGGCAAGCTGCCCGAGGGCAAGAAGAAGATTAAGCACGACCCCGACAAGGGCGTTTTCGTTTACCAGGTGCGGAAGTTCATGCGTTCTAACGCTGCTACCTGCATCAACCAGAAGATCGTGGTCAAGAAGGGTGATCCGGTCAAGAAGGGTCAGGTGATCGCCGATGGACCCTGCACCCAGGGCGGTGAATTGGCGCTGGGGCGCAACGTCCTCGTTGCCTTTATGCCGTGGAATGGTTACAACTTCGAAGACGCCATCCTCGTCAGCGAGCGCATTGTGAAGGAAGACGTCTTCACTAGCATTCACATTGATGAATTCGAGGTCAGCGCCCGCGATACCAAGCTCGGGCCGGAAGAAATCACGCGCGACATTCCGAATCTGGGCGATGAGGCGCTTAAGAACCTTGGGCCCGACGGCGTCATTCGCGTCGGCGCGGAAGTGAAGCCGGGCGATATCCTCGTCGGCAAGATCACGCCCAAGAGCGAAACGGAACTCGCGCCGGAAGAGCGCCTGCTGCGCGCGATCTTCGGTGAGAAGGCCGCCGACGTGAAAGATACCTCACTGAAGGTACCGTCCGGCACCTACGGCATTGTGATGGATGTGAAGGTTTCGGCCAAGAAGGAGTCGGACCACGACGCGAAGGCTTCCGCCGGCGAAGAGAAACGGCACGCCAAGGAGGTCGAAGAGGAGTACAAGAAGAAGATCGACGAGCTGCGCGAGCAGCTTACGGAAGCCCTGAGCAACATCCTGCTGGGGGAGAAGATCCCGCTCGACGTGGTCAACAGCGAGACCGGGGAAATCATCATTCCGGCCAACCGCAAGATCACCAAGACGCTGTTGCGCAAGCTGGCGCAGGTTTACGATCGCATTGAAATCGACCCGTCGCCGATTCGCAATAAGATCAATGAAATCATCGGCAGTTTCAAAAAGAAGTTCGACGATCTGCAGATGCAGTATGACGAAGAGCTCGAGCGGGCCGAATCGGGCGAAGGCGCCGATAGCGGCGTTGTCAAGTCGGTTAAGGTCTATATCGCCTCGAAGCGCAAGCTGTCGGTCGGTGACAAAATGGCCGGCCGCCACGGCAACAAGGGCGTGATCGCCAAGATTGTGGCGGACGAGGACATGCCCTTCCTGGCGGACGGAACGCCAGTGGACATCGTGTTGAACCCACTGGGCGTGCCTTCGCGCATGAACGTCGGCCAGGTATTGGAGACGCACCTGGGCTGGGCGGCAAAAATGCTGGGCCTGAAGTTTGCCACTCCTGTGTTCGATGGCATCAAAGAAAAGGAAATCCGTGGTTACCTCAAGGAGGCCAAGTTGCCGGAGCACGGCAAGACGAAGCTGATCGATGGCCGCTCGGGCGAGCCGTTCGACCAGGAGATCGTGGTTGGGTCTATCTACATGATGAAGCTTGGTCACCTGGTGGCGGACAAGATCCATGCCCGGGCAGTCGGCCCGTATTCGCTGGTCACGCAGCAGCCGTTGGGCGGCAAGGCACAATACGGCGGCCAACGCTTTGGCGAAATGGAAGTCTGGGCGATGGAAGCCTACGGTGCAGCGTACACGCTCCAGGAATTACTGACGGTCAAGTCCGACGACGTCCAGGGGCGCACGCGGATATACGAGAGCATTGTGAAAGGCGACAACAGCCTGGAAGCGGGCATTCCGGAGTCGTTCAACGTGCTGGTGAAGGAAATGCAGTCGCTGGGACTCGATGTGAAAGTGGGTTATTCCAATCCGGTGGACCAGCCCGCCGAACCCATCCAGGCCTTAACTGCCGTTTAACCACCCCATTAATCCAATAATCCAATACTCCATCTTCTGATCCTATGATTAGCAGTAAAGAAAGCGCCCGAGAATTGCTCGGTTTGGAGAAGGTCAACCAGGTGGAGTGCGTCGCGATCGGTGTCGCGTCGCCCGATGCCATCCGGTCCTGGTCCAAAGGGGAGGTCAAGAATCCCGAAACCATTAATTACCGCACGTTCAAGCCGGAAAAGGGCGGGTTGTTCTGCGAACGCATTTTCGGCCCGGTCAAGGACTGGGAGTGCTCGTGCGGCAAGTACAAGCGCATCAAGCACCGCGGAGTCGTCTGCGACCGCTGCGGGGTGGAAGTGACCCTGGCCCGCGTCCGCCGTGAGCGGATGGGGCACATCGAGTTTGCGGTGCCCGTTTGCCATATCTGGTTCTTCAAATGCATGCCCTCGCGCATTGGCTTGGTGCTCGACGTGACCGCCCGCAACCTGGAAAGGGTCATCTACTACGAGGATTACCTGGTCATCGACCCCGGTTCGACGCCGCTCAAACAGAATCAGCTCTTGAGCGAGCACGAACATCGCGAAGCTCGGGAAACCTACGGTCCCGATGCCTTTGTTGCCAAGATGGGCGCCGAAGCCGTGCGCGAGGCGCTGGCGAAAGTGGACCTCGGCAAGCAAATCGACTACTTGCAGACGGCCATGACCGAGACCAAGAGCAAGCAAATCCGCAAGAAGATCGCCAAGCGGATCAAGCTACTCCAGGGTCTGCAGTCCTCCAAGAGCCGTCCGGAATGGATGATCCTCACGGTGCTGCCGGTCATTCCGCCGGACCTGCGCCCACTGGTGCCGCTGGAAGGCGGCCGCTTTGCTACCTCCGATCTTAACGATTTGTATCGCCGGGTCATCAACCGGAACAACCGGTTGAAGAACCTGCTCCAGCTTAAGACCCCGGAAGTCATCATTCGCAACGAAAAGCGAATGCTCCAGGAAGCCGTCGATGCGCTGTTCGACAACGGTCGGCACGGCCGGGCCGTGACCGGAGCGGGCAATCGCGCCTTGAAATCGCTCAGCGACATGCTCAAGGGCAAGAGCGGGCGCTTCCGCCAGAACCTGCTGGGCAAGCGCGTGGATTACTCCGGCCGTTCGGTGATCGTCATCGGTCCGGAGCTCAAGCTGCACCAGTGCGGATTGCCCAAGAAGATGGCGCTGGTTTTGTTCGAGCCCTTTATCATCCGCCGCCTCAAAGAACTCGGCTACGTGCATACGGTGCGCTCGGCCAAGAAGCTGATCGAGCGGCAGACCACCGAAGTGTGGGACATACTCGAAGAGGTGACCCGGGGCCATCCCGTGCTGTTGAACCGCGCCCCTACCTTGCACCGCCTGTCGGTGCAGGCCTTCGAGCCGCAGCTCATCGAGGGCGAGGCGATTCGCATCCATCCGCTGGTCTGCACTGCCTACAACGCCGACTTTGACGGCGACCAGATGGCCGTGCACGTGCCGCTGTCCGTCGAAGCCCAGTTGGAAGCCCGCCTGCTCATGATGGCGCCCAACAATATCTTCAGCCCGTCCAGCGGCCGGCCGATTATTACGCCGACGCAGGACATTACGCTGGGCTGCTTCTATCTCACGGCAGACCCCCGGACGCCGCCGCCGGCGGATCCGAAGCAGATGAAACTGTTCGGCTCGAAGACGGAGGTGGTGTTCGCCTTCAATGATGGCGCGGTGACGACCCATGAGCGGATTCGCCTGGCGAATCCCGATTTCGGCAAGAAGACCGAGCTGGGCGACCCCAACAAGAAGGTCATCGAGACCACGGTAGGCCGTGTTTTCTTCAGCGAAATCTGGCCGGATGAACTGGGATTCACGAACAAGTCGGTCAAGAAGACCGAACTCGGCGACCTCATTTGGAAGTGCTACAAGGTCTGCGGCCACGACAAGACAGTCGCGATGCTCGACAAGCTCAAGGAGCTGGGGTTCCGCGAGGCGACGCGGGCCGGCGTCTCCATTGGCATCGACGACATGATCATACCGAAAGAAAAGAGCCAGGAGATCGATGCCGCCCAGAAGCAAATCAAAGAAGTCGAGAAGCAGTATCGCAAGGGTGTCATCACCCCGGGCGAGCGGTACAACAAGGTTATCGACATCTGGACGCACTGCACCGATCAGATCGCCAACGTCATGCTGAAGACGCTCGACCACAACCAGGGCAAGAAAGAGTACAATCCGGTGTCGCTGATGGTCGATTCCGGCGCGCGGGGCAACCGGCAGCAAGTGCGCCAGCTCGCCGGCGTGCGCGGCCTCATGGCCAAACCGTCCGGCGACATCATCGAGAAGCCGATTCTCTCGAACTTTCGCGAGGGCCTTACGGTGCTCGAATACTTTATTTCGACCCACGGCGCGCGGAAGGGTTTGGCCGACACCGCCCTGAAGACCGCTGACTCGGGCTACATGACGCGCAAGCTGGTCGATGTGGCCCAGGACGTGATCATCCGCGAAGATGATTGCGGCACGACCAACGGCATCTGGGTCCAGGCCATCTACGAAGGCGAAGACAAGGTGGTCAAGCTGAGCGACCGCCTAGTGGGCCGGTTTTCGTGCGATGACATCCCGAATCCGCAGAAGCCGAAGGAACTGCTCGTCAAGGCGAACGAAGAGATTGACGAGGTCAAGGCGCGGCTGATTGAAAACGCGGACATCGAGAAAGTCAAAATCCGCTCGGTGCTGACCTGCGAAAGCAAGCACGGGGTGTGCGTCTATTGCTATGGCCGCAACTTGGCCACGGGCGCCCGGGTGAAACTGGGCGAAGCGACCGGCATCATCGCCGCGCAATCGATCGGCGAGCCGGGCACGCAGCTTACGATGCGCACGTTCCACATCGGCGGCACCGCTTCCGCGGTGTTCAAGGTGCCGCAGATCAAGGCTAAGCACGACGGCACGATGCGCTACAACGAGCTGCGCCTGGTCACGCTGGAGGACGGCAATAACATCGTCCTCAACAAGAACGGCACCGTCTGCATCCTCGGTGACGACGGGCGCGAGCTGGAGCAGCACCTGGTCGTGATTGGCGCGGTCATCTCGATTAAGGACGGCGCCAAGGTCAAGAAGGGCGAGACCTTCGTCCAGTGGGACCCCTACAACGTGCCGATTCTCTCGGAAAAAGCCGGCCGGGTGAAGTTCCACGACATTATCGAGGGCGTTACGATGAAGCAGGAAACGGATGAAACCACCGGCCAGGAGGCCATGGTGGTCATCGAACACAAGGAGGATTTGCACCCGCAAATCATCATCTGTGATGACAAAGGCGAGCCTAGCGCCAACCACCCGATTCCTTCCGGTGCTCACATTGTTGTGGCAGAAGGCGACCGGATCGTCGCCGGCACCCTGATGGCCAAGACGCCGCGCAAGACCTCGAAGACCAAGGACATCACCGGCGGTCTGCCGCGCGTGGCCGAGCTGTTCGAGGCCCGCCGGCCGAAAGATGCCGCCGAG
>Ga0209777_10006742_pt1 | contig 12872 bp, 13 predicted proteins | sample FrelakmetHBP12HB_FD_187147 | JGI IMG/M metagenome (GOLD analysis project Ga0209777, IMG submission 187147) | Freshwater lake sediment microbial communities from the University of Notre Dame, USA, for methane emissions studies -HBP12 HB (SPAdes)... | ecosystem: Environmental > Aquatic >...
AGGGGAGCTCCCAGCAGGCCGCTGCGGTGCCCCTGGCCGCGGACAACCGGGGACTGGCGTTCCGCATCGCTTCTGACGGCCTGTCAGTGGTCATTCCTTCCGTGGACGGTGAGAAGACGGTGAAGATTCCCGGCCCCACGGACAGCGGAGCGAGCTTGCTCGCAAGCCTGGAGAGCCCTCCCGATTCAAAGTCGGACCTTGTCATCGAATCGTTGCTCGCGCTGACAGCGCGGCAGTAGACCCCCTGCCAGCCGCCGGCTTGCGGCGCGCGAAACCGTCCTCAGCGAATGAGCTTTTTGAGGAGCGGATCCCTCTTCCGCCACTCCCGGTCCACCTTCACCCGCATATCCAGCTTCACGGCGTAGGGGAATATCTCGGAGAGCTCCAACTCGGCTTCGCGGACGATCGATTTAATCCTCTCACCGGCTCGCCCGACGACGATCCCCTTCTGGGACTCGCGCTCCACGCAGACAAATCCGCGGGCCCAGAGCGTGGCACCATCGTCGCGCATCTCCAGGTCTTCGATCCGCACGTACAATGAGTGGGGCACTTCCTCGCGGGTCTGGAGCATCGCCTTTTCTCGGATGATTTCGGAGATCCGGAAATCCGGGGTCTGATCCGTGTAATAGTCCTCGGGATACATCTGGTCCCCTTCCGGTGCGGCGGAAAAGAGGGAATCCTTCAGGATTGCCAGTCCGCCGCCCGTGCGGGCCGAAATCTCGAGAATCTGCGCGCCCGGCAGGGCATCCGCCGCCGCCGCGCGGATAGCCTGCCAGTGCGGCCCCGGTGCATCGCGCTTGTTCATGCACGTCACCAGGGGCCGTGAAGCGCTGCGAATTGCCTGCTGGATGGCGCGCTCCTCGTCGCCAGTCTCACGCGTCCCGTCCACGACGTACAGCACGATGTCGACCTCGGAGAGGGTGGCAGAGACGAGGTCGGCCATGTACTTGTTGAGCTTCTTCTGCGAGAGGTGGAATCCCGGCGTGTCGATGAACACGATCTGGCCCCTCGGGTCATTGAGGATCCCGCGAACCCGGTTGCGGGTGGTCTGCGGCACCGGGGAGACGATGGAGACCTTCGCCCCGCACAGGGCGTTCACGAGGGTCGACTTCCCCGACGACGGACGGCCCACAACGGCGACCATGGCTGACTTCACGGCTCAGTCGGGGAATCTTTGCCGCACGTTGGGAAACTCGTCTTTCAGGCCGTGGAAGATCTCCACCAGCGCTGGATCGAACTGGCTCCCCGACTGGCCGACAATTTCCTCGACGGCGCGCTCGTGGCTCCAGGCCTCCTTGTACGGCCGGTTCGAGGTGAGCGCGTCGTAGACATCGGCGATCGCCGCGATCCTCGCGGAGAGGTGGATCTGCTCCCCGGCGGTGCCTTTCGGGTACCCCTTCCCGTCGTAGCGCTCGTGGTGGGACAGGGCGATCGATGAGGCGAGCGTGAGAAATGACTGCGCGCCGAGCTCCTGGTCCGCCTTGTGCAGCACCTCCCATCCGAAAAGGGTATGCTTCTTCATCGTCTCCCACTCCTGCGGATCCAGCTTTCCGGGCTTCAAAAGGATCTGGTCGGGGATGCTCACTTTCCCGATGTCATGGAGCATGACGGAGAGGGAGATATCATTTGCGTATTCCTGGCTGATGCGGAAGGAATAGGGAGCACGCAGGTGAACCTGCGTGGCGATGAGGCGGGTGTATTCGCAGATCCGCTGGAGGTGGAATCCGGTCTCTGCGTCGCGGTACTCGGCAAGGCGGGCAAGGGAGCGGATGGCGGCGCCCTGGGTCCGTTCCAGGTTTTTCGTTCCCGCAATGATGCTGTCGTTCAGGAGCTCCTGCACCTGCAGCGCGTCCTTCAGCTCCGCGTTCGACCTCAGGAGCTCGGTGATGTCAAAGAACACGCCAACGATGGATTCTCCGACCGACACGGCCGAATCTCGAATCTGGAGCCGTGCCCCGGAGCCGGAAGTGAGCACGAGGGGAAACGATGCGACTTTGCCCAGCTTCCGCACCGTCTCCAGCTCCGCGGCCCTCTTCTCGGGCTCCGGGAACAACTCCGTGCTCTGAGCAACCGCTTCAAGTGAAGAGTAACCCGTGAGCGCCAGGCAGGCAGGGCTTGCGTAGGTGAACCTCCCCTGGGAGTCACAGACATACAGCGGGAGGCCCAACCCATCGGTGAGCACCGATGGGTTGGGGAGGAACTTTGAGAGGAGCTCCGAAAGCGGAAGTCCCGGGGCAGGTGTACTCCTGCGCTCGGTTTCCAGCGAGTCGCGCAGGTGCGTGACAATCACACGGAGGTCCTCCTCCCGCGTGCGGACGGTCTCCTCGATATTTCTCCCGTGCAGGATGAGGGCGCTCCAGGGAGCGCCGCCGTCGACATTCAGGGGGCAGCAGAGAAACGTCCCAGTCCGGCCTGGTGAGGCCAACGGAAGGACTCCTTGTGTCATCGGGATTCCGATCCGTGAAAGCTCCGCGGCGAGCAGCGGGGCGGTCGTCGCCAGGGATCCCCGTGCCACCCGCGTCACCAGGCCGATCGAGGGATCCCGTTCGATCACGAATAGCGCTGTCCCGTCAGCCTGGAACCCGGCGAGAGCCCACTCCAGGATCATGGTCACCCTCTGATGAAGGCTTGCCTGCCCGAGCTGTTTCAGAAGGTCGATCGGATTACGCACGAGCAGACGCCTGGCCTTTCCGCCAGTACCGATCATAGAACAACGCCAGCCTTCGGCGGGCGTCGTAGGGGATCAGAGCCGGATCCGTCATGATTGCATCCCGCGCGGCATGACGGCAGGGGCAGTCCCCCCTGCCGCGGAGGGCGCCAAGGATGTCGGGGAGCATCCGTTTCATGGCCTCGGTGTTGGACTTCATCCTCGCCACCACCATCTCCACGCTGACGCTCTCACCAGTCTCCTTCCAGCAGTCATAGTCGGTCACCATCGCGATGGTTGCGTAACAGATTTCGGCCTCCCTGGCCAACCGGGCCTCCGGCAGCGCCGTCATCCCGATGAGGGATGCCTTCCACGATCGGTGAAGCTCCGATTCCGCCCGGGTGGAGAACGCAGGCCCCTCCATGCACACGTACGTGCCCGAGGTGTGATGGGGATGGGAGTGGGCCCCGAGCACTCCCGCGGCCGCCGCCCGGATCCCGCTGCAGAACGGCTCGGCGAACCCGATGTGCCCGACGATCCCCTCGCCGAAGTAGCTGCCCGCACGCCTCGCGGTCCTGTCGATGAGATTGTCGCAGAGGACGAATTCCCCGGGGGCGAAGCTTTCCGACAGCGATCCGACAGCGCTGAAAGCCAGGATCTGTTCCACGCCGATTGACCGGAGCGCCCAGATGTTGGCGCGCGAGGGGACTTCCGACGGAAGGTAACGATGTCCCCTGCCGTGGCGGGGTAGGAACACGACTTCTTCACCGGCGATCTCCACGATCGTCAGGGTATCGGACGGCAGTCCCCAGGGTGTCGGAACCTCCCGCTCCTCCCGCACCCGTCCGCCCTCCAACTGGTACAGTCCGCTCCCACCGATCACGGCCAGCCGCGCCATCGTCCCTCGACCTCCCTGCATGGATCAGCGTGATCCATTGTGGGTCTTTTCAGCGGGAAACGCAACAGCCCATCTGCACTATACGGGCGATTCGCTCTTCGCCAGAAAAATCTCTGCGTGCGAGACTGCCGGAGGGGGCTTTTTCGTTGACATCCCCGGTGGGGCATGTATACTCATTTTGTGTTTGGGAGCCTTCCGCCCCACAACCTCCAGTACCAATTGGAGGACGGAAGATTGACGGGTGGCCGGGGCAGAAATGCCCCGGCCTTTTCATTTGCACATCGAGCGAAGCTCGATATGCAAGCCCGCGGCTGGCAGTGCCAGTTGTGCCCATTGCGGCAGATGAACGGCACTTGTGATCCGGGCCTGGGCCGGGCGGCCCGCGCCATTGTCAAGCAGAGAGATTTTCTTTATTGTAATGCATAGTATGAACATGCAGGACAAGCCCCAGGAGCCCGAAACCGGTCCCCGCGACGATGGGATGCTCTTCAACAGGATGCTCAAGTCGCGGACCGTCCTCGTCTCGGGAGAGATCAACAAACCTTTGGCGGAGAGAGTAATCCGTTCCCTCATCCTCCTGGAGGAAGAGTCCACGGACCCCATCAAAGTGTACATCGACTCCCCGGGGGGTGATGCGGACGCGGGCTACGCGATCTTCGACATGATGCGCTTCGTCAAGCCGAAGATCACGATGATCGGCATGGGCCTGGTCGCCAGCGCCGCCGCCATCATCATCCTCGCTTCTCCCCGCGAGCTTCGGGTGGGCCTTCCCAATTCGCACTACCTCATCCACCAGCCGATGAGCGGGACGCGCGGGGTGGCCACGGAGATCGAGATTCACGCGAAGGAAATCGAGAAGCTCCGCGCCAAGATCAATCGGCTGATCGCGGATGAAACCGGGCAGCCCCTGGAAAAAGTGGAAAAGGACACCGACCGTGACTACTGGATGAACGCGGACGAGGCGGTCGGCTACGGCCTTCTCTCGCGCGTCATCAAGACGCGGGACGAGCTGTAAAACGTGTCTACGGCAGACCTGGACGGCCTGCTCGGTTCCTGCCTGGAGCGCCTCCAGCTCCCCGCGGGAGCGCCCCTCACCTCCGGCAAGGTGCGGGACGTCGTTGACGCAGGGGCCGAGCTTCTGATCTGCACCACGGACCGCATCTCCGCGTTCGACCGGGTGCTGACCACCGTTCCCTGCAAGGGAGAAGTCCTCAACACGATATCGCTTTTCTGGTTCCGCTCGACCTCGGACATCATCCCGAACCACGTGCGGGAAGAGATCTCCGCGCGCACCATCCGGGCGGTGAAATGCCGTGTCATCCCCGTGGAGGTCGTGGTGCGGGGGTACCTCACCGGCTCCGCGTGGCGGGACTACCTGCAGGGCGCGCCGATTTCAGGCATCCGCCTGCCTGCGGGGATGCGCTTCAACGAAAAATTCGAGCAGCCAATTCTGACCCCTTCCACGAAAGAGGAAAAGGGGACCCATGACCGTCCGGTCTCCCGGGAAGAGATCATCGCCGGTGGGCTCGTCGAGAAGAGCCTGTGGGAGCGGATAGAAGAGACTGCGCTTGCGCTTTTCCGGCGCGGCACGGAGATCGCCTCGCGCAGCGGACTGCTTCTCGTGGACACGAAGTACGAGTTCGGCCTGCACAACGGTGTCCTGACGCTCGCGGATGAAGTGCACACCCCGGATTCCAGCCGATACTGGTACGCTGACACCTGGGAGCAGCTCTTTGCCCGGGGCGCGGGCCAGCGCGAGCTGGACAAGGAATACCTGCGGCAGTGGCTGCTGGCCCGCGGCTGGAAAGGCGACGGCGCCCCGCCCCGGATCCCCGACGACGTCCGGGTCCAGGTCGCCCGCAAGTACATCGAGGCTTGGGAAACGATCACGGGCCTCCCCTTCTCCCCCCGCGCTTTGAACGCCGCGGACGAGTCAGCTCTCCTCGCGACCCTCGTCCCGGAAGCGGGGTGAAAGCCCCCTGGATCGTTGTCATCCTGGCGCTGTGCAGCGCCGGGGCCACCTCAGCACTTACCATTTTGAGCTACAACGTGGAGAACCTGTTTGACGACGTTCGGGACGGGACCGAGTATCGGGAGTTCGACCCGGGCAGAGGCAAATGGAACGGCGAATCATTCCACCTGCGGGTCAAGGCCCTCTCCGAAGTCGTGCGCAAGTCCGTCGCAGGAGGCCCGGACATCCTGCTCCTGCAGGAAGTTGAGAACGGACACACGCTGCAGGTACTGCTGACGGAGGGAGCACGCGGCATGGGGTACTCCTGGTACGCCCTGGTGCCCAAGAATGGCCTGGCCGCCAACGTGGCAATCGCGAGCAGGCTTCCGATCGCCCGGATCCGCACTCACGCCGTAGGCCCATGGAAGGGAGTGAAGAACACGAGCCTCCCCGTTCGCGACATCCTGGAAGCGCAGTTCGAGATTTCGGGACACACCCTCTACCTGTTCAACAACCACTGGAAGTCGAAAACCGAGGGAATGAAGGCAACTGAGCCCTCTCGACGGGAGTCGGCATCCGTGCTCGCGCGGAGAATCTGTGAGATCCTCACCCAGGATCCCGCCGCTGACATCGTGGCCGCCGGGGACATGAACGAGAATGTGGACGAGTTCACGCGTGCAGGACGCCGGTACGTCACGGCGCTCATGCCGGCACGGGACGGGGGACGGGAGCCGCAGGCTGCGCCGGGCATCTCCCTCGCTGAGACGGCTCCTCCGTTCGCCGGCCCTGCCGGCCGCTGCGTCCTGTTCGACCCATGGTTCGAGCTGGATCCGGCAGCGCGCGGCTCCTATGCGTGGCAAGGAGACTGGCTCACCGTCGACCACATGCTCCTCTCCGCGGGGCTCTTCGACCGGCTGGGATTCACCTACCGGCGGTCCAGCTTCACGGCGCTGAAGATGCCTTTCCTCCTGGACGAGCGCGGACTGCCGCGCCGCTGGACCGATCGCGGCGGACGGAACGGGTTTTCGGACCACCTGCCGATTCTCTTGGCGCTGGACATCGACAAGTAGGATCGTGCGCGAGTCTCCTCGGCTTGAATCTCCCCCGCGCGGAGGCTATAAGGGACGGGTGGAAACATACTCCTCGGAGTCCGCGTACCTGCACATCCTGAGTGAACGGGCCGTTCTGCCGAAAGGATTCGGATGCGCGACACGGGAACTGGAGTTCTTTCCCCGGGAGAGGGCATCCGCACAATCCATGAAAATGAATCTCTCCCTCATCCTGCTGGACCATGAGACCGCCGATTTCGGGGCCGTGTTCACGCGCAACCTGTATCCGGGTGCGCCCGTCCTGATCGGGCGCCAGCGGCTCATGCGCCGCACCATTCGCGGCGTGCTCGCCAACAACAGGATATCGAACGTCTGCACGCCGAATGGAATCCGGAACGCTCAGCATCTCCTGCATCGACTCGGCGAGCTCACCGGTGGTTCAGCGGAGGACTACCTGTGCGCATCCACCGGCATCATCGGGTGGGAGATTCCGGTCCGCGAGATGGAGACGTCCCTCCCCGCCCTGGTGAGCGGGGCCTCGGCCGCCTCGATTCTTCCGGTTGCGCGCGCCATCATGACGACAGACGCATTTCCGAAAGTGCGCGCAGCCACCGTGGGAGCAGGAAGAATCGTGGGCATCGCGAAGGGCGCCGGCATGATCGAGCCGAACATGGCAACCCTTCTCTGCTTCATCTGCACGGATGTCGCGGTGCCGCGCGAGCGTCTGCGGGAGGACCTCTCGTGGTGCGTCCAGAGAACCCTGAATCGTCTCTCCATTGACGGGGACCAGAGCACCAGCGACACGGCGATCATTCTCTCCTCGGGGCTGCAGGGGCCGGCTGATCCACACGCGTTCCGCTCGGCGCTGCACGAGGTGCTCGCCGGACTTGCCTTCGACATTGTGCGCAATGCGGAGGGCATCGGGCACGCGATACGTGTGAGGGTTGAACGGGCACAGGATGAGGAAGTCGCCCTCGGGGTTGCCCGCGCGGTGGCGAACTCGCCGCTGGTGAAAACAGCCGTCTTCGGAAACGATCCGAACGTCGGCAGGATTGTCAGCGCAATCGGGGACTACATCGGCAACACGGGCGGGAAGCTCGAAACGGGACGAACGATCGTGCGGATGGGCGGGGAGGAAGTATTCTCGGGCGGGTGTTTCCGGCTGGACGCCGAGAAGGAGAACAGGCTCTGCGAATACCTGCGCAGCAGGGCGTTGGACACGAAACGGGTGCCGTGGCCGCAGCATGACCGGACGGTCGACATTGAGATCCTGCTCGATGGTGCGTCACCCGGCGTCGAGGTGCTGGGCTCCGACCTATCGTACGACTACGTTCGGGAAAACGCGGACTATCGGAGTTGAGCCCGGCGGAGAAGCCGGGGGCTATTTTTCGCGGTAGATGATTCGCCCGCGCGTGAGATCATACGGAGAGAGGGCGACCTTCACGCGATCGCCGGGAACAATTCGAATGTAGTGCTTGCGCATCTTGCCGGAAAGATGGGCGAGAATGACGTGGCCATTCTCGAGCTCGACTCTGAACATCGTGTTGGGGAGAGATTCTTTTACCTTCCCATCGACTTCTATGGCCTCTTCCTTTGCCAAAAAATCCTCCTTTGCTGCGAAGTGTAGCGGCTCTGGCCCCTGGGTGTCAATGCGTAGCCCCACCGCGCTTGCGCGGTGTTGGATCGCGAGGGCGAGCGAGTGCCACTCCGCGCAAGCGCGGAAGGGGATGCACGAGAGCGAGCCAGGGTGCCACCGGCAGCACCCTGTTCGGTCCCGGGGGCCGCGAAAAAGCAATTGGGATTGACAAGTGGCTCCGTTTATGCGTAGATTCCTACCCTTAAAGGCAACGCCAATGGAAGACGCTTTTCTCAAAAAGATGAAGACCTCGCTCGTCACCTTGAAGAAGGAGATATTGAAAAATCTCGCCTCCGAGAGCGAGGATTTTCGCACCATCATCGAGGACATGGACCCCAAGGATCTCGCCGACATCGCGGCGGATGATATCGACAGGAAGACGCTCGAAGCCCTGGGCACGCAGGAGCTGCGCCGCCTGCAGCTCATTGAGTCTGCCCTCGCCCGGGTAGAGAACAAGAAATACGGCCTCTGCGCCCGCTGTTCCAAGAAGATTCCCCGCGAGCGGCTCGAGGCTATTCCCTACGCGCTGCTCTGCATCGAATGCAAGTCCTCTGAGGAGCGACGCAACAGGTAGCGCCCCGGACGGCATCTGCCTCTCTCCCGGAAATCCCTGCCCCCTTATCCCCCCTGCCGTGCTTTCCGATAATCAAACCGGGAGCCGGAAGAGCGATGGTGGCAGGAATCACGGCGGGCGGTCATGTGGGCGTCGTCTCGATGACGGCGCTGCGCTACGCGCAGGCGGACGGCGGTGACGTGATCATGCCGGTGCGGCCGGCGCAGCTCATCTACGCCAACTTCAAGCACATCCAGGTGATGCCCGAATCGCGCCTGGAGGACGGCGTTCCCCTGTACAAGCTCACGATCCTCGATACTCTCATCGATCAGCTCTCGCGGAAGAAACCGGTTCCGTCCGTCGACGCCGGCTCAATCGACTCGATCATCGGCGAATTGTCGCGGGGACTCCGCAGGGGCGGGACGGCCCAGGCCTACCGAGCGGGTTTCCTGCCGACGCCCGGCGCCTTGGTCGACTTGGTCGCCTGAGCTGACTTTTTCTGCGGCGGCTTCGCCGCTCTTCCCTTTTTCAGATTACTGCTGTGTTCTGCCTTCGATGAGGGGAGAAGCCGGCCTGCGCCATTCGCAGGAGCCGTCTTCGAGCGAGCTGAAGCGGGTCGTGATCGTTTTGGGGCAGCTTGTTTTTTCTGCGACTTCCGGGCAGATCCGGACGGCCTGCGAGACGACCCTTGCGGCACGGTGCCCCCTCGCGCGGAGGGAGAGGCTTTCCGGGCACCAGAGGCTGACCGTTTGGCTGCCGCGCGGGCACTCTTGGAGCCGGCAGCAGGCCGCTTCACGGCGGCGGCCGGAGGACGATTCGCGGATGCCAGGGGCCGCTTTACGGATGCCACGAGCCGTTTCAGGGATGCCAGCGGCCGTTTCGCAGCGACCGGGGAAATCCGCGCACCGGCCGCCGGCTGCTGCGCGACAGCAGGTTTCGACGGCCCAATTGGCCTTGGGATGATGTGCACAGGCCTCGGAAGAACAGCGGGCGCCGCTTCCGCCATCCCCCTGAAAAAGGCGTTCCCGCGCTTCTCCCGCTCGACCGTCGTGAACGGGCCGTGCCCGGGAAATACCCTGGTCTCGGGAGGAAGGGATGCGATTTTCTTCTGAATGCTCTCACGCAGTTTCTTCTCGCTGCCGCCCGGGAGATCGCTGCGCCCCACGCCGTCGAAGAACAGGGTGTCACCCGAGAAGAGAATGCCTTCCTTTTCTGCATAGAAGCACACGCTGCCGGGTGTGTGCCCCGGCGTCTCGAGGACGGTGAGGTCCATGTTGAAAACCTTGTCCCCTTCCTTCAGGCGCACGTCCGCCTTCGGGAGCTCGTCGGCATCCACGCCGAAAAAACCGAGCTCGTCGAGGCCGAGGAATTCGAGATTTTCGCGGTGGGTCTCTCTTCCGCCGGTTCCGAGGAAGCGGCGGTCCGAAGGGTTGATCGCAATAGGAAGCTTGTACCCCCGGGCGGCATAGCTGTCACGAAGCTTGCCCAGGGCGGCCAGGTGGTCGACATGCCCGTGCGTGAGGGCAATGCCCACGGGCACCATGTTCAGGACGTCAACGCGGCTGGCGATCTCTTCTTCGCTTCCGCCCGGATCGATGATGATGCATTCCTTCTTGGTGCTGGAGTAGATATAGCAATTCGTCTTCCACTGCCCTACGACAACTCTTTCTACCATGATATAGTCGACACTAAAGGATCATGCCCGGTTAATCAATACAGGCCATGGCAGGACACTTCATTCTGGTCATCACCATCGCCGTCCTGTTCTACGCGGTTGTCCCGGCCTTCGGCGCCTTCCTCGCGCGCGGCCAGTGGCGGCGGTTCCGCAGAACCGTTACCACCGTTTCGCACTATCCGACGGCGACACCGGGCGTCGTCTCGCGGGAACATGCGGCGCCCGCGGGGTACTACCGCTTCTTCGGCACACTCGAAGCGATCCAGGGCGATGACCGCATCTGGCTCACGAACGGCCGGTTCTCGGTGGCCGCGGACCTTCTCAACGTCCGGGTGTACCTCATTCCGGAAGCGGAAGCCGGCGAGCCGGTCGCTCCTGCGCTGGGCAGCGTGCCCTGGAGCAGGATCTTCTCCCTGCCCGAAGGGACGCCCGTGTTCGTCGGCGGCGCGCTGTTCTCCGAGGAGGGACGGGGCGTGTTCCGCGACAACGGTCGGACGCGGCTTCTCGTCGTGATCCACGACTGTCCGAAGGAGAGCGTCGTCCTTCGCGCCATCAGCGGGGGCAGGCAGCGCAATGAGTACATGAACCCGCTTACTCTCCCCTCGGTTGCCATCGGCTCGCTCTCGCTTGTCGTGCTCGCCTTCACGCTCCTTGCCATTCCTGAACGCGTCGTGTCACTGCTCGCCCTGACCGCGGGCCTTGCGCCGCTGTCACCGTTCCTTCCTCCCGGTTTCCCCCTGTACTTTGCCTATCGATCCTCCTGGAAAAAAGCCCGGCTCCTTCGCGTGCAGAGGGACGTGGTGCGCCTTCCGCTGCGCTACTTTCCGGCTTCAGAGGGCAGCACGCGAAGCAGGAGAGCTACACTCCTGCCGGACATGGAACCCTATCTCATGGTTCGGGGCACAACGGAGGAAGGGGATCCGGGCAAATCCACGGGGTACCGTGGCGAAGTGATCGTCAGCGACGGCCTTCGCCTAGCCATACCCGAGGGCATGGTGCGCGTGGAAGTCGATCTCCCCAATGGCGCGCTGCACCGGCTGAAGGGGTCCGGCGGCGAGAGTGTCGCCTGCTGCGGCTACTCGACCGAGGGGGACAGCGTGAGTCTCCGCAAGCCGGACGACCCGATGGCCGGATGTGTCCTGCTCCCGGGAGACCCCGAGGCCCTTTCGATCGAGTGCGGGCGGGCTGCACGGAGTCACGAGCTGATCTCAGTCATGTTCATCGCACTGGACGCGCTGGTGAACCTGCCCCTCGTCTTTCTCCTGCTTTCCCTTGTCATCGGGTGAGGGCACGCGGACAGCGGAGAAGATGCGGATGGTCTTGTTCTCCCCCACGAACTTCTGTCCGAAGATCGAAGTGAGAACAGCTTCGGGGGCCGGCTCTTCGCTGAGACGGAATCCGCCGTGCAGCACGATCAGCACCTTCGCCTGGATGTAGTAGTCAAAGAAGTCAGTGCCGAAGTGCAGCCTGCCGCCATCGCGGAGTCTTCCGTGCATTGCGCAAAGGTTTTCCATCGTGAAAAATCTGCGCTTGCGATGCCTGCTCTTGGGCCAGGGATCGGGGAAATAGATGTGAAATGCGTTCACGGAATGGGAAGGGAGCTCCTCCAGGAACATTTCGGCGGCGCCGTGGATGATCTGAATGTTCTGCAAGCCCCGCTTCTCCGCCTTTTCGCGGGCGCGGCGGCATCGCCTGGCCTTGATGTCAACCCCGATGAGAAGCGTGCCGGGCCGGGCCGCGGCGTAGGACGCCAGGAAGTGACCGTTGCCGCAGCCGATCTCCACTTCGCAGCCGCCCGTTCCGGCGCCTTCTGCGAGAAGATCCTTCACGGCGGCAACCCGGTCACTTCGCTTCTTTCTCTTCCTTTTTCTTCGCGTAGTTCACGGCAATCGGCCGGCCCTTCACGTCCAGGCCGTTGAGCTTGCTGATGGCCTCTTCCGCCTTGCCGGGGGCGATGTCGACGAAGGAGTACTTGTCAAAGACCCGCACACCGCCGATGTCCCCCTCGACGAGCTGGAGCTTTGCGGTGAACAGCTCCGTGAGGTCGCGCGCGTACACGCGCCGGTTCCGCCCGACGCTGATGAACAGCTGGGTGTACGCGCCCGCGGGACCCGCAGTGCGTGCCTCCGCTCTCGGCGGCCGCGAAGCCTCCTGCTGCCGCCCCGGGCGTCCTGCCTCGGGAGCGCTCCGTCCGAAACGGCCCCTCTGGCCGCGCGGAGGAACCTGTGCGTCAGCAGCTGCCGTCCCCTGCGGGGGCGCCGCGACAGCTCGCTGCCGCGGCGCGGGGGCGGCCCTGCCCGGCTGTCTTGCCGCCGGGGCGAGCAGGGGGAGCTGTGACTTGAGAAGAGATGCCATGAAAAAGGGACGAAGGAGCAGGGGAACCTGCCGGCGTATGCGTGCTCTCAGAAGGGAGAGCTCAGCCTTGTCCTCGTCCTTGATTCTTCGCAGCACACGGTCGATGGC
>Ga0209777_10006743_pt1 | contig 12871 bp, 16 predicted proteins | sample FrelakmetHBP12HB_FD_187147 | JGI IMG/M metagenome (GOLD analysis project Ga0209777, IMG submission 187147) | Freshwater lake sediment microbial communities from the University of Notre Dame, USA, for methane emissions studies -HBP12 HB (SPAdes)... | ecosystem: Environmental > Aquatic >...
TAGACGATATGAATAAAATGCCCACCTTATTTAAATGGAAATACAAAATGGATAAAATGGCTGGAGGGATAGTTGTTGATAAGGAACGCGGATTATTGATATGTTAATTTGGAATCGTTATACTAGTAATGGAGACAGGACGCAATTTGTACCCTATTTTTTAAATCGACCATACAGGTTACGCGCTTGACCGATGGGCTCTAGGCGCAAAAATAAGAGAATCCCCTAACCGCTCAGGCCAGTTCCGCAAGCGTTGGCCGCCGGGCCACCTCCGCTCCAGCAAGGCCCATTATAAGGATTAGAGCCATCTTTGCACGAGCTGACACCTGAGTACGTGGTTCCTGCAAGGCAATTAAAAATAGGACCACCCACCGGCACCAACGGCCTAACAACACTTCCTGTGTTACACTGCCCCGATCCCTGAACGGCCTCTCCCAAAGGCATAGCAACAGGTTTCTCATATTTAGGCTTCGTAAACTTCCCTCCTCAATGATCGTGATAGATTAGGGTTGAATTGGTATAAAAATTGCAATGTTATCATAAGAAGTTACGAGCGGGGTCTCATTACCTATCGAAATGTTTGTAGAGCTTGTGCCCCTTGTCGATAGTTCTGATTTCCAGGATCTTTACCAGCTTTTCCTTCTCGCAGACTTGATAGAGAACACAGTGAACGATCGCCCTACATGTAATCGATATAGCTTGTCTCACCTGGCCTTCTCAGATCGGATTGCTCGGCCCATACCGGCTCAGTCACTGCTACTCGTTTAGTTGCAAGCATGATAATCTTGTAAAGATTGTAAAGTAATATAACTTGCGACATGTTATACGCGGGTAGATACACCCAATCAACCATGTTACCCATCAGTAAAGCGAACGGTTTAGCATATCTCATAATGTATGGAATAAACGAGCTAAGATAAGACCACTCATGAGGTCCACAGGCGAGATTCAGAGCTACCTGTTCTTCATCATGGAAATCAAACTAATTCTCGAATCTATCGGGCAGAGAATATGGTTCTTCTAACGAGATGAAAGCTCTTACCTTGAGTTATTGTATAGAAAAGCCATAATACCATTATGCTCAATCAACCATCATTACCATGAACCTCCACAGGGGCCTCGACCAAAGCTGGAAGAAGATATTCGACCAGAAACAACTTGGAAGGGTCTTAAGACTTAGGGAGGCTGTAGCTTTGGTTTGGCATAGCGCTCCGATCTGGACAATAGCCAGCCTGGTTTTGACTGTGCTTCAAGGACTGCTGCCTTTGGTCTCTCTATACCTAATGAAGCTCATAATCGATACCATAGCATCTGACCAAAGCTTAGGTAAAGAAGGGTCCTTTAACAGATTAGTTCTTTTAGTATCTTTGGCCGGAGCGGTAGCTCTTTTCTCGATACTGATTCGCAACGCTTCAAGTTTGGTCACTGAGGTTCAATCATTTCTAGTCTCTGATTATGTTCAGGACATTTTGCATTCCAAATCCGTAGATGTGGATCTGGAATACTACGAGAGCCCGAGTTATTACGATACCCTTCATAGAGCCCAGCAAGAGGCCCCCACTAGACCTATACACATAATCGGCGGTTTAACCCAGCTCCTCCAGAGCGGCATCTCCATGGTGTCCATGTTCATCCTCCTCATATCACTGAGTTGGGCGGTCGCAGCGGCACTTATCATTGCTTCTATACCTGTCGCGGTGGTCCGATTGATTTATAGTAATAAGTTCTACCGTTGGAGGATGGCCTGCACCATCAATGAGAGAAAGGCCTGGTATCTGCACTGGCTTCTCACAGACCAAAGTTGTGCCAAAGAGGTCCGTATCTTCAATCTGGGGCAGATTTTCAGGGATAAATACAGAAGCATAAGGCGGCAGCTTTTGGATGAAAGGATCAATTTAAACCTAGGTCGCTCAGTAGCGGATACCATCGCCCAGGCCATCGGTCTAGTGGCCCTCTTCGCCTCTCTATTTTTCATAGCCACCCTAGGCTTGGTAGGCAGCATTACTGTCGGTGATATAGTGATGTACTTCGGGGCTGTTCAGCAGGCTCAGGGGTCCTTCTCAAGCGTTCTCTCTGCCTTAGCCGGGCTCTACGAAGATAGCCTATTCCTAACGTACCTCTATGATTTCCTTGAAATTCAGCCCAAGGTCAAAGAGCCCATTCTTCCCAGTGAGATGCCAAAGCCCATGAGGACAGGAATCTCTTTTCAGGGGGTGAGCTTCTGCTATCCCGATGCCCATCTGTATGCTTTAAAGGATGTGAATCTCAGCATCAAACCCGGCCAGACCATCGCCTTGGTAGGAGAGAATGGATCAGGAAAGACCACACTAGTGAAGCTCCTCTGCAGGCTCTACGATCCACAGAAGGGGAGTATCATGATAGATGGCATAGATCTCAAGAATTTAAGGGTCCCAGACCTAAGGAGGGAAATAAGCGTCATTTTCCAGGACTATTTCAAGTACAATATGACCGCAGCTGAGAACATTTGGCTAGGCAGTGCTGAAACTCCCTTGGACCAGGCACAGGTAATGGCTGCTGCAAAGGCCTCGGGGGCTGCGGAGTTTATAGGCCGCCTCGAAGACGGCTACCAGACTGTGCTCGGAAAATGGTTTGATGACGGCACGGATTTGAGCATCGGGGAGTGGCAAAAAGTAGCTCTGGCCAGGGCCTTCATGAGGGACTCCCAGATCATAATCTTGGACGAACCTACCAGCTCCCTGGATCCAAAGGCCGAAGCAAAGGTTTTCTCAAAGCTCAAGGAGTTGTTAATAGGAAAGACGACTATCATCATAAGCCATCGTCTCTCAACTGTGAAGCTCGCGGACCTTATAATATTCATGAAGGATGGCTGCGTGACAGAGATGGGAACTCACGCCGAGTTGATGGCCCTGGGTGGGGATTTCGCAGATCTTTTTGAAATCCAAGCCTCCAAGTATAGGTAGCGGTCAAAGAGAAAATTTTTATGCCATGAACTCAGAAATGTCTCCCTGAAGATCGTGTAATACAGATAGCCAGGACAAGCTATATTCCAGATAGGTATAGACTGGTGAAACTAAATATGAGAAGCTTATCGCAATGCCTCTAAAGATCGTCAGGGATCGGCAGCATGTACTCATAGGAGCGCTTTTTCAGGTGACTATATAAGAATGGATGATATTGATTTAATGCAGTTGTAGGAGGGATAACTTAATGGACGCAATAAGTAATGGTCCAGTTCCAAATCCGGTAGCTGTTCTTAGAGAGGAGTTCGACGATTGGGCAGTCCTCTTTAATCCAGATAATGCCAAAGCGCTCGGTATTAATCCGACAGGGGTTGCTGTGTGGAAAGCCCTGAATGGATCAAAGGAGATACCAGAGATCGTATCGGAGATCAAAGATAAGTTCTCCAATGTGCCGGAAACCGTTGAAAAGGATATATCCGAATTTATAGAGGTTCTTACTAGAGACGGCTTTGTCGGATACGAGTTGGCAGGGAATAAAGGATGATATCTTGCAAGGCGCAAGAAATAAAAGCGCCTCCGAAGGTGATGCGTTCACCCAGGAGTGTGGATATTGATCTAACCTCCAGATGCAACCTTAAATGCCTCTACTGCTATTATTTTGATAACCCATCCGTATCTTATAAAGATCTGCCTGCTGAAGAGTGGCTAACCTTCTTCGAGGAGCTGGGAAGACTCGGGGTGATGGAGGTATGCTTGGCCGGAGGAGAGCCCTTTATGAGGCTGGATCTAAAGGAGCTTTTAGAAGGGATCGTGAGAAACAGGATGAGGTTCAACCTGCTATCCAATGGATCTCTTATCGATGACGAAATAGCAGAATTCATAGCCAGCACAGGGAGGTGCAATTACATCCAGATCTCCATTGACGGCTATTCTCCGGAAACTCATGACGCCTGCCGGGGTAAAGGATCTTTCGAGAAAGCAGTGAGAGGGATTAGGATTTTGCAAAGGCATGGCGTGTCTGTTGCATCGAGGTTGACTATCCATCACTTCAATGTCGGCAAGTTGGATGAGATCACCGACTTCATCCTAAACGATCTGGGCCTCCCGGGATTTGGCACAAACTCTGCAGGTTACTTGGGATCCTGCCGAAAAAATGCCGAGGATGTCCAACTCAGCGTAAAGGACAGGCAGAAAGCCATGAGCACTCTTTTGCGCCTGGAAAATGAGCACCCTGGGAGGATCTCCGCGGCTGCAGGGCCTTTGGCTGAGGCCAGGCATTGGCGAAGAATGGAACAGGCTAGGGTTAGAGGAGATTCAACTTTTCCCATAGGCGGGAGCCTCACGGCCTGCGGTTGTCCCAACCAAAAGATCGCTGTCAGATCAGATGGGGTGATAGTACCCTGCAACATGCTTCCCCACATTGCGCTTGGAAGGATCAACGTGGACTCCCTCCAGGAGATATGGCTTAAGAGCCCTGAGATGATGCATATGAGGTTGAGGCATATGATACCCCTATCAGAGTTCGACTTTTGCAGGGGGTGTTCATATATACCTTACTGCACTGGAAACTGCCCTGGACTTGCTTTTAGCATTACCGGCAAAGTAGACTATCCGAGCCCCGATTCTTGCCTAAGAAAGTTCTTGGCTGATGGGGGAAGCGTGCCATGAAAGAGAATATGGAAAATATGGAAAGTAATGGGCTGCCTCGGCTTGGCCAGATATACTTCTATCTGACCGAAGGTTGCAACCTAGCTTGCAGACACTGCTGGATAGCTCCCAAGTTCGATGCTCAGGCCAAGCTTCCTGCCCTCCCTGTAGATCTCTTTGAGAAGGCCATAATGGAGGCCAAGTCCATAGGCCTGGAGGGCGTAAAGCTTACTGGTGGGGAACCTTTGATGCATCCCCACTTTGTTGAGCTTCTAGAGATCGTCAATAGAGATGGCTTGAGTCTTGGGATAGAGACCAATGGCGTGCTCTGTACCCCCGACTTTGCGACAGAGATTGCCAAGAACCCAAAGCGTCATATCTCTGTCAGCATTGATGGTGCGGACGCTGCAACCCATGAATGGATAAGGGGTGTGGTGGGGAGCTTCGAGAAGGCAAAGAAAGGGGTTAAAAATCTTGTGGCCTCGGGCACACATCCTCAGATCATTTTCACTGTAATGCGCAAGAATGTAGGTCAGGTAGAGAAAGTCGTGGAGATGGCCAAAGAAATGAAGGCCAACTCTGTTAAATTTAACATCATCCAGCCGACGGCCCGAGGCGAAAACATGAGCAAGGCGGGGGAGACGCTAGGAGTGGAGGAGCTACTGAGGCTTGGGAGGTGGATAGAGATGGAATTGGCTCCAAAGGCCGGCATTCCCTTGATCTTCGATTACCCCTACTGCTTCAAGCCCCTATCCAGGATCTCCAGAGGCGAGGGATGTGGGAGGTGCAGCATCATGAACATCATGGGAGTGATAGCTAGCGGCCATTATGCCCTATGCGGAATAGGGTACCACCTGCCCGAGCTCGTCTTCGGTGAGGTAGGGAAGGATAGATTAGAGGATATATGGAGGGATAATAAGATCCTCAATGCCCTGAGGGATGGGCTTCCACAGAAGCTAGAGGGCATATGCAGAAAGTGTCTGATGAAGCACTATTGCCTAGGTTCCTGTATAGCTCAGAACTATTACAGCACTGGAAGCCTTTGGGCGCCTTATTGGTTCTGCGACAAAGCCCACAAGGCAGGGATATTTCCCTTATCAAGAATCAATGATAGCGTAGAGGCTTAAAGGATCTGGTATGGAAGGGGATGAAAACCACAAGCTGTCATTAGCGGATGGCTCGGCCTGGCAGATACATGGCGAAAATGATGGAGGATCAAAGATAGCCTCGGTGCTAAGAGATGTGATGATGCTTCATCCCTCAAATAAACCATGTCGAAGGCTGTCCATAACAACCGATTTTCGCAAAGGTGCTTCAAGGCCTGAGTGTGTTGATGCAATTGTGCCTCCGATAGGCATCAACGGTATTTCCTTAGCAGATGTCCTGGCAGGTGCGACTCGTTCCATATGCCTAGATGTCCAGTCCAGGAAAGGGCTTTTGATCCACGGAGCCTTGGCAGAGAGAGAAGGTGGTCTTGGTGCTATACTGACGGGCCCGTCAGGCGTTGGAAAGACAACTGCCAGCGAGCGTATTCAGCCACCGTGGCGATCCCTTTCCGATGACCTAACCCTAGTGACATGCGACAGCCAGGGAAGATATTGGGCCCATCCATGGCCCACCTGGAGCCGTTTTGATGAGGGCGGGCCGGGAGGATGCTGGGATGTAGGATATGCAATTCCTCTGAAGGCCCTCTTCTTCCTATTCCAAGCCAGAGAGGATAACTTTGAGCTGTCAGGTCCTGGCCAGGCTGTATGCATGCTCCTGGAGATTTCAGAGCAGGCCCTTTATCGTCTCTCCTGGCTAGACGATGATCTCTCTGGCCACCGCCTCCAAAGATTCGAGAACGCCTGCATCATGGTCAAGGTTGTACCATGTTTCGTTCTTTATCTGAGCCTGACAGGAGCCTTTTGGGAGCAGATGGATGCTGCTATGGGTCTAGGTTCTAGAGGGGATTGATTTGAAACTCGAAGAATTCGGCCAAGATAGAGGATTGATACCACCTCTCTTCAATCCCAGAGAGCAGATATTGGATTCGGTGGGCTTTTGCAGCTATACTGGCCCCAGCATGAATCCGATCCTTAGGGAAGGAGATTTGCTTGAGGTAAAAGGGTATGGCTGCGAACCTATACGTATTGGCGACGTTATCCTATTCAAGAAAGAAAGCGTTAGCGGCATCGTGGTCCATCGAGTCATCGGCCTATCCAATAATGGCCTGGTGACGAGAGGGGACAATAACATTGAAGAGGATCTTGGCCTGCTGGATTCAAGAGATGTGATTGGCCGCGTTATTGCTGCCTGGAGAGGACAGAGGCGAAGGGAAGTTTTGGGAGGCATGGCCGGTATAATTATGGCCGGATTTACTGGCACTAGAAACAAGTTGACCGCAGCTATCTTCGATTTTTTGGCACCTTGTTATAGGTTTGTATCCAGTAGAGGCTTTCTCAGATGGCTATCGATACTGGCAGAGCCCAAGATAGTAAAATTCGGAGATAAGGATCTAAAGCTTATGTTTGGGTCCCACGAGATTGGGAGATCCAAAGAAGGCTTGGGATGGTTCATAAGACCACCTTTCAAGTTGATAATAGAGGAAGCATCTCTACCAGAGGTGACAGAGTCTGATGATCTGCCCTAGGGTTAAGTGCACTAAAGATAAAGAATTGAATTTTCTAATATCCTGTGCTAGGGTGGATCTAGGCTTAGGAGATGAAGGGGAGGTTAAAAAGGCTGCTGCCATTGATATGGATTGGGGTCGTGTAGCTGATCTAGCCGAAGCTCATGGTATTCTTCCTATACTTTATAGAGTTAGTTCGCAAGTTGTCCCCGAGTTTATGCCAGAGCCCTTAATGATTAGTTTGAGGCTTAAATATCTCCAAAACTCCCAGAAGAACTACCTCCTATCGACAGAATTGAGAAGCATTCTTAATTCCCTGGAATCCAAGGAATTATGTGTATTACCATTCAAGGGCCCTGTTCTGGCCGAGTTCCTTTATGGAAGTTCATCTCTGAGATATTTTTCAGACCTGGATCTTTTGGTCCTCCGGGATGATGTATTTAAGACCAAGATTATCCTGGAATCTCTGGGCTATCGGCAGGATCGTCTACTTAGCCGCGAGCAGGAGGCAGCATTTCTCAAGTCGAAACATCATTACCACCTCATTCACCCTATAAAGAGAGTTCACGTGGATCTTCATTGGAGAATAGCCCCCATTATCTATTCTTTCGATTTAGATTGTAGGGACTTGATAGAAAGATCAGTTTCCAAGATTTTTTACGGGAAAAAGGTTCAAACTATCTCTGACGAAGACATGCTACTAATTTTATGCGAGCATGGAATCAGGCACTATTGGAAGAGGCTTATTTGGGTCTGCGACATAGCTATAATGTTAAAACTTGGAGCTATAAATTGGCCACAGACTATAAAAAGGGCTTTTGATATAGGTTGTGCCAGAGCTCTTTTCCTGGGCATTTTTCTAGCTATTGATCTTCTCGGTGCACCCTTGCCAAGTAATAGCAATATCGCTGAACAAATCCAGAAGGATAAAGAGATCTTATCGCTCGCTGAAGAGATCTACAATGAGCTTATTTCGGACGGACCTGCTCAAAGAGTTGCGGATATCGATGAGCTTAAGGTTGATGTGAACGAAGAGCTTTTGTATCTTAGAGCAAGGGAACGCAAAAGAGATAAGGCACGTTATTACATGCGCAGAATTACCATCCCAACGGAGGATGATTGGGATTCAATCTCTCTTCCTGGTTTTCTCTTTCCTGTTTATCATTTTGTAAGACCTATTAGGCTAATTGGCCGTTATAAATTCAGCATAGGTAAATGGATACGAAGTACTTTCTGGGATTAGGATAGCTTGGGATCGAAGTTTGCCTATCGCAGCCTATCGAATTTTTTTTTAAAAAATTTTCATAGACCGTGCCACTTTTTGTCATGACTGGCGCGCATCAAAGCAGGGTCATATTCATATTCTTATTCGACGGCTCCGCTGCCGCCCATAAGACACATCATGTTCGGGTCGCTACCAGAGTAACAGTTAGTTGCAGTACCGCCAGTCCCACACCTAAATGTACCCGGCATAACACCACTTCCTGCATTGCATTTTCCAGATCCTTTAGCAGCCTCTCCAAGAGGCAAGGCAACGGGTTTTTCATATTTTGGCATCATCCTCAAACACCCAGGCTAGGCGCTGTACCGCCAAAACATCCATAAACAACATATGTTCCAGTATCACCCGTTTGGCATGCAATAACCGCTCCGGCATCACCCGTTTGGCAAGTACTAAACGGTCCGGTAGCACCTGGCGTGCAATAGGAAGTTCCAGTCGGCATCACTGCGCTTCCAACAGCACACGCTCCTAACCCCTTGACGGCTTCTCCCAATGGCATAGCAACGGGCTTTTCGTACTCTGGCTTCATAATCCCTCCACAACTAACTACAAGCGTCCATTTATCAAAAACTTATTGATTGAAGCAATCAGGATCATTACGACAGCAACAGTTAGGCGTGAGTCCAGAATAACAGGTTCTATAAGTCTGGTTTCCTTGTGAACATTCGGTTTGCGCCACTCCACCAGGGATACAGTAATAAGGATAATTTCCAACGTTACAATTACCTGTACCTGAACCAACTATCGGCATCACACCGCTTCCCGCATTACATGATCCAGAGCCTTTAGCCGCTTCTCCAAGCGGTATTGCAGTGGGTTTATCGTACTTAGGTTTCATGATCCCTCCACAATGATCGTGGCATATCGATGACTTAAGAACTTTCTGGCATTTTGATGATCTGATTGATTCGGATTCCCAGCACTCCGAGTAAGACACGATCTACACAAAACTTAGTCCATCCGAGCACACACCATCGGGCGCACTACCTGGCCAGCAATTACAAGCGCCAAAACCTTGAGCGCACCCTGGCCTTGGGGATAATCCACTTTGGCAGCATCCAGCCGGACTGCCTCCTGAAGCACAAACCTTACCACTACCAACAATTGGCCCTACGCCACTTCCTGCGTTACACACTCCTGATCCTTTAGCAGCCTCTCCAAGAGGTATAGCAACTGGTTTTTCATACTTCGGCTTCGTAAGTTTCCCTCCACAATGATCATGATATATCGATGACTTAAGAACTTTCTGACTGTTTGACTTTCTTATGTAACCACCAGAAGGGCGCGTTTTCATAGTTTTGGGTGCAAATTTGTTATTCATCGCTGCTTTATACGTACGCATAGTAGGCAAGACCAGCATGTAAATCCCTGCTCCTTGGATTTATCCTGCAAAGAATATGACTAATTGGCTCAAGTTGCGCTATGTGACAAAAGTGAACGACGAATGGTTCTTTGGGGTCAGGGATCTACGCCTAGTGATTGATTAAGACATTATTGAGCCCGCGAGAGGGACGTGCGGGGGATAAGACCACAGCACGTCTTTTTTTGTTGAGTGTTCTAAGGATATTTCAAAGATCACTCCAAGCCCTTTTCCTTAAGAAATCGGGAAAAGAGGTTTGCAATTTCGACATTGTTCAGATCCGAGAAGAGAAAGTGCGTATTACCATGAATGCCAATTTCGGGCAAATGCACAATTGTGACATCACCGTCCCGGATGTTTACGGCGTCCGCCCAAAGTCTCGCCATCGCAAGACGGACACGCCACATGTCTTGGCCCGGATTTGCCGAAGGTTGCTTCGGAATGTTATCGCCATAATATATGATGATCGGAATCTTTGTAAGCTGCATGAAATCTGACATAGGCGCGCCAACCGCCTCAAGGAGGCCATCAGAACTAGGCATCGGAGAAGGTATTTCGTCTTTCGGGAAAACAAATTTGCTGCCAGGTTCATAGGCAACGACGGCGCGGACATTTTGGCTCTTGATGGCTGTGATCCAGCCCACGCCTCCACCTTGGGAGTGGGTGACAAGAATTCCTGGCCCGATCTTCTTGAATAGTTCCACAACTGCATCCGAGGCCACACCAACATCAAAGGGGCCCGTGTTAGGCGTTATCTGCCGAAAGAACTGGTTCAAGGATTCTGGGTCGCGTGGAAACTGCACCCCAGGGAAGAAGTTAGGCCAATTGCCAATGCGAAACATGTCGAACCATAACTGGTCGTCGGGCACGGGCATAATTGTGCCTGGAAGAGTGCTGCGTCCTGCACCGCCGCGACGTGGCTGATCGAGTAAGTAGACCCCGAAGCCGCGGCGCAGGAAAATGTTTTGAAAGCCCTCGCGGCCATCCGGCGTGCTTTCCCAGGTCTTCGAGAACTGAACATTACCATGCAAGAACACGAGAGGAAGTTTTCGATCGTTCACCGGGATCTGATAGAATACATAGGCATGATCACCGTGAAGCGTCTGTCCCTCAGGACCTCTCTTGATCGGATCGAACGCACCCGGATTGCTGATTACTGTTTCGCCTATTGCGAAACTGCCTTGCTCTCGGATGAGCAGTGGTTTGTGCTTGCCGTTTTTGGCAGCCCTTGCCCTCTTCATATTCATAGAATCCTCTTATAATGTTTGGGATACTGTAGCGCTTGAAGCTAATCTAAATCCAGCCTTCTTCGACTGCACTACGGGCGTGTTGTAGCTATAAAAAAGAAGGATATTATTGTAAAGCTGTCGAGTGTATACTTTGTGTATTTGCAAAAGAAGGGGTTCCTGGACTGCCAGCATGGTGCACGCCGGCTTTGTTTTGAAGTACATATAACCTGATCTTTTTTTCATCATCTCTTTTATGGTATTGGCCTATTAGCAATTTTATAAATATCTTTTCCACCCCTCGAATCCTGCCCTTGCGCCACAGATTCTATATGATCAGAATAGCTATGCTGTGCCACAATTGAACGATAACAGGCAAGCTGGTCGATCTGTGCTCAGAGTCTGTGGAATTATGACTCTGCTAGAAGAGCTTTTAGGTCGATTTTGAAGGTTATTCACCATGTTAGAAACAACTAAGCAATTTGGTACGTGTGTCATCAATACGTGATAACTCTTAATCCGGGGATGCGCTTGAAGTGGGCATCATTTGATACTATCGCGGCTTCATTGGTCATAGTGATAGCTGCTATCAGCTCATCAAAATCGTTTATCGATTCTCCACGAGATCGAAGTTCAGCAGAAAGAGATCCGAACCATTCATAGGCGTCATTGTTTATGGTCAGGATTGCGAAAGCATCCAGTAGCTTCTTGACGCTCTGCATTTTTTTATCAGATTTCTTGGGAAAATATGCGCCTCTATACAACTCCAGTGCATTGATCTGTGTGATACACAATGTTTCTCCAGCTTCTTCCAGCTCAACGATCTTTCTGATTGCTGTGCTTTTCCCCCGAATTGAGTCGATCAGAATTGTGGTATCAAGCACAAGCATCACAAATCAACTTCTCGCATTTTAGATTGGCGCATTTCTTTAGATGCGGCCTCAATACTATCCGCCAGATCGTCGTCTCTACCTATCTCTACCAAGACTTCCGAAAGCTTCCGCTTGACGGGAAAATATTTTACGATGACCTGTGAGAAGCTCTCGTTCTCGCCTTTCCGACTCTTCAGCCTATTATAAGCATCTTCTGTAATGGTTATTGTCTTGGTTGACATATGAACATATGTGTACGTACTTGTATTAAAAGATCGTCACCACGTCCGTCAAAGAGGAAGTTCCTCGATAACAAGGATTGAACTTTTTCGCGAGACCTGAATGGGGTTACATTGGCATAATAATTATGATTCCGCTCAGGATAATTAAATGATGGATTTTAGGCCCATGCAGAAATGCACGGGCGCGATTGCTGGCATGTCGGTCTCCAGCTACTCCTTTGCGCCTTCGACCTTCTCCTCTTTAGGCTCTTCCTTTTTGACTTCCTTCTTGGGGCCCTTTCCCATGGCCATCAAGGATGCCTTGGCCTGGACCCTTGCCAGAGGGTAATCGTCCTTGGCTACTTTCTCCAAGTGCTCGATGGTCTTCTGGTCTTTGAACTCCCCAAGAATCCATGCTGCACCGGCACGAACGTCTCCGTTCGCATCCCCCAGGGCAGCGATCATCCTATCCAGCACCTGGCGGCCAAAGGCGGCAATGGCCACCATGGCATTAGTCTTGACAATGTACTCCTTGTCTTTCAGGGCTTCGATCAGAGGCTCCAGGGATTCGGAAGGGCTGCGCTTTCCAAGGATCATGACGGCATTGGACCTGGTGAGCATGTTCTTGTCCTTCGAAGCCTCGACCAGCCTCTCTGTGGACCAACTGGCGTCTGGAAAGACCTTGGGAATTTCCGGTTCGGCGTCGGCCC
>Ga0209777_10006744_pt1 | contig 12871 bp, 5 predicted proteins | sample FrelakmetHBP12HB_FD_187147 | JGI IMG/M metagenome (GOLD analysis project Ga0209777, IMG submission 187147) | Freshwater lake sediment microbial communities from the University of Notre Dame, USA, for methane emissions studies -HBP12 HB (SPAdes)... | ecosystem: Environmental > Aquatic >...
AATTGATTTTCAAATAACTGTGCACAGTTTTCTTTTACACTACCATCAAGACCTTCAAGTAAACCTATTTTGTCCCAACGGTTTGTAATTATTTCTCTTTGCTCTCTAAGTTGTTTAAGACCAATGTTTCCAACTTCGGCACTTTCAGTTAAAAAACCCATTTTTTTAAATTTAATTTATAATTATTATTTATTTTCTTTTACCAAAATCGTCTACATATTTCATCAAGTTTTTAATTTTTTCAACATGAGTATTTTTATAGGCGGTTTTTTCAACAGCTTCATCCACTAAAAGTTTTGCTGATGAATCAATAGTTTTATTCAATTTATCTTCAACTGATTCAGTAATAGTTTTCTTTTCACTTTTTGTCATTTCTGATAATACGTTAGTATAAACTTTTTCTGATTCTTCAATTGAATTAACTTTTTTGAATTTGTCAATAATTTTTACTTTGTCTTCTGAAGTCAGTGTTAACTGTTCATTAACAAGTAAATTATTAACATTTGCTAAGTTTGTATTAAATACAGCCATTTCACTTAGCTGATTTCTGTATTTTTGAAGGACACCCTTATAATTTTCAACGAGTTTTTCAATTTTATTATAACCTTTCTTATACTCATTTAATTCTTTGGTTGTCTTTTTATTATCTTCAAGTAAACTTGTTATCCTTTTTTGATAGTCTTCATTACGTTTGGCATAGCGATATTTATTTTCCTTGTACTGAGCACCATATTCTTTTCTTGGAAGGTCTTCAGCACCAGTCTTTTTATTTTGAGCAAGTGAAGAACCATGTGATTCATCAACATCTTTATCTTCTTCTCTTTTTTCTTCTTTTGATTCTTTAGAATCATCTTTTTTATCAACATCCTCTTCTTTTTTCTCTTTTATAGTTTGAGGACTAAGATCACCTTTATGCATTTTATCAATAACGGCAGGATCAGGACCTTTATCATGGAGTTCTGAAACTTCATTTTCATCAATAGATTTACCCTGTTCTTTACTTGGATTTGATTTTTCTTTGAAAGGATCAACTTTTAACTTAGCTTCACCTTCATTTACAGTTCCTTCTTCTTTGAAAGGATCACCCTTTTTATGGGCAACGAACATTTCATAAAGTTCATTCACTTTATCTTCACCAAGTTTATCTCTAAAGGTTTCTCCATAGATTCCACTCATACTTTCATTAAATTGTGCACCATATTCTTCGTGCATTTTTTTCTCATCCATTTCTTGTACCATTTCACCGATTTGATTATAAATGTTTTTTAATTTTGTTGAAAATGGGAGTCCTTTATCTTCTGCATTATTAGCAGCTTCACCCATTTCATTTGCCATGCCCTGCATTTCTGCAAGTTCTTTTTCAATGTCTTCCATTGTAATGTCAACTTCATTACCGTCTTTTTTAGGTTCAACATTAAATTCATCATTTGGATTTGCATTATCATATGCATTTTCAACTTCTCCTAATGATGTTTTAGTTAAATCAACAGACTCATTTACCTTACCATCCTTTTTGTCATTAACAGACTCATTAATTTTACCTTCTTTAGCAGGTTCTTTATCTTGTGGTTCCTTTTTATTATTAGAAAGTTTTTCAATTTCTTCTTTTAACAAGGCATCGAATTTATCGGGAAGTTCCTTTGCAAGTTTTTTCATTGCATTTTTATCAGCAGCTTCTAAAATATTTTTCATATCATCAGATGCTTCTTCCAATACTGATTTTTTAGTTTCATTTGCCATATTAATATTTTGATATATTTCTTATATGATAATTTTTATATAAATACATTTAATTTGACAAAAAGTACAAAATTTTATAAAAATTGGTTTATATTTATTATTTTTAGGTGCAAATTTTTAGTTTTTTCTTTTTTATATTTTAAAGAAGGAATTTATTTATTGCTTTAATTATTTTAGATTGTTCTTCATTAAGAAAAGTTTTATCTAATATATGTGCTTCAGTAAATGAACCACCACCAAGTTCCATTTCGTTTTTATCAGGAAATAAATATGCACCCGGAGTTGATGGTGATGCAACTAAATCAAAACAAATAAGTTCAAAATCTGATTGTACAATATGTTTACCATTAACTTCTTTTAAAGTACCAACTCCACGAGAAGAAATCCCAAGTCTAATCCCTAATGATAAATAAAGCAAAATTTTATCACCAATAACTGAAGCAATACCATATTTTAAAAATCCGGGAGTAACTATAAGTCTTAATTGTCCATATAGTACATTTTCATCTTCCCCACTGCCCCACCACATTTTTTTAATTAAATGTGCAATATCTGCAAGAGAAACTACGCTGGAATTACCAGTCCAATGCGATTTACCTTTAACCATAACATAAAAATTTCCATTAGGAACTCTAACACAGGCAATATAATCATTAAAAATAATTTTCTCTATTTGAATTGTTCTTTTATCTAAGCAAATATATTTTGTTTTTGAAATATTTAAATTATATTGTAATTTTGAATTTATTGATTTAATAATTCTTTCTTCTTTAATAATTTCTTGAGTTCCATCTTCAAAAACAACAATTTTTTCATCTACAATTTTTCTATCTTTTGGTTGATATGTTGTAATATTACCAGAACCACCAATTTTGATTAATATTTCATGTAAATCATTAATTAATTTTTCTGATGTTGAAAAAACGGATTCTTTATTAGACCAATTAGTGTGTTTTGATTTAACACTTCTGCCATCTCCCATTTGAAACCAATTAAAAAATATTTTTAATAAATCAGATGATGCTTGCTTCATTTCTAATGGAATATATTTTTCTGATGATGAACCCAATGGATATAAATATTTATATAATCTAGCATCTGATATATGATATTGTGTTTTACCATCAATATGTTCATTTATCCAAAATTTAAAAGGTAATAAATTTAAAAGATTTAATATTTTTTCTTTTTTATTTTTTTCTTTTTGTGTAATACAAACATCAAATCCTCTACTTTTTCTTTCAAGTTTAGATTTAACTCCAGAAGAATGCCCTTCTGAAAGATATATACCCATAAATGCAAACCAATCTTCTGATTTTATTTTTATTGGGGATATATATTTTTTCCTTAATTCCCTTTTTATTCTTTTCCCTAAAAAATCATTAGAAACACCATTTAATATAAAATAATCATTATATTCTCCTATCCATTCAGCAGTTTTTAATATTTTATTTTTACCGGAAGAAAAGATATCTCCAACATCATTATATATTTCTTCTGCTGTCATATTAAATCTAACTCCTTTATTGTCTTCAAGTAAAAATCTATGATTTGGAGTTACTGTTAATTCAATATTAAATTTATTAGAAAACTTATACATTAAACCATTATATTTTTGATAAATTTTCTTTTCTATTTTTTGAATTTCTATCTGATTTGTATTTGTATTTAGTGTTAATATTTCTTCATTTTCAGAAATATCTTTAAAATTTTTCCACCCATTTTTTGTACAAATCATTGATTCTGAGGCGTTTATGCAATCAGGATGATCAGCCTGGCTTATTGCTGAATTTGTTTCAACCAATTTTCTATATTCTTCAACTTGTGGAACTAAAACTTCTTTAGGATATATTCTGCCATTTTTATTTTCAGTACCCCATTTTTGTAAAATACAGTTAATATATATAGGTTCAAAAGGTTTAATTTTAGTTAAATCTAAAACACCTTCTGTTAATAAATTAGCACTTCCTTCTTTAATATCAAGAAAACCAGCATCTTCTTCTATCAAAATACCAAAACCAGTTTCACCCTTTTGTAATATTTTACTCATATTTTTCTTTTATATAAAAAATTTTCATTATTTATAAGATTTTATTATAAATAGTTTTTCATTTTAATAAAATTCACATAATTACCCTATTCTTTTTATAGTGAAACTATTTATATAAAATGTTATTTAATGGCAGCAAACGAAACTAGTAATATTATATTTATTGATCCTAATCAAATTAATTCTCCTAATGACGCTACTTCTCCTAATTTTTATAATGGAGTACCTCAATATGAAAAAATGTTTATTTTTGTAGAATTAATCGCAGTAAGAAGAGGAAGATCGTCAATAATAAAAACACAAGCAGGAATAACACAAAAAACCGAAGGATTGGGAAATGATATAATAATTAATATGTTAGGAGTTGATCCGCAAACAAAAGAATTTACTACAAGATGGGCAAATATTACTACTTTATCAGAATCTCCATATGAAGGATTTGGTATTACTAATATAAATGTTAATGTTAACGCTTCTTTTATACCCCAAGTAATCATTGATTTTCTTGATATTCGTGGAATGGCAATGGCAAATAAAGGAAAAGATTCACCATATTCAATAATATTTGATTTTCCTCCGGCATTTTTTCAATTAACTTTAAAGGGATATTATGGTAAAGCATTAACCTATGATCTGCATTTAGTTAAATATTCCATTGATTTTGAAGGTACAACTGGTAATTATAAAATACATGCTGAATTCATTGCAAGAACTTTTGCACCATTAACAGACGTTTTATTTAAATATGTGGAATATTTTCCATTATTAAAATATGGTACTTATATACCAGTACCAGAAACAATCAATACCAGTGCAAAAAATCTACCGAAAAGTACTTATGAATTATTAAAAAAATTAAAATCTTTATATGATCAAATAGGTAAAGTAAAAAATGAATCACAATTAGCAAAAGAACAAAAAGAAGCTGTTGAGCAACAAAAAAAAGCATCTAAAGTATATTACGATATTCAAAATTTTGCCACAAGATTAAATGATATTTTAAAAAATGACACAATTTTAGCTATTATTGATGTAACAAAATCACCCGATTCAGATACTGATTTTTTTAGAAAAATTAATGATATATCTGATTATGCAACTGTAATTAGATCAAGTGGTATTAATACAATAGATACTAATTTTCCAAAAAGATTACATTTATTAATTAAAAGATCACCTATAATATCATTAGTAACAAATATAACAGAATCTCAAAGAAATGCAAGAGATAAATTAATCTCAGATGCACTTTTAATAGAAAGAATGTATTTGTTAAGAGAAGGTTATGATTTAAGCAATAGTAACATTAATAAAGAACCCAATAGTAATGATATTCTTCCTTCTAAAGAAGCTACTGATAATAATATAATTATAAACAAACCTATAATAACTTCATCAGAAAATGCTACTTATACTAATTATTATCTAAAACCAATTACTAATATAAATGATGGTAACGAATATTTTGGCATTGATGTAACTCCCTTTTATCAAAAAATATATAATATTTGGAATCAAAGTAATGAAAATGCTATCAGTAAAAAAGAAGAAATAAGAAATAATATTAATCAATTAGCAAAGGATTCGCTTGGTGGTAATCTACCAACACTATATTTTATTTTTACAATTTTATGTAATGATGTAGATACTTTTTTTAATATATTAAGACAATCAGCAAAAGATGGAGAAAACCATCATGAAAAATATAAAGATCAAATATATACAAAGGGAGGTTATATAAAAGATACTAAAATTGGAGCATATCCAAGATTAGCTAAAGAACCAAACTCACCATCAATAGGTAATTCAAATGTTAATCGTTTGGTAAGAGATATACCATCACCAAAAAATTTACCAAATGTTCCGGTTACATTTCCTGAAGTTGTTCTTGTCGATACATTTATAGAGAAATTTGTTGATATTCTGAAAAAAAGACAAACTGAAAATTTAAAAACACAAATAGATCAAAATCAAACAAATATTTGGATACCAGTAACTCCAGTAGATAGTATGCTTTACAATGATGATAATTATAATTCACCATATTATAATTTATATAATACAGAAACTAATAATTCAATAAATAATATATATTCAATTATTTTGAATAGATTTTATATTGCATCACAATATACATATCCTTATAGTTTTTATATAGAAAATGTTGGAAAAGGTATTGATAAAAATTTAAAAAATTTAATTAATTTTGTTGCTGGAGCAGAAGCTGTAAATCTTGTAAATTCTCTTGCAGAAAAAGATATAATAAATGCATTAAAATTAAATGCAACTAAATGGTCTACTAATCCAAATGGATTTTATGATGAATTAAAACAAAAAAATATTTCAAATTATAATAGAATAACTACTAATACAACTTCACCATATATAGAATTAGATAATAATAATCAATTATTTAGAAATAGAATTAATAATTCATATTTACCATTTAAATTGTTATATAATAATGATTTAAAAAATATAACAATAAGAGCAGATGGTGTTACCACATCCAAAGATACTGCTCCTGTTGATAATTATATAATTAATAATACAAAGGGATTTTTTAATTATATTAATAATATATTAGGATTAGAAGTTCCAATTAAATTTACTAATGAAAATATTTTATATTCTAAAGAAGATGATTATAACAGTACTAATAGATTTAAATCAAATTATTTCTATCCCTATTATTCAAATTTCATTAATATTTGGTCATATATATTATCCGAAAAAACAAAAATAACGTTTTCCGGATCATCTTATAATATTTCAAATGATATAAGATTTAAAAATATTCTTGAAGAAACAATAATAACATCAACAGGATATACAAATAACGCAAAAGCATTTATAATTAGTTCTAATTTTTTATCTACTATTGGAATATTTACTAAATCTTTAAAAACTGCAAAATTAATAAAAGATTTAAAATATATTATGCCAATGTTAATAGAAGCTCCAAAATATGTTTTAGCATACATGGGTGGGCTCGTATTATATGATTCAAATAAAAATTTTAAAGATGAAATAGATAGATTTTTTTATCAAGATATTGGAAAATTGACAATATTATATGAAAATGCTGGAAAACCAACCACAATGCAAAGCAGGTTATATGTTTCAAATATTGAATTAAAATATATTAATAAATTATCAAAAAAAGATAAAACAATATTTCTAAATTATTTTAATGATTTTGTTAATGGTTCTGATTTTAATGAAATAAAAAGAAATTTTATAACATTAATAGAAACAGTTAATGATCCACTAATACTTGGAATCCAAAATAAAGAAAAATTATATCAATCTTATTTAAATGATCAACTTAAATATGGTATAATACCAACAAATTTAAGTGAAAAACTTGGTATTTTAAATTTAACTGAATTAACCTTTTCAGATTTGCCTAATGAAACCGAAGAATTTAAACCATTATCTTTAATTACTACTGAAGGAACTAAAATTGGGGGGACAAAAATAACTCCAGCAGTTATTAATAAAATAAACGATTTTTATTTTAAAGAATTCTTTAGAATTTTAAGTATTAATTTAACCAACAGTATTGAAAAAATAAATAAAACAGATCAAACCTATGAAGCTGCAATTGATGATAATGATATCAGAACACAAACTTATTATTCATTTAAATCAATTAACGATAAATGGATAGTGGGTCCAATTTCAGCTAAAACTAAAAGTAATAATAATTTTGGTTATGATGATACAATAGGTTACCCCTTTAATCAAAACGGAAAAAAATTTATTGATAATTTTATGTTCGTTGATAGGGCAATGAATCCAATTGGTAATGATTGTATTATTAATGTAGAACCATTACTTGATATGGAAAAAAATTATGATATTAGTATTTTTACCGTTATGTCAAGACTTTTATCATTAAATGGTTTTGAATTTTTTCCATTACAAAATTTTATGGTTAGTGATAGAGGTGATTGGGAAAATTCATTTAAAATTTTTGAGACTGCAAATTCAAATGCAGTTCCGGCATTTGTTTGTATGTATCTTGGTGGGGTATCAAAAACTTTGAATAGTGATGAAAGTTCTGCTTATGATGACGATGGTATTTTAGACCTTGAAAAAGAAGGTGCAGATTTAAAAGATTTTAAAAATAATGAATATCCCAATGTAGTAGAAGTAAATGATAAACCAGAAATAACTGGTGGAAACAGAAAATATCCTTATGGAAAAGTACGTGCTTTTAGAATACGTTTTGCCGAACAAAATCAATCCCTTTTTAAAAATATAAAAATTGATTCAAGGGAATATCCAGAAACAAATGAATCATTAGCTATTCTTTCAAAAATTGCTGGTGATGAAAATAAATCTACTCCACCAGCAAAGGGACAAAATTTATTTGCTATTTTTGAAAATAGATCATATTCAGCAACTATTGATATGCTTGGTGATATGATGTTACAACCTACACAATACTTTCAATTAGAAAATATTCCAATTTTTAGCGGAGCATATATGATATTGTCTGTTGAACATAATTTTATTCCAAATCATGCAACTACAGCATTTAAAGGCGTTAGAATTTTAAAATATCCAAATCCAATTGTTACTGATTTTGCTACATCATTTGGTGTTATATCAGATACAGCTGATGATTCTGAAAATAATATGCCTATATTTAAATCATCTTTTGGTGATCAGGGGGCAATATCAATACCAAATCAAGCAAAACATAATGCAATGTTTGATTTAAAATTAAAACCAGATTATAATCAAGAATGACATGCCACACATTTTATTAAAACCAGAAGGTAAAACATTTATCAAAGAAATGGGGAAAAAATGGACAGAAATTAATGGTAGTAGGTCTATGATAGAAGGAAAACATAATTACGGTTTACCTTTTAGTAGTGTAAAAACCGATCCATCAATTATTTGGAAAGCAAATGTTATTGATTATAATGGTAATATCATTGTAAACAATACACAATTTGCAGAATTTTTAATACAATCTTTTAATAACAATGCACAATTTTTAAATTTAGATGCAAATATTATTGCTGCCCAAGCATTCCATGAAAGTAAATATAAAACATGGGAATTTGCAGAAGATAGTGATGCTTCTGGTATTTCACAATTTAGAATGATAACAGTATATGATAGTATATATAATAAAAATAAAAATTTTCTTGGAACCGATGAAAAAAATAAAATAATAAAAAATTTAGAATTGCCAGATCAACCAACTTCTTGGCATGGAGTTAAAACTGTATATACTCCAGTTGATATTGAAAGACAAGAAAAAAATCGTACTATTTTACATCAAAATATAATTGATAATCCAGATATAATGATAAAATTACAATCCTCTCTTATGTCTTATATTTCAAATAATAATGGGAACTTAGCATCAAGTTCATTATTTGCATACACAACTGGAAGTGAAAATAAGAGCAAAAATTATGTGGAACTAATTAATATAACTGCAAAAAATAGTGGGAATGAAAGAGCAGAAGATGGTGTTAATTATGTTGAAAAAATATTTGGATACCTTGGTGATAGATATCATACTAAAAAAATTAAATTAGAAGATATAACAAAAGGATTTTGGTTCGGTTATAATATGGATTTTAGTTTTGATAATTTTAGTGCAGATGTTGCTTCAAGTGAAAGAGGAATAACAATAGCAAATGTTGCTGATTTAGTTCCTGAATTAAACACCGGATATATTAATGCAAAAAAGGATTTTGAAACTAAATATAAAGATCAATATATTGTTGAATTAGAATCAGTATATAGAACAGCAAGAAAACAGTATGAATTATATCAAAAGGGTAGAAATGATCGTGGTGAAATAGTAAATTCAAGTGAAGTAGAAACTCCTATTGATGGTTATGTAAGAAAAAGTTATCATAATTATTACAAAGCAAAAGCATTTGATTATAAAATTTATGATTTAGTTAAAGGTATATATGTAACCGGAGATAGAAATGATTTATCAAAATATGTTTTACATCAGGAATTTGCAGCGATGGTAAAAATATATGTTCCGAATTCAGTTTGGGGTGGAACTTTTAAAGATCATGATCCAATTCACATTGAATTAGCCTAAATTATTTTTTAATTCATAAAGATCAATAATATTTTTAGTTACAGTTTGAGGATTAAAATTCATTTTATTTATTTTATCAATACTTTCATTGATTTTATCTTCAATTCCATTTTTCCCAACACTATTTAAAGTATTAATAACATCTTTTTTCCATTCATTTAAAGCATTTTCTTTTTCAGCATCAGACAATGTTGTTATTTTCTTTATAAGATTAATTTCGGACGAACTTAAATTTGAATATTTTTCATTGAATTTATCAATAGAAAGTTTGATTAAATTATCATTAATCATATTTTCGTCAATAATAAATGCTTCATTAACTGTTTCTGGTTTTTTATTTGACATTACATAACTTAAAATATCAATAAATGATTCATGTATTAAATCAATATTAGGAACTTCATTTTTTTTAGAATTTTCATATAAAAGATTTTCAATGGCATTATATAATTTTTGTTTATTAGTATCAATTAATGCAGCATTTTCATCAATAAAACCTTCTAATTTTTTATGTTCATTAATAATCTGATCAGTATTAATATTTTCAAATAATTTTAAATTATTATCAATATAACGAACAGCAATAGCCTCATTATTAATGTATTTATTTTCAATATTATTATAAATTTTGAATTCAAGCTGTAAAATTGGAGAATGTTTAATTATTTCAAAAAATGAAGATGCAATATTTTTAGATTCATTAATATGACCATTTTTTATAAATGAATCTGTTAATTTTTTTGATATAATAGATTTAACAATACCAATATTTGTTTTCATATTAACTAAGTTTAAATATAAATAGTTCTGAAATAATATAAAGTTGATGAAATTTTACTTATTTTTATCAACATCAATTTCATCTATATTAAAATCAACTTCATCAAATTTTTTATCTTCTTTTTTTTCATTGGTAAATTCAGTTATATTTAATGTATCTGAATTTTTCAATAAATCGTTAATCTCATTAATCATTACATTTGCAGTTTTATTTAAATTACTGTTTTTTTCATTATTTTCGGAAATAATTTTTTGAGGTTCTGTAATTACTTTTTCTATATTTCCATTATGAACCAATTTTTCAAGCAATTTATTAAATTGATTTTCTGTTAAACTTTTTCTTTCATATATAATATTTGAATCTTCTTTAAATCCCATTCCCTGTCCAATTACAGGTGGAAGACTTTGTGCTGTTGGAAAATTACCCCCACCCCCTTTACCAAGCGGTTCATTTTTCCCTTCTAATCCACCTCCTAATCCACCAGCAGGTCCTAATTGATTAGCACCAGCACCCATTTCACCACCACCCATACCAGTCATACCGGACATCATTGCAGCAGCTTCCGGGTTACCATACTTTTCATCAATATCATCAAAAATTCCAGTCTTCCTAATAATAAGCGGTGAATCCTGAAGTTCTTGTGCAATTGCACGTTCCATACGTTGCTTCTTAAAATCTTCGATAATTTCTTTATCTGACATGTTAAATAATAATCTCTTTGCTTCAGTATGTGACATTGCAGCAATACCTGCCTCATTACGTGTAAGTTCAGTATAAACAGCAGCCTTTTGTTGCCATAACTCTGCTTTCAATAGTTCTTGTTGTGTCGATGGATTAGTTAATGTGAGGTTAAAATTCCCTAAGTCTTTTTCCTCAAAACCAAGATAAAATAAATGTATAATTGCTATCTTATTTAATTCTTGGATCATCGCCTGCTGTATCGTACTTACTTTTTTTGAAAATCTAACATCCTGTTGTGCAAGATTTCTACCTTCTCCAGCAGTAGCTTGATAACCTACAAATGGTTTAGGTATTCCCATACCAACAAAAAGATTGTCACGTAGATATTCTATATCAGCAATTTGATCTAGATTACTATTTTTAGTGAAAATTCCGCATGATAATGCAAAAGTATGATAATTATGTAATTCTTCATTACCATCAATTGTTATTGTACCAGTATCTTGTAATTGATCTAACCATTCAATCGAAATAATTTTATGATTGTAACATGAAATATTATTAATAAAAGAATTCCAGTTATCATAATTATAATATCTTATTAATTTTAAAACATTTTTTCTTGTAAATTTATTAAATGATTTAATATGCGGTTTATTTTTATTTAAATTAAAAAATATTTGATGAAATTTATTATTTTCATTATTAATATGATTAACAAAATTTTCTAATTTAAAATTATTTGTTAAATTTATATAATTATGTAAATAATCCAACAAAGAATTATCATATGTATATGATTGTGATATTTTTATTTTATTATTAATAATTTCATCATTTCTTACTTTTTTACCAATAATTTTCATTTTTTCTTTATATTCTTTAGATTGCATTGTTTTTCTTAATTTATCTCTTGATTCTTTTGAAAAACTTTTTTCTCTTGCTAATCTTAATGTATTTAAAAATTTGTTTTTTTCATTTTCAGTAAAATTTTTTATTCTATTTTTTTGTTTTTTACTTATATTTTCACTTCTTGCTTTTTTTTCATTTTCATTTAAATTATTATAATAATTATAAAATCCATTATTAAGTTTTTTTATTTTATTTTCCATTTCAAAATTTAAAACATTTTTATAACCAATATCAGAATGATATTTAAAATGATCTTTATATGACATATAAAATAAATTATCTGGTGAATTATCGAATCTATTAAAATTAGAATGATGAATAACTTTTTTATCTTCATTAGCATATTTATCATTATAATTAAATTCATTATGTTTATTAATTTTTTTAAAATATTCACCAATCATTCTATGTGTATAAACCCATTTATTAGTATTATGATTATAAATCATTTCATATTCTTTATCATATTTTTCTTTATTTTTATTAGAAATTATTTTTTCAAATTTCTTATTAAATGACCACATAGATTCACCAATAGTTAAATCTTTTGCTTCTTTAATTCCATTAAATTTAGTTGGGAATTTATGATCAGGTGTACATGTAATAGTTTCACCAT
>Ga0209777_10006745_pt1 | contig 12867 bp, 13 predicted proteins | sample FrelakmetHBP12HB_FD_187147 | JGI IMG/M metagenome (GOLD analysis project Ga0209777, IMG submission 187147) | Freshwater lake sediment microbial communities from the University of Notre Dame, USA, for methane emissions studies -HBP12 HB (SPAdes)... | ecosystem: Environmental > Aquatic >...
ACGAACCGCCTCCCGCTTAAATGAATCATCGTAACGCTTCTTACCCTTATCTCGCATATCAATTACCCCCTGCTAATTTATCCTATATTTATTGATATTACGTGTCTACTATTTTGGGGTAAGTTTAAGTGGTGGGATGAACTGGAACGCCATTAATAAATAGGATGTCCCCATTATTTTCTAATCACCGTAAAAATTTTCTGGTAAGTGTTATTACAAGCGTAGCCATGAGAAAAACACCAAAAACCCCTTCAATGGAAGAAAAAAACATTGCCCAGAAATTAACAGGTTGATAATCACCATAGCCAACAGTTGCAAAAGTTATTGCATTAAAATAAAAAGATTTTCCAACATGTTCAATAAATAACCACACGTTATCCCAATGTTGCAAGGAAAACCTGAGATTTTCCCATAATAACTTGCCATTCGGCCCTTTAATAGAACAGATAGGCAGACAGTATAAAATCCCAAAAAATACAAATACCCGTGCTGTTGCACAAAAAACGCTAACAGGGTCGGTAAAATACCTCGTCAATTTATCAAGGAATAAATTTTCCCATAACCAATATTTTAAAAGCTTCTTTCGCTCTTTTAATTTTCCATCTTGGCCTTTATATCTGTCCTCCCGATCAAAAACCTTGTACCAATAGTAAAAATGATCTTCGTCTTCGTACTTTGCCATTTTATTGCATATCTGTTTTACCGCAAGGATATTTTTTTTCGTTTCCTTATTGTTTATTTTTTCACCTTTTTCCTTAACAATTAATTCAGCGGGATAATCATCTTTACATAATTTGGCACCATCAATAAAAACCGCACCTCTAACTTCTGTTCCTCTAAAATCCACCGAATGACCAAAATGCTCTACTTCAAGATAACAACGATCTTTAAAAATTGTGTTATAAAAGTTTAACTCTTTACTAAATTCTGCATACATAAAATTTGCGATGTCATCAAACTTGGTTGCATTAAAACTTGCTTCCATAAATTCAGCAGATGTGAAATTTGCTTCACCCTTGAATTTGGCATATATAAAACTAACATATCTTTCAAATATTGCGTTTTCAAAATAACCATCACCAAGAAACTTAGAATATTCAAAATTAACAGTCGGTTTAAGCGTGGCATTATTAAAACTAACCCTTTTCCTAAATTCAGCATTACTAAAATCAACTTTATCGTATGCACCATTGGAAAGAAACTTTGCTCCACCAAACGATGTCTCAGAGAAGTTAGCACGACTAAAGTTCACATCAGAAAAAAAATTAACATATACAAAGTTTACCTCGTTCAAAAAATCAGCGCTCTCAAAATTTACACGATCAATAAAATACCACCAGTAAAAATTAGTTCGTTTAATCGTTCCCTTGCGGAAATCTATACTCCCTATAACAAATCCAGCATAATTATTCGTAAAAGGGGGATTAGAATCTTCGGGTAATCGCTCATCGGTTAATTCGGTTAATAAAGAATCCGGCAAATGCTGAAAAATTTTATAGTTAACATTACCTATTTGAACTTCCTCAAGATAATTTCCTTCGTCATCTTTTAGCATTTCTAAAGCCTTGTCCTTATTACTTACTAACAGCGCATTAAAAGTTTCTTTGTCTTCAATGATTTTCATTTAGCAAAACCCTTTTTTTCTACCATCTTAATGTCTAGTCTTGGCATCGAAAAATCAAAGGTGTCATTGCGAGGCAGCTTTATCGCCGAAGCAATCTCTTTTTGTTTGATAAGGTATCTCTTTTTCATGGTTGAACTATAGGAAGTCCGGTCTTGCATGTCAAAAAAATCTTGGCCCAAAAATGTGGAGTGCGGCACCAACGGCCGCACCGGGAGTACATCGCGACATCCGTGTATGGTTATATGGTAATGACATATTTTTATTTATCTTTGAAGACGTACCATTTGTCAATATTTTATATTGAGAAAATTCGCTAAAAAATAAATTATTTTATAAATGTATCCGTAGAATATTTATCCATAGACAGAGGTTTTTTTTTATGTTAGGGAACTTCATATTTTGAGGTTTAATACCCGACTAGGAATCCCCCGGCACGGGCCGGGGGGGAATGTACCGTAACTCGCGGGAGGTCGCGTTATCCTCTGCTTTGCGGGATATGCCTATGTGCTTTGCACATGGGATAATTCAACTAACAAATATTACTGCACTGTGTTTGTAATATTTGAGTTTCATTAATTCGTCCAGCAAATTTCAGTCGTAGATGACCTTCAGGTTATGCGCTACGCTTCTGAAATTTGGGACTCATTATTATAGGGGGCCTACGGCTCCTGCCGGAGGTGGCTCCACTGAAAATTAAAAAAATCGGCATTGTTGCCAATATTGAAAAAGAAAAGATTGCGGACCACGTCAAATCATTAAAGAAGTGGCTGGAAGAAAAGGGTGTGAACGTCTTTCTGGAAACGGAAATTTCCGAAAAAATTGGTTTCCGCAGAGGGCTTAAATGGAATGACCTGGCGCGAAAATCAGAATTGATAGTTGTTTTAGGCGGTGACGGCACAATGCTTCGCACGGCGCGTTGTGTTGCTAAACATAATGTTCCTATTCTGGGAATCAATATGGGCAGTTTTGGTTATCTTACCGAAGTTAATTTGAATGAAATGCACTCCACGCTGGAGTTAATCATCCGCGGAGAATTTGTGGCGGAAAAGAGGATGATGCTTAATGTGAGCATCAAACATGGCAGAACCGTTACCAATGTCGGCGATGTTTTAAACGATGTTGTCATCAATCGCGGCAATCTGTCCCGCATGAATGAACTGGAAATGGCAGTTAACGGTGAGTATCTTACGACTTATAAAGGAGATGGTCTGATCGTTTCTACACCCACTGGTTCCACCGCCTATTCGCTTTCAGCGGGCGGGCCTATTGTTTTCCCCGGAAAAGATTTAATTATTATTAATCCTATCTGCCCCCATACTCTGACTAACCGTCCAATCATTTTTTCCGAAGATTCGAATCTGAAAATAACTCTCTGGTCCAAGGATAAAGGCGCCATGCTGACACTGGATGGGCAGGAAGCTTACAAGATCATATCCGGCGATGTCGTGACTGTAAAAAAATCGAAACATGAAGTAATGCTTGTTCTCTCACCATACCGGAGCCACGGAAAAATTTTACGTTCCAAGCTCGGTTGGGGCGATTTACCTCTAGGAGCTAGAAAAAAGAAAAATGCTTAACGAATTGAGCATTAAAAACTTTGCCATCATTGATGAACTTCAGGTTTCCTTTGGTGAAGGCCTGAATGTTATTTCCGGAGAAACCGGCGCCGGAAAATCAATAATTATCGGCGCGGTGAGCTTGCTTCTGGGCGATAGAGCGACAACGGAGATGATCAGGACGCAAGCCGATACGGCGACCGTGGAAGCGTTCTTTGACATTGCCGCCAATAAACCGCTGCAGGAGAAAATTACAGAGATGGGCTTTGCCGCCGGAGAAGAACTGGTTATTCGCCGGGTAATCTCACACACAGGTAAAAACAAGGCGTTCATCAACGGGCAAATGGCGACCCTGTCCAATTTGGCTGCCGTCAGCGAATTGCTGATTAATATTTGCGGCCAGCATGAACATCAGGTAATTCTCAATACCGAAAATCATATAGATATCCTGGATGAATTTGGCGGCTGCCTGCCTGCCAGGAATGCTTATGCGGAAATTTATAATCAATATCAGCAAATCAGAACTCAAATAGAAAAATTGAAAAGTTTGCACTGCAGCCGTGAAGAAAAAACAGATTTGTTTAAATTTCAATTAAAAGAGATTCAGGATATTAATCCGCGACCAGCGGAAGACACGGCGCTGGCGGATGAAAAAAAGGTTCTCGTTAATTTTCAAAAGTTGTCCGGTTGGGCAAATCTTGCTTACGATTTGCTTTATGGTGAAAAGGATTCCGCTATCGTTAAATTAAAGGAAGTTCAGCATCAGGTAAAAGAAATAAATAAAATAGATGCGAATTTGAAACTTGCCGATACGGATATTGAGGGTAGTTTTATTACTCTACAGGAAGCGGCGCTGAATCTGCGTGATTACAGCAAAAACCTTTTCTTTGACTCCGAAAGGCTTGCGGCCATTGATGAACGCCTTGAGCTGTTAAACCGGCTCAAACGCAAGCATGGCGGCTCTCTCGAAGGTGTTCTGCGCAAGAAGCAGGAAATAGAAGAAGACCTGAAGAAGGTATTTTCTGTGGAAGAAGATTTGGAAAAGCTGGGCAAAGAAGAAGAGAAAATCAAGGATGACTTGCGGCAAAACGCGCTCAAACTTTCTCAAATTAGAAAGCAGGCGGCGAAGAAATTGCGGGAGGCTGTGGAGAAGGAAATTCACGCGCTGAATATGCCGCACGCTTCCTTTGAGGTTAATTTTAAAAAAAGCGCCGCTGATAAAACCGTTGAATTTTTTGAGCCGACAGGAGGCGACGAGATTGAATTTTATCTGGCGGCCAATAAAGGTGAGGAATCCAAACCTTTAAACAAGATTGCGTCGGGCGGTGAATTGTCGCGGATAATTCTGGCGTTGAAAAATGTCTTGTCGCGCACCGGTTCCGTGGCGTCAATTGTTTTTGACGAGGTAGACAATGGAATTGGAGGGGCCGTGGCGGAAATTGTCGGCCAAAAATTAAAAGATGTGTCCGCTAACCATCAGGTTATCTGCATTACCCATCTGCCTCAAATCGCCTGCTTTGGAGATAAACACATGTATGTTTCCAAAAAAGTTGTTAAAGGCAGGACAATTACGTTTGTGGAAGAACTGGATAATGAACAGAAGATTGAAGAAATCAGCCGCATGCTTGGCGGAGTCAATGTGACAAAAGCGACAAGAGAACATGCCCGTGAAATGATCAATGGTTCAAAAGCGTACAAATTTGGTAATTAAGGAGAAAGAAAATGCTGAGAAAAGCGCGCATTGATGATGTAAAAACTATTCACCGCATGATAAATTCGTCGGCGGGGAAGGGCGAAATGCTGCCGCGTTCTCTAATGGATATTTATAATTCTTTGCGGGATTTCTTTGTTTATTATGATGAAGACAAATCACAGGTAATCGGTATTTGCGCGATGAATATAATCTGGGAAAATCTAGCGGAAATACGTTCACTCTACGTAGATGAAAATTATCGCGGAAAAAATATTGGCCGAGAACTTGTGGAAGCCTGTGTCTCCGAAGCCATAACTTTGGGCCTTTTCAAAATATTCACCCTTACGTACAAAAGGGATTTTTTTATTAAATTGGGATTTAACGAAATTGACAGGAGTTTGCTTCCGGAAAAAATATGGTCGGATTGCTTCCATTGCTCCAAGTATCCCGATTACTGTGACGAAGTGGCGATGATTGTGGAACTATGAAATACTCGCGCAATTTATTTCTCTTAATAATAATTGCTGCTTTTATCAGCGGGTGCATGCGGACTGTTCCAAAAGCTTCTGTAAAATCCCTCCAATCCTTTTCTCCTGTTGTTGCCGAGGATATAAATTTTACCGACGATCTTGATTTGGCTTCGCTGGAATTGGCGATTGAACGCAGCATTAATTATTATGAAAACGCGGGACGGGATAAGGTTTACCGTATTGAGGACAAATTGGTCAGCGCAAAACAATTAAAAGAAACACTAACAGCGTTTCGCGCGATTCTGCGTAAAACGGACAATAACGCCGATTTAAACAAAAAAATTGCCGCGGAATTTAATGTTTATGGTGTCGCCGGCAATAGCAGCTCCAATAATGCGCTTTTTACCGGATATTACGAACCTTTGCTCGAAGGCTCTCTTAAACGCACCGAAAAATACAAGTATCCACTTTATCGGGTACCGCCTGATTTGATTAAAAATGAAAACAAGGTCGGCCGGATGAAAGACGGTAAATTCATTCCATACTATAGCCGCCGTGAGATTGATGTCGATGGAGTTTTACAGGGGAAAAATCTGGAGCTTGTCTGGGTGGCTGATCCGGTGGAATTGTTTTCCCTGCAAATTCAGGGTTCCGGAAAAATTAAACTGGAAGACGGGACACTTTTAACGGTTGGTTTCGCGCAGACTAATGGCCGGCCTTTCCGCGGTATAACCAAGTTTATGCTGGAGAGCGACAAAATAAAAAGCAGTGAAGCCTCTTATCGCTATCTTTTTTTAAAGGGAAAGAGTGAACAGGAAATTTATGATATCTTGAGCCATAATGAAAGATACACATTCTTTCGCTTTCTGGATAAAGAACCGGTTGGCTCTTTAGGCGAGCCGGTAACTCCGGACAGATCAATCGCGACAGATCCTGACTTTTTTCCGGAAGGCGCACTGGCTTTTATTCGCTTGCGAAAACCGGTTTTTGATACGGAAGGCAATGTTAAAGAACGGATCAATTTCTCCCGCTTCGTGCTCAATCAGGATAAAGGTTCCGCTATAGAAGGCCCCGGCAGGGTGGATATTTTTTGCGGTTTTGGTACAAAAGCGGAATACACCGCCGGGACTCTTAAGGAAAAGGGAGAACTGTATTTATTAATTAAAAAATAACCAGGAATGGTTTTGATAAAGAAAGTTGTCAAATGTAGTTTATTAGTTACACAAAGTTTCAGTAATGGGCAGTTGTCAGAAGAATTGAGGATTACGGATCGAAAGAGAGCAACAATGAAGTTGGCGGGAGACAGAAGCCGTTTCCTGCCGATCCACCACACCGTGTCGTTGGCGCTACCTGATACATGCCTCAACGAATAAGACGCCGAGTGGCGTCATTGTAATTGCGTCAATACCCTTGTAAATTGTCATTGGCTCAGAACCAACGCGTATTACGTTTTTAAAGAATATTGCCGGAGCGATCAACTGTAAGCGCATAAGATTATTGGCTGCAATAGCATAATCATCAAGGGTCAAAGACAGCTCTTTTTTCAGTTGTTCCTTGGTTACATTATGGTTGCATAGGTTGCTGAACGGTCTCGTCTCGTTTTCACGATCCAAGGCGCTGTAAAACTCATTCAGCAACTGTGCCTCCCTAGCGGTTATTCCTTCTATCATGTCAATGAAACCATATCGAATCTCGCTATTGAAATCGGTATTCATTGCGTTAGCAAGAAGGTGATTCCACAAATCCTGGATGTTGGGGTCCTCCTCAAGTGTTGCGTCTTCAAAAATGGGAAGAGCGATCTTGGGTGGCACTGCGCGTGTATGAATCACCCCTTTTGTCTTAAGTATCTGTTCAACCTCCTCCGACATTTGGATAAGCCGCTTCCAGCGTATGAATCGCAATTTGTCAGTAACCATTCCAGATATTTCGTCCACGGGTTCCTTGAACACTTTGGCAAAAAAAGTTGCCGCCTTTTCAGCCGTTTCTAATCCTCTCTGACCTAGCTTTGCCGACTCCTGAATAGCCTTTGCTATTTCTTCAGTATCTGACATCATGGATTTCTCCTTTTTTCTGGGTTGACCACTTGTTAGGCTATTTAAATTTTATTAGCAGCAAGAAATATTATCGCCTCAGCGGGTTGATAATATCTTGGAAAAATTTGTAAATTAACAAATGCATCTTCACGACTTAACGCAGGTGGTTTATCACGTGGATGACCAAGATCGTTTCTTTGTCCTCTTAGTAAATCATAGATTGCAGTAATCATTATACTTGCATTATCAGGAAACCCTGCAAACTTAGCCATTTGAAGAGCTTCAATTTTCAGTCGCATCCAATCAAACTTTGGTTTGATCGGAAATCTTATAAGAATTTTCTCAAAATAAGATTTTTCTTTTGCACTAACAATAGCAGCAGACATAGAATCACATAATAAAAGAAAAACGCGCTCTGCAGCTATACCAAGCATCATCGTGCTTGCAACAGTATTACCGTGTAAATATGTGCTCAGACTCTCTGCCAGATATGCCAATACGGTACTATCTGGATTAGAAATTCGCGATCTGATGTACTTAATATATTCTATTGAATCAAATGGATTTGGCTCTGATGAGTTTATTACCATACTGCCAAAATCCGTCAGATGAAACCATGGTAATTCCGGATTTGAAGTATTAAACCCAGGTGAAAGGATTCCTTCGACAAGAAGACGCCATACCACTTCTTGTATATGAAATAATATTAAACCTTGATTATCTGGGCTCTTAAGTTCAATATATGGCTCGAAATAGCGCATATCATTTTCCACCATACGCCAATCTTTATCTCTCCGTAATCGGTCGAATACTGCTTGTCTGAGAAGATTCAAGTCTGGTTGTTTGCAGTCGTACAATATCTTCCCCATTGATTTCACCTCACAGTCTAATAATGTTTATATGTATCTTGTATAAAAACCTAAACACTGCAAGCTTGCAGTGTAATATAGTAAACTATAAAATTGTCGGCCTTGTATGTCAATGAAATGTTGACCATGAAATATGAGGTGTGGTGTCGCTGTTTTTCGTCGGGCTTGAATTATGTTTATTCCGGATTGAAAGAGAGTAACGCCAGCCATAACCGAGCGGTGGTAAGGTGGGCGGAGGCAAAAACGTGAGTTGCTGCGCTGTTGGACGTATGGCTTAACGACCTACTCAATGATTACAGGCATCAAAACATTGTTCCTGCGTTCTGGATGTGTTCGCTTTACAGGCCGCGATGCAATTTTCAATGTTTGATTGGACGGGACGATTCCCGAATGCTGCGGTACAACCGAAATCGCTGGCTCCGGACTCGAGTACAGCGATATTTTTTCTTGCCGTTGCTTGAAGGATGACAGCATACATACCCTGCAACTGCGCACTACCCATCATCGCAATATTTTGCTGGCGAGCAATCTCTGATCTAAGGTCGGCGCATTTGCGCTGGCGATCTTCCTCACTCGTAGGGGGTGGTATCTGCGCGATTTGCTCAGCGTAGCTTGGCTGAGGCGGCGAGTGCGCACAACCGAGAAGAACCGTGAAAAGGAGCATCGTCGCACATAGTGTTTTCATGGAACCTCCTTCAGCGGGTCGACATTTAATATACTTAATTAATATTTCCCGATTTTCGGTAAGATCATACTCTATTTAAGGCAGAATGAAAAGAGAAAATTATCCTTAAAAATCAAAAGTAAATGAACTTCCTCTACTTGGTATTTTCCGGTAATAAAGAACAAATACCAATTTGGTAAAACATAGGAAATTTGTCAAACAATAAAATGCCCCGTATTGTAAAAACATGGTCAATGATTATCGCTTGTGAAAGGGGTCGGGTCTGCCTTTGACTGCTGAGAAATAATGATTGCAGAAGTTATCAGGCAAATCTTTTTAATGACTATTGAAGCGATCTATCAATTTGTGAGTTCCTAAAAAGTACAGGCTATAGACATTCCCGGTTTGTTTGAACACACACCTATAATATTCGTCAACGTAGAATTCCCAAAATTCAGTGCCTTTAATCCGGTGTATTCTTAAGGATGGATGCTTCGGATTATTTCTCAATGCCTTTATTTGTTTTTTGAATTTCTCTTTGATTTGCTTGGGAAGGCAATCATATTGATCAAGAAACGAATCATCATAAGCAATAATGATTTCGTTCATTATCTATCCTTTAACGCCTTGATAAACTCCTTGGCGTTAGCCTTTTTATACTTCCCGGCAGAATAGTTTTTCTCAGACTTTTTAACTTTATTCTGTACTTCATCTGTAAAAAACCACATTTGCGATCTTGGAACATTCTCAACAGGGAAAAGAATAATTTTGCCTTGAACAACTTCGTAGCCGAGCGTATCACCTTCATGAATAGAAAGTTGGCTTCTTGCCTCTTTCGGAATTACTATTTGACCTTTTGTAGATATTGTTAAAGTTCTCATGGTAGAAAAGTAAGACATTCTTACCAATAAGTCAAGTTCTTTTTAATCACAGCGCAGGTGAATTGGGAGATGGTTCAAGGTCTCTTCAGGAAACTATCGGGGTCTGGCTGGTCGGCCATAGGTTATTCCCGCAATGGGTTCCTCTAAGATAGCCTGTTGCAGCTTGTTCAGGGTATCCTGACATAGAAGCATTACCTTGCGCTTCTGGTTAAGAGAAATGGAGAGCGACTTTACGTTAGTGTTTTCACGCGAAAGCGCCAGAATCTGGGTTTTGATCTTGCTGAACAGGGCATAGCTCGATACCGCTTCCGCAAGATTGGCTTTCTGTTTTAAATTCCGGAGCGCGGTCAGTTCATCCAGATTCTTACAAATTTGTTTTTCTTCTCTGGACATCAGAGCTTCCAATTCATCCATCTTCTGATCGCTTTCCTCTGCAATATGCGGTGGTATCAACGTCTGAAGGCGCAAGCCGCTGATCTCGGTGCCGTAAGCAAGAAGCATCACCTGTTTTTCCTTTGGAGAGCCGGCATTTAATGCAATCAGGTGCGATAGCGCGGTGTTCATTTCGTTGAGTGCAACGGCAGCCGGGCCAAACGCCAGACTATACGCCTTGATGTTGGTGTTCTTGACTGCCAGATCCAGTAAAGTGTTATCAATGCGCTGGAACTCAACGAAAAGTTCTGAGAATTGGTTAAATAACTCCCTCTCGCCTTGAGTGCCGCCGGTTTTTAGAAGTTCGCCCAACTCCCGGCGTGCCTGTTCGACTTCCCCCGTAGCTGTCCGGGCCTGGCCCGCAAATGTTTGCGAGTCCTGGTCTATGATGGCAAGGACGGCGCTCTTTTCCGCTTCCGAGGCCGAGGCCAGAGTTGATTGCATCCGGCTTACTAAGTCAACTCGAGTAGCTTTAAAGGCCAGTTGCTCAGCGGGATTTTGTTTTTGGTAGAAATGAAATACAATCAGGAATAACAAGATCAGTAATACTGCTCCAGCAGTCATCCAAAGCGCGTTCTCTCTGTTGGATTTGATCATAATAAATTCCTGTTGGAGACTAAATTGTAGTGGCGATTCAGAGGCGGAATATCTTAGTGGCCAAGCATCGATCTTCCGGCTCTATGATTAATTTTAACTTTTCACCTATTTAAAGTCAATTAATTATTGAATGCAGAGGGTTCATTAGTTCAAGGCAATGACGACCTTAAAGGGGCATAGATTTCTCAAGAGCATGGACACGCCAGTATCCAGTATACTCATGACGCATTTTTCAATAATCTTCTCTATAATTTTGTAGTCAGTTTTCATTGACATACAATAATGATTTCCCTATACTTCCTTCCAGTAAAAAGAAGTTTTTATCAAAACAGTATTAGCGTTGGGGTATAGTTACGAAAGAAAACAATCAATTCAATTTTCTCGTCGTCGACGATGAAGCGAACATCCGCAGAATGCTAGCCATATGTCTGGAGACGGAAGGCTACCGGGTGACAGCAGTCAGCAACTTCGATGACGCACTTTCTGAAGCATTGAGAAACTCCTTTGACGTCGCTTTCGTGGATCTCCGCTTGGGAACTACCACTGGCCTCGACCTGATTCCCGCCTTACTTGCCACCACGCCCTGGCTCAAGATTGTCGTGATTACGGCCTATGCCTCTATAGAAACCGCTGTGGAAGCTATGAAGCGCGGTGCGACCGACTATCTTCCCAAACCCTTTACCCCGGCTCAGGTTAAGTTGGCTATCCACAAGGTATTTGATGTTCGTAACCTGGAGCAAAAGGTCACTGCCTTGCGTGAAGACTTAGGGCGCTCGCATTTTGATGTAGATTTTTCCAGCACCAGCGTAGCGATGACGCGTGCCGTTAATTTGGCGCAACAGGCGGCGCCTTCCAATGCCACTATCCTTATCCGCGGAGAAAGCGGAACCGGTAAGACGGTGCTGGCCAAAGCTATTCACACCTGGAGCCAGCGGGCTGCGATGCCGTTCAGCGTTATTTCCTGTCCTTCCCTGTCGCCAGAACTCTTGGAGAGTGAATTGTTCGGACATGTCAAGGGGGCTTTTACCGGTGCCGTGCGCGACAATCCCGGCCGGATCAGCATGTGCAACCGGGGAACGCTGCTGCTCGACGAAATCGGTGACCTGCCCCTCTCCCTTCAGCCGAAGCTCTTACGGTTCGTCCAGGAGAAAGAGTACGAACGCATTGGGGATTATACGACCCGCCATGCCGATGTAAGAATCATTGCCGCCACCAACATCGACCTGGAGAAGTCGGTCCGGGAGGGTCGCTTCCGGGAGGAACTTTATTACCGGCTCAATGTGATTCAGATTGAAATCCCACCCCTGCGGGAACGGCCCGACGATGTTGTATCCCTGGCAAAGGGTCTGCTGATTTTTTTTGGTAAAAACTGTCACAAGACACTGCTTGGCTTTACCGACGAGGCGCTGCACCTGTTGAAAATTTACCAGTGGCCAGGGAATGTCCGTGAGTTGAGAAACATCATGGAGAGGGCTGTAATTCTCTGTGAAGGAAACCGGATCGGTGTCAACCATCTCCCGGGAAATGTACACACCGCGTATACGGCCATTAGGATCGGTGATCCGGTCCCCCTTGATAAAATCGAGGAAGAGCATATTCGAAGGATACTGGTCTCAACCCGGTCTTTACAGGAAGCAGCCGATCTTCTTGGTATTGATCAGGCCACGCTCTGGCGCCGCCGCAAGCAGTACGGCATTTAGCTGCCTTGCAATTTTCAATTTTTCCTAAGGCGTCTTTTGCAAGATGCAATGGGAATCTCTACCCAACTAAAAAATAAATACATAAATTCAAAATATTAGCAGTGGTAGCCTTTGGCATGATCATTGCTCTGGTTATATTGGTTAATTGACAAAATAATTATTCACAGGAGAGCAGATTTTGAAAAAGGATTTCATATGGATAATGACAAATTAAATACCGAAGAAAATGTATTGGAGCGGTGTGTTTTCGATTGCGAAAGAGCAGTTATCAGTCATGCTTTGGCAAGAACTAAAGGCAACCGAACAACCGCCGCAAAACTGTTAGGAACTACAAAACGCGTTCTAACC
>Ga0209777_10006746_pt1 | contig 12866 bp, 11 predicted proteins | sample FrelakmetHBP12HB_FD_187147 | JGI IMG/M metagenome (GOLD analysis project Ga0209777, IMG submission 187147) | Freshwater lake sediment microbial communities from the University of Notre Dame, USA, for methane emissions studies -HBP12 HB (SPAdes)... | ecosystem: Environmental > Aquatic >...
CATTCACCCCATATTTTTCAGCACGTCCAATATTAAAAGAAACCGTACTGATGTCATAACATTGTCCGTTCAAATTGTAAAAAATACTGGCAGGATTGAATCCATAATTAGTCGTAGGACCCATTTCAGCATTCCAATAATTGTAATAAGGTGGTGCAGTGACACCGGATTGAACCAAATAATTCATAAAATTGGTTTCATTTCCCCAGAAATTTTTGACATATTCATGATAACAATCTATTCCGGTACCTCCTGTATCTGGATTGGTACCACTACCCCCAATAAATGGATTCAAACCATCATTGTTTTGACGATAATCAAAAATTCCTTGTAATATGTTTTCCACACCCGACGGACCTTGGGACAAAATGTTGTTGATATTGGTTTGCATGGCTTCATCAAATACTTTGCATGTGGCATCGGAATTGATTTTTGCCCCTGAAATGGGAGAGATTTTTCTTCCCGAATAAGTAGTGGGAGTTTTCGGAATATTAGATCTATCAAAATTGGCGGGTGCGTTTTTATCACAAACAGAGGCAACATGCCCATAATTTTGAGTATTTCCGTTTTGGACCAAATTTGGAAATACACCATGTGCTTGGGAAGACTGAATACCACCTATTTTACCAGTGTCAATATTAACTTTACCAACCATTTTGCGAACCGCGTCACTACCTACTGCACCAATATTACTACCATTAAATACACAAATACTAGGAGCACCCGAAAGTATATATCCATCATCGCACGAACCGCATCTTGCTGCGCCAGTAATATCAGCTTGTCCATTTTCACAATGATACGAGCTATGTTTTGAACCCGCAACTTCAGTACAATGAGCGGGAATATTACCATCTAACACATAACCACCGTTGCATTCCAAACAGGATTCCTTCCCCTGCCAATCAATTGTTTTTTTGCAATTGTCCATTCCTTCTATGATGGATCGGGATCCAAATAGTTGAAAACCTTCCTGTGTATTGCAAGAACAACCTTTGCTAGAATTTGCTATATCTTGTAATAATCTGGGGGTAGGTGTCGGATTCATAAGATGTGGAAACCGAATGACAATGGGCGTTTTGTAAAAAAGCACGGTAAAGATAGTATTATTCCAAGATGTTTCACTAATAATAGGTATATCTTGGATAAAATCGTTCATAGTGACATAATTCGGTTCAGATTGATTCATTTCTTTCATAGGGTCATGAACATCAAACAGGCGTTCAATTTGTCCAGCATCAGGTGACAACTGTCCTTGATTGGTTAAAAAGAAACAACTATACAATTTGGGAGCATTGGTTAAAGAACGGTGTGAAATCACGATGGCGCCGTGGATCGTTGCGGCATCCTCGGAATGTTGATGTAAAAAAGAGGAAAGAAACGGAAATTCTTTCATGGTTTCTAGGGTCGGACACAAATACAGTTCCATGGCTTGGTACATGTATTTTTGATTTTTAAAATGATAAATGATATTGGGTTCGTTGATGTACCCTTGAAAATTGTATTTGATGGATTGGTTACGATGGGATTCGGTACATAGTATGGAATAATAATTTTGTTCAATACCCGATGTATGTTTTTGATATTTATTGGAAGAAGGTACCAAGACAATGGGTGATTGTCCGTAGATAGTTCCTCCTTCTAACATAGAAAAATGTTCCTCTTTTATTTTGTTCATCATCCTATATTCTATCATATTATTTCTTCTGACCAAACTATATAAAATTTTTTTGTTGTATATGTTCAAGGATCCAGAATGAGCATCCAATACGAAATCAAAAACATGACCGAATTTCAAGAATTATTGAATACCAATCCAGGTTGTATCTTTATTAAATTTGGTGCAGAATGGTGCGTACCCTGTAATAAAATCAAAGAATATGTCCTAGAAAGGTTTGAGGAATTGTCTAATGAACATGTCAAATGTATTGTGATTGATGTTGATGAAAGTTTTGAAGTATATGCGTATTTGAAAAATAAGCGTATGATAAGTGGAATTCCTGCCATTTTGAAATATTGCCAAGGAAATACAAGTTTTATTCCTGATAAAATTTGTAGTGGTACGAATCGTACTGAAATTGCAAATATACTAAATATAGAATAGACGAATAATACACGAAAATCAAAAACTCTACTGACCTACGGTCATCCTAGTTTTCGTCTAATTCCGGTGTATTAAAATCTTTCATCAATCCCCCTGCGATCATATTCAAAGTAGAAAATGAAGGTTTTGGAAACATATGTTCATACGCCTTGATTTTATGATCGGGGTATATCGGTTGTTGGAGAAAATCCAACATTGATTTTTTTTGCATGTTGTCGTGTATTTTTTCTAAAATATTGTCTGGAGATTCTTCTCGGGGTCGTTGATCATTTCCAAAATATTTACGTTTTTTCATTATTTTGTATTTTCTTGGGTTTATATACAATTCTTCGTATATGATTGGAAAAGGTACCACGACGGATGGGGTGTCGTCCCTATCCGATACGTCTACAATGTTATTGGTCTCTATTACCGATACGAGGTCTTGCAGTAGATGATTAGATTCCTCTAATTCGTTCTCGGTATCTCTACGAAATTTTTCTGACATTTGATCTTGTAATAACTGAGTCCAGGTAAGGTATTCTTGTGAAGGACTCGGATACTTGTCAAATAGGTAGTCGTCATAAAAATAATCAGTAAACATGCGACAGTATAAGTGAGAATCATCATCGTTGGTTTCTTCAGAAAATTCTATCAACGACATCATATGTTTGGGTGCTTCTACATGAAAACGATCAAATATTTGATTTGTATAGATGTTATTTTTTGAATTCATTTTCACATATTTAAAACAAGAATATGTACATAATCCCGTAATAAATGTATATAATAAAAACATTGACTGTTGTTATTATAATAAGATATATATTTATGTGGTTTGATTTTTTTATACTGATTCTCTGTGTTGTAATTCCAGCATGCGTTTCATCCAATTTTCTTTCATTAGTTGTGGAATAGTCGTATAGAAATGTCGTTCATATTCTTCGGGTGACGTATAAAAAAGTGTTCCGTATGGATCCTGACCAATTTCATGAACTGCCAAAGATACTTTAAAAAACAATCCTTCTTCTTTTTTACCGACTAAACATTTATTTTCACGAATTCCACTAACCGCATTACGAATATGTGTACCAGGAGTATGTTTGGACATATAAAACTCAACGGGAACACGTTTTCCTTTGACAGAACGAAAAATACGCATATGACCCCGGTCATTTCCAATAAATGTTCCATCATTGTATTTATGATGGTATTTACTCATCCCATGACGCCCATAATTACGCATACTTCTATGACTTTGATTTCCATCAGTATACAAAGATTCATTGTCATCGTACATGAACGACATATGACTTAAATTGTCATCAAAATAAGGTCCGATGTCTCCACGTCCACACGCGACATCATAATCATCTACGACCATATCTTCAGACGGTTGTATTTCGTCTCTATCTTGAATCGTAGGCAACAAATCAGTGCAAGACATAATAATAATAATTGGGGGCTTTTGTAAACCGATAAATGCAGATAATACAACGAGTTGTTATAAGATTATAACAACAAATCTTTATATCATATTATAATAAAAATGTTTGGCGCAAAAACGAATCACAAAGAGACATCCCCTATATTTGCCCTAGTTGGTCATCTTTTAGGCTCTATTTCCTATATTATAGAATATGTCGGATCTATATTTCTCACCATTTTGGACAGAGTAATCAATCTGCTAGGGGGTAGCTACGGGTTTATTTTAAAAAATTTGAAATCAACATCACCAGTCATGTTTCTATTTTTCTTTATGTTGTTCATTGTACGTGCAATGATCGGTCATATCCTTATCTCATATTTGATGCACCAAACCTTTGTAGATTCCATCTATGGTGACAAAAGTATGAAAATATTACCTTTGTATGAATTTGATTATGAACCGTTCAATTGGAAAGTAAAATATCCCAATGCCGCTTGTGAAAATTTTGCCAATTCCATTCTATGGTGGTTTATTTTTGTATACATATTTTCTTTAATTATGGCTTTTGCACAAAATTGAAAATGATTTATAAATTACTTATAAGCATATCATATTATTGTTGAATATACAAGAAATGAACAGTTTTATTCAGTGGCACGATCATGAAAAATTCCCTGTGGTGATGGAAGACCTTCAGACTTTTCTTCAAGAGAAGTTTGGTATATTGCATATTGATATTCCACAGGTACCTATTTATAAGGGAACCATTGTAATTTTGTTTGATATTGACAAATCCGGTTCTATGAATGATAATTGTTCGGATAATTCTACAAAAATACAACATATTCGTCATGCTTTGAAAAATTTTCTTGCGGTTTTGATCCAAACGATCAAAAATAATCCTGAAATAACGGTACGTATTGGACTATGTGTATTTTCACATGATGCACATAATTTATTTCATCTTGTTAGTGATACAAATACTGCCTTATCATGTGATGAATTTGGATTTATTACCATTAATTCAGACAACATTCATTCTATTTATAAAAAAATAGATGATATTGAACCTTGGGGTCTTACCAACATTGAAAAAACATTAATATATACGCAAACATGTTTGCGAGAGTATCATGATGCAAACCCGGATCATCGTTTAATACATATCCAATTTACCGATGGCGATGCTACTGTCGGAAAAAAAAAATACCAAGAATTGATGGAATATGTGGATAACACATACAAACATATTTTCATCGGAGTGGGTGATCAACATGATAGTTATCTTTTGACCAATCTTTCACAAAATACATCTTTAGGAGAATACCGATTCATTGACCAGTTGGACCATGCCGGATTGATTTGTGGTGAAATATTGTACGATATTCTATTTCCCTACGCTTTTTGTGATGATCCCATACATTTAATTGCAAGTGAAGGTGTAAAAATATACGATTGGCGTATCAATCAATGGACATCCATTTTGATCATTCCACCCTTTTCCGGAAATCGTAGCAAAGATTTTCAATTACGTTTTGAATCAGAATCGGGTCAAGTGGACGCTATGATAGATATTTATAGTAAAATGAATATGACACGTTTTGACACTGCCACAGTATTACCACAATTGATGAATCATGATGGTACTCTTATTCCTAACGATTTAACACAATTCATTTTAAAACAATATACCCAAGAATATTTGTACGAAGCCATTCAATATGAACTCACGTTTCGCGCAGATATACCCGTGTTACTCAAAGATGATTTCGTAGGTACCCGGTTACAACGTTCCACAGCTATAAATATGGAACCCGTGGGAATTCAGAGGAATAAGAATGTGAATATGGAAAAAAATATACGTGACAAACTTACTCATTTCCATACTATTTTAGAAAGATATCAAGAAAAATACCAAGAAGACGAATCTTTTAAAAAATTTGTTCAAGTGTTGAAAGAGGATATCCGTATTACTTTGAAGAATTTAGGAACACAATTGGGATATATGTATTCTAATACGCGACAGACATCACAAGGACATCAATATTCCTATACTCCCACTGGTGAAGAACAAGTTTCATTGGATGAAATATACAATTTATCTAATAGTTTACAAAGAAATATTACTACATACACCAATCCACACATTTTAGACATGATGACACAAGTACAAGAAACTGTCGCATACGATGATATGTTACCATCATCAACCATTGGTTCAACACCAGAAATTATATATAATGACGAGATGCCTCCACCTATACAACGCGATGCCTCCACTACGAATACTTTTGAGTTTTAGATACTACGCCCGACTATGTCGTCCGTAGTATGGAGGTTTTTCTCCGAGACGACAAGTCGTCCCTCCGTAAAACCCTCCAATTTGCAGGTCTAAGCGTGTAAGGACAAAACTCATATAAAATTTACATATACTATCCTATACATGCCTTCTAAAAATCATAAAAAAGCGAAGAAGGCGGCGGCGGCAGGTGCAACAAACCCTTTAAAAATAACACCTCCCGAAAATTTTCAAAAAGTAATCGGTGATATGTGCACCGAATTAACCGTCACTTTTCCAGAATATGCGCATCTTTGGAAAATTTGGACCAACGAATCGTTTCAATCCATGGAGGAGGAAGCCAGAATCCAAGAAGTACAAAAACTATTTGATTTTTGTATCACGGTGTATCCTGAACGGTTTTTTGACATTTTGTACAAAAATACCGAAATGTTTGATATCTCCAAAAAGAATGATATCAACACTTTTTTTTTACCATCCGTGGATTTTGTCTGTTTATTCACATGTGAAGGTGTCAGTGAAAATACAAGCAACGTTCTCTGGAATTATTTGCAATTGATTTTATTTACCATCATCGGTAGTGTACAGGACAAATCCAAATTCGGTGATTCTAAAAATTTATTTGATGGTATTGATGAATCCGATTTGTTGGAAAAATTGTCGGAAACCATGAAAAATATGTCTTCTTTTTTTCAAGAAGACCATGAAGACGATGATGATACTGAAGACAATCATGAACCAACAAAATCTTCGGAAAAGGATGATGATAGTGATGCAGAAGACGATGATGATAGTGATGAAAATAAAGAAAAAGAACCCAAGAAAAAACCGAAACCATTCAGCATGCCCAATTTAGATGATTTACATAAACATCTCAAGGGATTGTTTGACGGAAAAATAGGAAACTTGGCGAAAGAATTGGCGGAAGAAATTTCCGGAGATTTGTCGGGTCTTTTAGGAGAAGATATGAAGGATATTCGTTCTACCAAAGATATGTTTCAAAAAATCATGAAAAATCCGGCGAAAATTAGTGAACTTATCAAAACAATTGGTGATAAAATCAAAAAAAAAATGAGTAGTGGTGAAATCTCCCAAGAAGAATTGATGAAAGAAGCCACGGAACTTATGAACAAAATGAAAGACATGGGAGGAGGTATGGACGCATTCAAAGATATGTTTAAAAATATGGGGATGAATATTCCTAAAAACGCCCGAATGGATACCAACGCCCTGAGTCGTATGACACAACACCAAAGTACACGGGAACGTCTTAAAGCTCGTATGATGAAAAAACAAGCAGCACAGACGGAAGCATTCTTAAAAACTGCCGAAGCGATGAAAGCGATGCAAGAAATGCACGAAAGACAGGGCACCGCCCAAGCTGATTTGGAAACTATTGCGCAAAAAATGGGACTGGATTTGAATGAAACATGCAATACTCCGGTTACACCGGTTTCAAAAAAGAAAAAGTCCAAATAATACAGAAACCCAAGGTTTCTGTACGACTTCCTCTATTGGAACCTACGGTTCCAGTCGTCCCTAAAACGCCCTAAGGCGTTTTGGGACACAACAAAGATACCTCGCCGCCTCTATGATGCGGTGAGGTATCTTGGGAGTAAAACCTCCCTTAAGTAATGAGGACACCGACCTTCAGTCAGTGCCCTCATAAGGTTTACTTGATACCTTTTCATCAAATTGGTTGTATAGGATCCTATACAACTAATTACCCAAGAATCTTTGAATGAAACCTTATGAGGGCGCCGAACTTTGTTCGGTGTCCTCGTTACCCAGGAAGTCGTACAGAAACCTTGGGTTTCTGTAGGTTAGGCTTGTATTGGTATTTTGCTAATTTCGTCTGGGTTTGTAGGACAAGCTACTTCTTTTTGTTTAAATTCAAAGCAAGTTTCCGTATTGTCTTTGTATTGGATTTTTTCTAAATTTTCTGGAGTGGGATATACATAAATTTTTCGCATTTCCCCTTGTCCTACGATATATACGGCAATCAATCCTAACAAAAAACTCAATGCAAATATCGGTATACTGATGTATTTTGTGATTCTCATCTTCTATACAATATCTTTATACACTATTATTTGAACCGTCTGTATAATCATATTCTACGGTATAACTAATGTCTAAATCAATATTTGGAAATTGATTGGGTTGATTTTGTAGAAAAGATGAAATCCAATTACGAATGGTGTTTTCTGCGATGGATTCTATATTCATGTCTGTGTTAGAAATATCTGTGGAGGTATCGGCTGATAAAGGAATATCCAAGATTCTTTGTGAAATCGGCGGTAAAGAAAGCAAATTAGACCCCAATGTGGACGTTCGTAGAACGGTAGCATTGGGGGATGATGTCATGAGTGAATGCGGAGACATTGTACTGAGGAATGTAGTGGAGACATCAGGTTCCATATCTAACAATCTGTCTTGGTCTACCATGGAATTTGCGCGACTATGGTCAGGGGGATGAAATCCTCCAACAACTAAATCCAAAGGTGACAAAGTCACCGGAGGATTTTGGTCAGAAGCTCTATAAGGTTCTGTGGCAGAAATATCCCATAGATTGTATCTACATACAGGACAACAACAACTTCTACGAAACCAACGTTCCAAAGAGGAAGACAGAAATTGATGTCCACAATGAACAATTTGACGAATATTATTTCCGATCTGAAATTCTTCCAGCATAATTGGACATACAGGGGTTGTATTTAGTGTACTTCTATCACTTTCTTGAAATATATATTCTCTCGTAGTAAGCGCGATTTGTGCGGGCGTTAACAAATGGTTCGTATGCTGTGGTGTGATCACGTTTCTTGGTACAACATTCGGATAAAAGGTAAACCCATATTCAATGGGTCGCGATATATTGAAAATTTCAGGAATGATGTTACGATTTTGCGTTCCACTCCTGATTTCGGTATTCATAGGACGGGAACGTAGTGGAGGTATCCCAGTAGGTGCATGAGTATTATTATTATTAGGTGGAATGGGTTGTGTAACACGTAATGCATTCAGATTTTGCAATACATCTAAACAACGTAAGGTTACTTGATTGTATTCTTGCATATTTCGGTGATAAGGATATATAAAATTATCCAACAATGTATTTTGTTGTCGGGTATTACGTCTATGATTCAACTCCATTCGTTCGGTCATTTCTTGCACCGTATATTGGTATTCTTGGATATTGCGATTATATAAATATATTAATTCATCAAACTCTGGGAAATTCAATGATGATCTTGGTATATGATTTTCGGAATGACCATGTGATGTGTCAGTTCTATTTCTATTGTTTTGTGAAAAAAATGTATTTTCGGAATCAGCATCCGTATGGGTTGTGTAGTCGTGATGAGGTGTGGTAAAATGAACATTCGTGCGACGTGGTTGATCAACTGATGTATGTATTTGGTCAGAGGAACGAAGTCCTTCAACAACTAAAGAACGTATAATTTCATTCATAGATCGCCCGATTCCACGCGTAGCATTGGGGGATGATGCCGTGGTTGGCGAAGCCAGAGTAGTGGAGGCATCGTCATCGTACGCTCTATGTCTATCCTCTGATTCTGTATGATGATTTCTTTCCAAATGTTGGCGTAATATTTCAATAATAAGTTGTTCTGACATAAATCTTATATACAGATGTCTCCACTACGTTCCTGGCATCCCTACGAAACTATTTCGTCACTGAAAATACTTCTTTACATTCTCCGTCTAAATTGGAAAGTATCATATCCAATTCTGGTGCATTTTTGATTTCTGTAATTAGTTGTATAATACGACTATCTATATGTTCTCGTACAATGGGGTCATCAATCGTATCCTTCAAGGTTTCTACAATACGATGTATGATTAAAGGGGAAGTAGATGTAAATATTTCTGCAAAACCTTCACATAAACATCGTTTCAAATCAGAAAACAAAGGGTCAACGTTGGTATTGATAGATGCTGATATGGGTGCAAAATTCAAATCTCGTTCTCTAAACAGTCCCAATCCTTGAGGTAGCAATCCTTCGTCCAAACTTTTTCGCCGATTGGATTGTCCCATGGCGGATACACCTTTTGGTATATTCATGGATGGTTTGGATGATGGTTGTGGTTTGGATGATGGTTGTGGTTGTGGTTGTGGTTTGGATGATGGTTCAGATTTGGATTGAATATAGGCTGAAATATCATCATATCCACCGATCATTTTGCCTTGTAGAAAATTGACCGGAAATGTGAATTGTCCCGATTTTTTTGTATATAATGGATTGGTGGCAAAGGTAACACCAAAAGCCTTGGGGTCAGCAATTTTTACGGTGACCAGTGAATATTTGGGGGTTTTAGAAATCAAATCAGCGGTTTTGACACAATATGAACAATTTTCCATAGATAACATCACCACGACATTGGGTTTGTCTTTGTTAGCTTCAATTGCTTGAGTAGCTTTTGCTACATCATCAGACATGGTCTATTGTATATTTTACATAGATTTTTTGTGTGGTTTTTTTTGAGTATATATTTTCGGATGTTTCGTCTGGTGTTTATAAGTACTACTACCTCCTACAATGGCGGTAGGTTTACCACGGGTAATACTCGCTTGATGATGTTCTTGGGAAATATTGCATCCGCCTGATAAATTTTTGCGAATATCTATTTTTATTTGGGGGTCAGGATTGGTCATAATAAATTTCATGATTTTTTCTATTTGATCTCCTACAAGTATTTCGTAATCGGGATTCAATTGGGAAGCGATACCACCACTGTTTTTGTCTACTACATCTACATACAATGCTTTGTTCAGTGCTTCGTATACGTGTTCTGTGGACGGTACAAATGCTTCGTAAAACAAATTCGCCATTCCTTGACAAAAACATTGTTTGATTTCCGTATATGCATTGTCATACAATGCTTGAAACTCCACTTTGATCGTGTCATTGTCAGTACCGGCACCGGGTGGAGCAGATGCAGATGCAGATACAGATGCAGATACTGGTTGTGTTTGGGTATTTCCGGCAACCTTTGATTCTACTCCGGCGTCGCCTTTTCCAACAGAATCGTTTGATTTACCTGAACCCATTGATTTAAATTTTTGTCGTAATTGATCGGATTTTGTTTGAATATCTTTCATATCAACATTCTCAGAATGTATAGCTTTTTTAAATTCTGCAATATCTGACTTTAATGTCTCAAATTGTTTTTGTTTTTCTGGATTCAAATTTTTAATATCAACATTACCAATAGCATTTTCTAATTCAGGTATCATATTTTTATACTTATCAATTTGCTCTTTTTTATTGGATTCTTTCTCTTCCGGTGTTAATGTTATCTTATTTGACGGTTTTAATAAATGTGATTTTTCATTAGTTTGCGATGATATTTTTGGCGATGGTTTTGACATAATAATTGATTCAGTACTAACACCTTACTATATTATACATATAGATCCTCACCGGTTATTGGAACAGTAGGTTCTAAACTTCTCCGGTTTTTGCAACCTCAGAAATTAGTTGTTGAATGCGAGGCTTTTGCTGCTTCGCGATAGCAGCAAACGCCCTCTGACCAATCTCCAATGGAGATATCAATACTTGCGATACGTAATTCGTGCACCGGAACTTTTATGATGTTTAAAGGTATGTGAATTACTACCACCACCACCCTTGGTAACGGGAAATTGACGGTCTTTTAATTTGTCCAACATGAACAAGGGATTTCGTTCCTGTTGCAATTCTCTCTTTTTTTTTTCTTCTTGTGACAATGCTTTTTCCTTATAAATATAAGAGTCTGGATTTCTTGGTATCGCACATCCGCCACTCAAATGAAGTAAAAATTCATATTTGGTCTTGGGAGAATCAAATATTTCATCAATGATTTTGATAGTCAGTGCACGATTTTTTTGTTTCAACTCTTCACTTTTTTGAATCAATGTTTCTAAATTGGTCAAAATCAACGATTTAATACTGACAATACGGTCAGTAAACATTCGTTGGAAAGAATCACATATAAATGATTTCAAACGGTCCGGAGTATCTAAATAAGATATTTCAAGCAAAGGAACACCAGGTGGTCCTTGAGGTCTGGAAGCTACTGCATTTGTCACCGAATTAACAGCCGATGTTGCACGATTTGCTATACCAGTTACCTTGTTCGTAACGGAAGATACTCTGTTTGATACTGCGGCAACGACCGGAGTGGTAGCTTTCACTTTGTTAAATGCTTTTGAAATACTACCAGGAGCGCCGCCTTTGATAATGGTAATAGGTGTATCCTTTTCTATTTCAGATTCCAAACAATCTCCACGGAATATGTTGACTATTTTTTCTTTGGTACGTTCATCGGATAACATTTGAAAAATTACCGATTTAATCCCTGGTTCCAGATAATCTTTGATAGTAATGGTTTGTTGTGACATTTTTTGAACCGTTTTAATGATCAGCGCTTTTAATTGTTCACCACTTTCTGCAAACAATTTGGCAAAAAAGTTACAAAAATATCGTTTCACCTCGTCTGTCAATTTTTTGAACAAATTGAGTGTTTGTTTGGCTTTACCATCTATCAAATTATCGGTAGGATGCAATCGTTCCAACAATTGGTAATGAAAACGTTCATAAGAAGCAGCTACACGTAACGTATTTGCGACCAAACCGTCTCCTGAACCCGCTGCCTCTGTTAATTTTTGAGGAATAGCCTTTGCCAAATCTTCGGGTCTGGATTTTTTCAATAATTCGGTTCCGAGATCAAAACCGGCGGACACTGATTTTTCGGCAGAAATAGTTACGGCTTTGGCAGCTTGTGCAACTTTTACTGCGGTTTTTCCTGCAGCCACTGCTGCATTTCCTGTAGCCATTGCTGCCGGTACAGCTAGTGGCGCGAATTGTGCCATAAATACAGATAGATATTGTATAGGTAGATAAAAAATTGATTTATTATGCGTTTATTTATGAGGGAAAATATACGTCGTGACAATAAATGGATGCCTCCACTACGTTCCTCAGTACGACCTTCGGTCGTACAAGGTTGCGACCTTCGGTCGCTGACCCGGCATCATCCCCTAATGCTAC
>Ga0209777_10006747_pt1 | contig 12865 bp, 12 predicted proteins | sample FrelakmetHBP12HB_FD_187147 | JGI IMG/M metagenome (GOLD analysis project Ga0209777, IMG submission 187147) | Freshwater lake sediment microbial communities from the University of Notre Dame, USA, for methane emissions studies -HBP12 HB (SPAdes)... | ecosystem: Environmental > Aquatic >...
TTTCCCAGGGTTATTCCCCGCTTAAAGGTAGATTGCTCACGCGTTACGCACCCTTTTGCCACTATACCTTGCGGTATCGTTCGACTTGCATGCCTAAACCACGCCGCCAGCGTTCACTCTGAGCCAGGATCAAACTCTCCAATTGAATATCTAGAGAGCTTCATCTTGGCTTATTCCCGCACATATCTTCATATAAATATGAAATACTGCGAGCACTTGATCGGCAAAAACTAAACTCGTCTATTTGAAAGAACAGACTAAAAAAAACCCGTCCAGGGGACGGATTTTATACAATAAAAAAGACGTCAGAGACGTCTTAATATTTCATCCTCTGCTACTTTATCTATTCCAAATTGTTAAGGTGAAGTGGTCAATAACTTCTCCTCTTTGCGAAACTGTTATCCACGCGTTTTAAGGCGTGCAATCAGTTATATCGCGGGATTCAAGTATACCAAATTTCCGTTTTTTGTCAAGGGAAATTATTAAATTTATTAATCCCTGTATTCCTTATCTATGAAGCTGAAATCCGGCTCCACCCTTGGGTCCGGGTTGGACCTCATGAACTCTATGGCGTACCGGGCCTTTGAGGCCGTTTGCGTTGAAGGATCTAGCTCTACTGCCTTAGTAAAATAACTGTACGATTTTGGTCTATCGCGTTCGTATATATAATAATATATGCCCATATTGTACGTTGCCGGCTGGTCCTTTGGAGATAACCTCAATATATCGCTCAATGTTTCATAAAGCAGATCATACCTTTTCAGCTCAAAAGATATCTGGCTTATATCATGGAGGTTGGCTATATATTGGTCTATATTTTCTGGGGAGCTTATTATGAGAGGCCTCATATTTTCGATATACAGGCTGAACTCGTCCGCGGCTTCATCAAACTTCTGCATGGAGAAATAGAGTTTCCCTCTATACAGGTATGCGGCGGGGTACTTCGGGTCTATCGATACGGCCTTATCAAGAAACTTTATAGCCTTATCGCGGTCATTCTTTCGATGGTAAACCTCTCCCAGCAACGATAACGCGACAACGTCTTTATCGTCAGAGGAAAGCCTTTTGTTCAGCGCCGCTTCGGCTTCATCGAATTTGCCTTCATCCATAAGGCTTTGAGCGTTGTCATAGATTGATTCTTCGGCAATAGCGGCCAAGGGGAGAGAGATCAAGACAAAAGGTATGATCAATATTGCGGTTATTCTTATCGAGGACGCAACTTTAACTCTACTTAAGTATGATTCTGGCAAATTTTTTGCCGACACGTATCCTTTATTCCTTGCCTGGTAAAAACAATTTACTTACTTAGCATCTTTCTTATAAATCTGACAAACTTATGCTTCCCAGCTTTAAGAACTGAGTGTTTACCAATTGGAATCTTTACCTCCTCATTTTCATCAGTAATCTTTTCTCCATCTATACTAACACCGCCTTGTCTAACTAAACGCTTAGCTGCGCTTGCGGATGCTGACGAATCTGTCGCAACAAGAAGAGCTGATATTTTTAAGGATTCTTTATCAGTTTCATATGTAGCCATTATTCCCGGGTTACCTTTAAATTTATGCACTTTATCAAATTCTTCAGCCTGCTTGTCTGCTTCGTCTTTGCTGTGATACTGGGTAGTTATTATTTTTGCAAGATTAACTTTCGCCGCTTTCGGGTGAAGCTTGCCAGACTCAACATCTTTTTCTATCATTTCAACATTCTCGTCCGTCAGAAGCTCGTAATACTTATACATCAGCTCATCCGATATTGACATGAGCTTGCCGAAGATATCTTTGGCACTCTCGTTGATGCCGATATAATTTCCGAAAGACTTCGACATTTTATTCACACCGTCGGTGCCTTCGAGCAGAGGCATTGTCAAAACCACCTGGGGCTCCTGATCGTAAAGCCCCTGTATGTCCCTGCCTACAAGCAGATTGAATTTTTGATCGCTGCCGCCGAGCTCAATATCCGCCTTTAAAGCGACTGAATCATATCCCTGCAACAGAGGATACAAAAACTCAAGCATGCTTATCGTCTTACCTTCCTTATATCTATTGAAAAAATCATCCCGTTCAAGCAGCCGTATAACGGAATATCTGGACATAAGCTCGGCGATTGCCGCTATATCCATCTTCCCGAGCCATTCGCTATTAAACCTGACTTCAAGTTTCTTGGCATCAAGGATCTTCGATATCTGTTTCTCGTATGTCTTTGCGTTCTCCTTTACCTCTTCTTTGGTTAGCCTCGGCCTTGTCTTTGACGCGCCCGAAGGATCTCCTATCAGCGCGGTATGATCTCCTATTAAAAAAACTACTTTATGGCCGAGGTCCTGGAAATGCCTCATCTTCCTCAATAATACCGTGTGCCCAAGATGAATATCCGGTGCCGTCGGATCGAATCCCGCCTTCACAACAAGCGGCTTGTCAGATCTGATGGCACGCTCGAGTTTCTTCTTCAACTCATCGAGCTGGATTATCTCAACCGCTCCGCGCCGTATCAGCTCCAGCTGTTTATCTATATTCTTTTCCATGATGAAAGTATTCTATAATAAATATGCTGTAAAAGCTAATAAAAAGAAAGGCCCGACAATCTTCTACCGGGCCTTCTCTTTTCAACTATAGGTTACAACTTTGTTACTTTTGATGCCTGTTCTCCTTTTGGACCTTTGGTGACCTCGCATTCGACGTCCATACCTTCGTCCAGAGTCTTATAGCCATCACCCTGAATCGCGCTGTGATGTACGAATACATCCGTGCCCGAGTCAAGCGTAATAAATCCATAACCTTTTTGGTTGTTAAACCATTTTACTTTACCTTTCTCCATTGTCTTGCTATTCCTCCTTTCATCTATATTAAGCAGTAAACTGAGGCGTCATCTGCCTTCGTCCGCCACTTTTGGCGACGGGACTTCGGCGAGATTATTTGTCCCTGCTCTATAACCAGACAAACAAAAACCGCGAGGTCTAGTCTCTGCCTCACGGTTCAAGATGCTAATAACCTCAACTACTACTTGCGAGCGAGTATACACCATGCCTGCGGTTTTGTCAAGATTTTTCTTAAAAATTTGCAATATGCCACATAGGGCAAATTCCACGAAGTGAAATCTTGATACTGAAGCGGCGTTAAATAATCCGACCCATGGGAGGATTATAGCCGCTGAAGTATCTTAAGGATTATTTTTAGGCGCTTCTCTTCTTCTTCCGGTTCGATATGCTTCGAGAGCCGCTTGAAGTTCGTGACCGACATGATAGCCAAGCGCGGATGCCTTATCGAAATAGATGACAGCTAAGTCATAACGCCCGGCCTTATAGAATAAGACCGTCAGGGCGTTGTAGGCTGGTGCATAACGCGGATCTATCTCTACTATTTTATTAAAGATCTCTATTGCTTCATTATCTTTACCTGCCCTGGTATACCTTGCCCCGAGATTGTAATATGCTTCTATGAAATTGGAGCCGACTTTGTTGCGGTTCATGCCGGGCAGAGCGATAGCTTTCCTTATCTTATCGACGTAATAGGCAGCTTTATCAAATCGTTTCTTCTTGATGAATTCATCCGCTACTATGGCATAGGCAGTGCACAAGCCCGCGGAGCTCCTTACCGCAAAGGCCTGAAGAGCTTTGTCAGCTGCTTCTCTTTTACCCAGCGCATCCTGGGTGAAGAAAAGAAATTTATACATGCCGGGGTCGTCCGGTTTCATTTGTAACGCTTCACATATATGCCGTTCGGCTTCGCTATAATCGCCGGCTTCGTATTCAAGCCACCCCAGCCTGGAATATACCTCAAAATACCGGCGCCCATTATCGAGTAATCCGCGCAATAGTTTTATTGCCTCATGCCGCCGGTTTTCGCGGCTTAAAAACTCTGCCTGCTCAAGAATAATAAGAGGATTGCCGGGATCATATTCAAGCGCCTTCTTTAGCCATGCTAGCTTGGCATCGTTATTCTCCGACAGGTAAAATTTATAATAACAGGCGATCGCGCTTTTCGGGTGCCGCGCGATCATGGCGCCGGCAAGGTTCCTAGCTTCGCGGAAGCCTGTTTTACCGAATAGTTCTTCATTAAGAAAATATTCCATCTTCCCGGCGTAGGCTTTCTCCCAGTCCGGGCTCATATATCCCCACTTGGGCCCTCCTAAAAATAGCGCCAGCGATATGCCAAGGTACGAAAAAATGGCCATGATAAATAACTTCCCCGCGCGGCGCGAAGCCAATCTCTCTGCCACCAAAGAGGTTACGGCTATCAATGGATATACGGTCCCATTCGCGTGCCAAAAATTATTCCATGGTTCCGCGGGGAAGAGAAGCGACACAGGGATAGCGATCCCGATGATAACAAAAGATAACAGTATATATCCGTCTTTCTTATGGAACCTGAACGAATACAAAAAAGAGAGCAGATAGAATAGCCCCGCAACCCAATCGCAGGTAACATTCTTCGCGAAATACATCTGGTAACCCCTGTTAAGTATGATCCAGGTGGTATCTTTTAAAGATACAAGGAGATCTCCGATATAAAGGAGAAGGAAGCGTGGAGTTATCCCGAGCCCAAAACGAACGGATCTATCCATTACGTATTGAAGATTCGGCGATCCGTGCCTAATATCCCATATGAGATGGGGCAGCATTAAAATGATCAATACGCCAAGCGCCAGATAGGGCGGCGGAGCAGCAAGCGCCTTTCTGAAACGCGGATAGACAAGCAGATAGAAGAAGAACGGCGGAAGAAGCAAGAGAATGAGCGGATATATATTATACCCTATGCCAAAGAGAATGCCCAGGACCAGCCAATCGCGTTTCCGTACGGAGTTCGCGCACATATGGAACTGCAGGATGACCCATGGCACGATAGCTATAATGACGCTTTTATCTACCATCCGGGGCGCGCAACAGACCAAATACCGGTCCAGCGAACCGATAATGAGGGCGATAATAGCCGCACGGCGGCCGAAGAACGACATCACAAGAAAAAATAGCCCTACAAGGCCAAGCATGCTTATAAGAACGAATACGAGACGGATAATAAATACCGATCCCCCACCGAGTAAATTAGCCAAAGCCACAATATGAACTGTCAGGATCGGCTGATTCATCATCCCCGATCTCAGTGGAATATTAAAATTATCGGGGCTTAATGAGAAGGCCGCCGTAACCCGATAATGCTCCCTCTCGTCCGCATCCGGAGGAAGATCGTAAGCATATAATGCCCGCAGAATAAAAGAGACTGCAAGGACCAGGAATATGATCGTCCAATAATAGCGCTCTCGCGTTCTCATGATACCTTTGTCTTCATAATGCTGCCGAACTTAACTCCGGGGTTTAATCGCACCGGTAGGAAAGAAGATGCTTTATAAGATTTTAAGTAAATTCAGGCCTGTTTTCGGATCTATGGCCTTGGTGGCCTTGACGCCCTTAAGCTCAAAGACTATAGCTTCTATAACAAGAAAGACCTTAGAATCTTTACGTACACAACCGGTAATGACTTTCTTCTTCTTGCCCATAGAGGTATGGATATGTATCTGCGGCCCCCTGCTATTGGTGAATATCGTGCCTATGCCCATAACCTCCCAGCCGTCTTTGAATCTGGCCCAGTTCGGCTCGGGTGGTATGACGGGCTTCTTAGGGCCGGTAACTATATGGCCTTTCTTAAGCGCGCCTAAGAATACGAACGTTGCTGCCTTAAGCTTCTCGCGCCTTGCGAATGCATCCAATTCATCCAGAACTATATCGTCATCTTCGAACTTCAGAACGAATATCCTGCTTATACTTCCCTTGGTATACCTCATATCTCTGCCTCTATCCTGCTTATAAGCATTTTTGTCTGCTTAAGCACATCCGACGGCAATACTTTGGTTACTTCTATTTCCGTCTTAAGCGCTCTCAGCGTAGTCAAGAGCCTCTTTATCGTGGACTCTCTCCTTTTCTTCCTTGCCTCATCCGGATCAAGTTCTTCTCTTTGTTTAATAAGCGCAGTGAGGTCTTTCTTCACTTCGCGGGCATCCCTGCCCTTCTCCAACACATCTTTCTTGAAGCGTTTATAATCGTCTTCATCAAGCATCCGCTTATTCTTCGCAAGGCGCAGCACGTCTACCGCCTCATAACTCGGCACTTCGGAGGCGTCCCTGGTCTCGACATATCCTTTATTCAGAAGATGCGGCTCCTCCTTCTCCAGGAAATAATACGTCTTGAGTAATTTCAAAGCCGTATTCTTCCTTATGCCTATCTCTTTAGATGTGTAAGCGTCGAATGTGAGAAAACCCCAATCTTTAAAGAGCTTGTCCTTCCAGACGCTGTAGAGCGACTGCCCCAGGTCTATCCAAGAGGTCTTAAAGCTCTTGGCGCTCGACAGGATCTTGTACCTCAGCGAGCCCTCGTCAACACCAGCCATCTTCTCCTCAATGGCACTGATCGATTTAGTCTTATATCTGTCCACGAGCGATTCCTTTCGATTTACGAGAAGAGATTATACCAAATTCCTCTGCTTTCCCAAAGCAAAAAATTATTGACCATGCACGGAGTGCGTGGTATTCTTTTGTCGAGGTGAGAGACATGAAGAATTCGAATGAATTGGAGAAAGAGGCGATCAAGGATGTGGCGGAGTTCATGGCAGTCGCGGCGAGGACAGCGCCGAAGACGCGCGGCATAGATAATATAGAGGTTATCGCCATCGACAACGAGCCCGCGAAGAAGCTGCTCTGCGAAAAGATGCGCGAGATATCGAAGAGAGAGAACAGGCCGAGCATGGAGCGCGACGCTAATTCTATTCAAGGCTCGCCGGTAATCCTGGCCGTAGGCGTGAAGTCAAATCCTGCCGGGCTTAACTGCGGCTACTGCGGATATGCAAATTGCGATGAACTCGGTAAGACAAAAGGCATCTGCGCGTACAATTCGATAGACCTTGGCATAGCGATCGACTCTGCGGCGGGAACGGCTAACTTCTTCCACGCCGACAACCGAGTGATGTATTCAATAGGAAGGGCCTGCCTCGATCTGAAACTTTTCAGTCAAACCGTTAAGCAGGCCCTCGGTATCCCATTAAGCGTTACTGGTAAAAACCCGTTCTTCGATAGGAAATAAATTAATTAGCCTATATCTTCAACGACAACGCTATCTTGTGCTGTATCGCGTCTACCTTGACAACTTTAACCTTAAGTTCATCGCCTGCCTTGAACTTCTCTTCCAGTTTTTCGCCTTCAGCTAAATTTATCTCGGATATATGAACCAGGCCTTCGAGGTCCGGCGCTATCTCTACGAATAACCCGAAGTTCGCGATCTTCGTTACCTTGCCGGGCATCTGGCTCTCCGGAGCGTATTTGCCTGCTATCTCGTCCCACGGATCGGCGCTTAACTGCCTCACGCCGAGAGATATCTTCCTGTTCGTTGAGTCGACTGCCAATACCACAGCCTCGATCTTTTCGCCTTTTTTAAAGACATCCTTGGGATGACCTATTCTCTTGGTCCACGATATATCTGAAACATGCACGAGGCCGTCGATGCCGTCCTCGAGCTCAACGAAGGCTCCGTAATCGGTCAGGTTCCTGATCTTGCCTTTAACTTTAATGCCGACCGGATACTTTGCGTCGACATCTACCCATGGATTCGATTCGAGCTGTTTCAGGCCAAGAGATATCTTGCGGTTGGCTTTATCCACATCGAGGACCTGCGCCTCTATCCTGTCGCCTATAGCGAGCAGTTCGTTAGGGTGGTTATACTTCTTAGTCCAGGATAGCTCGGAGATATGCAGCAATCCCTCAACTCCCTTTTCCAGCTCAACAAAAGCGCCATAGGGCATTAGATTCACGACCGTCCCCTTCACCTTCGTCCCGACAGGATATTTCGTATCCACAGTCTCCCACGGATTGGGTGTCTTCTGCTTTAGCCCCAGAGAGACCTTCATGCTGTTGGGATCGAAGTCCAATACCATGACGTCTATGGTGTCGCCTATCGCGAGAACTTCGCTCGGATGAGAGACCCTGCCCCAGCTCATATCGGTTATATGCAAGAGGCCGATTATGCCGGCATTTATCTCCACAAACGCGCCGAAGTCGGTAATATTCCTTACTATGCCGCTGATGAGAACCCCCTTCTGCAGGGTCTCGAAAACCTTCTTCTTATCCTCATCCTTCTGCTGCTGCATGGCGTCTTTTCTTGAAACAACTATATTTTTGCGCGGCTTGTTTATCTTTATGATCTTGAACGGAAATGCCTGGCCTACCATCTGGTTCAGGTTGCCGAACGTCTTTAAAGCGGCCTGGCTCGCGGGCAGGAATGCCTCCACACCTATATCGACCATAAATCCGCCCTTAACCTTCTTGGTAACCTTGCCGTCGACCACATCGCCTTCGCCGTATCTCGATATGACCATATCCCAGCCAACCGCGCGCTCGGCCTTCTGCTTCGACAGTACTACCATGCCGTTCTCGTCCTCCTTGCACTCCAGATAGATCTCCACATCGTCGCCTATCTTGAGCGCGTCGGGATCCGAGAATTCCGATATAGCTATAGCGCCTTCAGATTTATAGCCGATATCGACGACAACTTCTTTGGAGGTTATCGCGACGATCTTACCGGTGACTATCTCTCCGTTATTGAAACTCTTTATCGATTCTTTATAGAGTTTTTCGAATTCGCTTACGCGCACCTCCTCTTTATCAGTCTTTTCCAACTCGATGCTGTTATTCTCTTTTGTCATGTACTATTTGCAACCTTCCTTTCTTTTCCGCTTATTTTGGCGGATGATTTTGGCAACGCGTCTGACTATATTGTCGGGCGTCGATGCGCCGCTTGTGATGCCTACTATAGAAACATCCTTGAACCACTCATCCTTCAGATCGTCCTCCGTCTCTATAAGATACGACTTGCGGAGGATCTTTTTACATACCTCAAATAATCTTTTAGTGTTGGCGCTGTTTTTCCCGCCCACTATAAGCATTAGATCCACTTCGCGGGATATATCGCGCGCGGCTGCCTGCCTCTCCTCAGCGTCTTTGCATATTGTATTGAAGACCCTTAAGTCTTTCGGCTTGGCGTCTATTATCGCCTTCACAACACCTAAGAAATTATTCATCGATTGCGTTGTCTGCGATAAGATGCCTATTCTTTCGTTAGGCTTTAATTTTAATGCCTTCAGATTCAGGGCATCCTTTACCACATGAGCCTTTTTCCCGGCGAAATCGTAAAGCGCCTTGACTTCGGGATGATTGGCATCTCCGACTATTATGACCATATACCCTTCTTCGCCCAGAGAGCGCGCTGTCTTCTGAGCGTTCCTGACAAAAGGGCATGTGGTATCCACTAACTTCAAAGAACGCTTCGAGATCTCGCGGGCGGTGCGCGGGCTTATTCCGTGGGACGATATCACCAACAGGCCTCCGTCCGCCTCATCTATATGCTTTATAACTTTCAGGCCCCTTCTGGAGAGACCTTCAACGACCTGCTTATTATGTATTATCGACCCGAGAGAATACGCCTTACCTTCTTTCTTCAGCACCTCTTCGGCCATATCCACGGCGCGCCTGACCCCAAAACAGAAACCCACTTTCCTGGCTAATTTCAGGCGCATATATAACTTAATATCTTCTCGGTAACTTCGTCTATCGACAGGCCCGTAGTATCGATAAAGATCGCGTCGTCGCACTTCTTCAGCGCTCCTACGCTTCGCTTCATGTCGGAGTCGTCCCGTTTTATGATCTCTTCTTTCACCGCGCCGACGCTTGCCTTCTGTCCGGACTCGACCAGCTCCTTACAGCGCCTCTTTGCCCTCTCCTCCGGGCTTGCGTCAAGATAGAATTTATAATCTGCATTTGGAAATACTATCGTGCCGATATCCCTTCCTTCGAGAACGGCGCCGCCGTGTCTTTTGCCTATCGAGCGCTGGAGCGTTACCATCTCATGCCGCACGCCCGGGATGCGCGCTATATACTTCACATTCGCCGTAACATCAGGGCTCCTGATGGCCTGGCTTACGTCTTCATCGTCCAGTAATACGACGAGTTTCTCTTTCTCTTCTAAGGCTACCTTAGTGGACTTCGCCAAAGATACAAGAGCGCTTTCATCCTCTAAATTAAGGCTCTTCCTCATAGCCTTGAGAGTGAGCGCTCTGTACATAGCGCCCGTATCGATATATAAAAGATCAAGCCTCTTCGCTATTATCTTTGAGACGGTGCTCTTGCCGCTCCCAGCCGGACCGTCTATGGCTATTATCAAAGGTTTAGAGGCTTTCTTTCCCATAGATAAGAGCGTCTCTTTTTGACTTGGCCCTCTTCAAAAAGTTGACCGTTTTTTTGTATTCGCCCTTCGATATCGCTTTAAGTATATCTTTATAATAGCTTTCAAATAGGCGTCCCGCCTTCAGTATCTCTATTCTGTTCGTTAAAAATATATCGGCCCATAGCTCCGGATCGCTTGAAGCGACACGCGTGGTATCCTTAAATCCTTCGGCCGCATATTGAAGCTCCCCTAGCGGCACCGAACCGGCAAGCCCGAACGCGACTATATGAGGAAGATGGCTTATCAAAGATACGGACTTGTCATGCGAGGCAGGACTCATGACCTTGACTATCGCGCCAAGAGAACTCCAGAACTTTATCACTCTCCTCAAGCTGGCCTTGTCAGTCGCCGCGGTCTTTGTTACGATACAAGGGGCCTTCTCAAATAGATCCGCCCTGGCAAATTCGACGCCGGCATGTTCGGAACCCGCCATCGGATGTGCGCCCACAAAATGAACTTTCCGCCCTCTCGCCAGGCTCTTCTCGACCGAACTGACTATCCAAGCCTTTGTGCTGCCCGCATCGGTAATGATGGCGCCTTTTTTGGCGTACTTTGCCGCCATCTTTATAATAGCCGGTATCGAATGCACAGGCGAAGTTACTATAATGAGGTCCGCTTCTTTTACTCCGGACTCAAGAGAGATGACCGCTTTATCTACGGCTTTGCGCTTCAACGCCCTCTTCAGCGTAGATTCATGCCTGAATACGCCCACGACTTCATCGGCGAGCCTTCTCTTTCTGATAGCAAGGCCTATCGAGCCTCCGATCAGGCCAACTCCTATTATAGTGACCTTTTTGAATTGTTTCATCGTTTAGCTTTCAGCCATCAGCTTTCAGCCATCAGCTGCTGAAAGCTGACGACTGATAGCTGACAGCTACCTTAAATTTCCCTGTCTACTGCTTCAGCGACTCTCTCGACTTCTTTCATGAGATGTTCGAAGTTCTCCGGCAATAACGACTGCTCCCCGTCCGACATCGCCTCTTCCGGCTTGGTGTGCACCTCAATGATAAGCCCGTCCGCCCCGCCGGCGATCGCTGCTTTGGCGCAAGGCTCTACGAGCCCCCACTTGCCCGTAGCGTGCGACGGATCAACTATTATCGGAAGATGGCTCAACGACTTGACCACCGGCACTGCGTTGATATCGAACGTAAATCTCGTCGCGTCTTCAAAAGTCCTTATTCCTCTCTCGCAAAGTATCACATTAAAATTTCCCTCGGAGAGAATGTACTCTGCGGACATCAGGAGCTCTTTTATAGTATTGGCAATGCCCCGCTTTAAGAGCACCGGCTTCTTCGTCTTACCCACCTCTTTCAACAGATTGAAGTTCTGCATATTCCTCGCGCCTACCTGGAATATGTCGGCATACTTTGCTATCACATCAACATCGCGGGTATCCATGACTTCCGTAACTATAGGAAGCCCTGTCTCTTTCCTGGCGTTAGCTAAAAATTTGAGGCCCTTTAAGCCAAGCCCCTGGAACGCATAAGGAGACGTTCTCGGTTTAAAAGCGCCCCCCCTCAAGACGGTAGCGCCGCACTTCTTGACACGCTTCGCTATATCTATCAGCAGCTTCTCATTCTCTACCGAACAGGGGCCGGCCATCACCACTATCTGCCTCCCGCCGACCTTCACGCCCGAGCCTATATCTATTACGCTATCTTCTTTTTTGAAGTCTCTGGACGCTAATTTGTACGGCTTTAATATGGGAAGGACCTTCTCTACGCCCGCGAAAGCCTCCAGCGGCTGTATCCGTAAAGCATCCTCTTCGCCGATAACGCCTACTATCGTCCTCTCAACGCCTTTAGAAACCCAGGGCTTTAAGCCCAGCTTCTTCACCTTTTCTATAAGATGGTCGATCTCTTTCTTGGATGCGCCCGACCTCATTACTATGATCATGCGTAAACTCCTGTTTCGTAACCCGTAACTCGTAACCGGTAACTAGTAATTTTTTAAAATTACGGGTTACGAGTTACCGGTTACGGGAAAGTACTTTCTTCAATGTCTCAATAAAAATCTTATTCTCTTCCTGCGTGCCTACGCTGACGCGTATGAACGTATCGTAACCCCATGCCTTCATGTCACGCACTATGACGCCTTTACAGATCAGCTCTTCAAATACCTTGACCGAATCTCTTTTGACATCTATCATCATAAAGTTGGTCGCGGTCTTAACATACTTCAATCCCATCTTATCGAGAGCGTCATAAAGGAACTGCTTCCCCTTTCTGACGGTTTCGAGCGTCTTCTTGACGAACTCCTTATCGTCCAAAGCGGCGCAGGCCGCTGCCTGTGCCAGGATATTCACGTTAAAAGGGTCTCTGAACTTATCCAGATATCTCGCTATCCGCGCGCTCGTCACGCCGTATCCCACTCTCAGGCCCGCAAGGCCGTAGATCTTGGAGAAACTCCTGGCCACTATGAGGTTAGGCTTATCGAGATAGTCGAGGCCATTCGGATAGTCCTTACAGAGATCTCTCGCAAGCTCGTAATAGGCTTCGTCAAGATAAACTATTAAGTCTTCCGGCAGGCCGTCAAAAAATTCCTCTAACTCCGTCTTCGTGACATACGTGCCGGCTGGATTATCGGGATTCGCTATGAATATTATCCTGG
>Ga0209777_10006749_pt1 | contig 12864 bp, 18 predicted proteins | sample FrelakmetHBP12HB_FD_187147 | JGI IMG/M metagenome (GOLD analysis project Ga0209777, IMG submission 187147) | Freshwater lake sediment microbial communities from the University of Notre Dame, USA, for methane emissions studies -HBP12 HB (SPAdes)... | ecosystem: Environmental > Aquatic >...
TGCCCGGCGGCAAGAAAGACCGCCAGATGGCAAAAGAAGAAGGAGCCAAATACCGCTTCCTGACCCAACCGGTGAAATTCATTGCCGGCGAGGATGGCCGCCTGGCCGCCATTGAGTGTATCGAGATGAGATTAGGTGATCCAGACGCCAAAGGCCGGCGAAAACCTGTCCCGGTGGAAGGCTCCAACTTCTCCATCGCGGTGGACACCGCCATCAAGGCGCTCGGCTACTGGCCGGATCCGGTCATCGGTAAAACGACTCCCGGTCTCGAAACCCACGATTACGGCCTCGTGAGTGTGGTGGATAAGGAGACCGGCGCCACCACCCGAGCGGGGGTCTTCGCTGCCGGGGATGGCGTCACAGGGCCGGACCTGGTTGTCACAGCCATGGTCGGCGGGAGGAAAGCCGCCCTGGCAATCGATGAATACCTGAAAGCAAAGTAAATCTGATACGGGCAGCCGATTGGCTGCCCGTACTCAATTCGTTAATCGACGACAAAAAAGACTCCCTAATTTGGGAGTCATCCTTTTGCTGAAGGCGGAGTTGCGTCAGTCCCTGTATAGGGGAACCGCCGACCCCGTTGGATCGGCGGTAAAAATAGTCGGGGCGCCCGGTGTTACGATATAGGCGTAAATCATAGCGTTTTTCACAGGAGTGAAAACACGAAATGAACGCCTATACCCGTCGTAAACTTTCAATTGCCTTCACAATCTACAACCAGGCGATCGCCGATGCCCGTCGGTCTGGGGATATTAAGAAAATCGCCATTTGGAACCAGGTACTCGGACGGATGATAAAGGATGCTTACCGGTCTAACCGCTCTTTCAACCCGGCCCGGTAGGACTAAAGTACTATTTATCACAAAGAACATTTGCGCTATGATTCAGTATTATTCTTTTCTTTTATTCTTAGGGGCACCAAAAATTCACGAAAGTTGTGATAAATGTCAGGCCGTGTGTAAATTGCCCGGCGACTTTCCTCCGCGATTGAGGTTAGTCGCCGGGTGTTTTAATAAGAGCAGGTAAAAATGACTATGCGAGTAGAGAATGTCACCCGCTCCCTAATGCACCGATCAATGCGGATCCTGGATATGGAATATAAACCGTCAGAGATCGCCGAAGAATTAGGGGCAAGCAAAGAGCAAATCTTACGGCTCATATCCGCCGGTGCACCAGCCCGGAAAGATGCAAATGGGCGCTATTGGATAAGCGGGATCCCCTTTTTAGCCTGGCTAAAGGATGCAGCGCCGAAAAAAACCGAAGATAAACATGTCTTTGCCGATGACGAATGTTACTGTGTCACCTGCAGAGAAGTTGTGCACTTCACAGCATACCGGAAATCTCATCGTATCGTTTTCGGGGCCTGCCTGAAAGGGCATAAGGTTGCCCGTTTTGTGTCTCTGAAACCCAAAGGAAAGGTAGATAAAAAATGAATGCTCAACGGTCCGGAGATCTAATATCCCGATTGAGTCAGCTTGGTGGATTAGCCGTGGAGAACATTCGGGAATATCCCGATATCGGCGTGCGGGTGATCGGTTTTGCGGCCGCGTGGGCGGTTGAAGCGGTCTGGGCGGCGGTGGCGGAGTGGGTGAAGAAGACGGAAGACTTAGGAGAATCCTATGTTTGAAGCATTTCAACCCGATAAAACACAGAAGCAATCATCAGAGATCCCCTTCTTTGAGGACGTTGCGGTTAGTAGTGGATGGGAGGGTATGACAACGCAAAAGTCTTTTGAGAAACTGAATGGGGAAATCCGGGAGGCGCTAGGATTCCTGGGTGCAGAAGTTACCTCGTTCATGCGCGGCACGTTTGGCAAACGCCAGGGCTGCCGAATTTCTTTTGTGATTGTTTCTGCCGATGGAACCGAACGCAAGGGACAGATCGACGTGGCCGCGCTGCCCTGTAAGCCGACCCTACAATACCGCAGAGGCGGGGTTGCAAGTCTGGAATTGCGGCAAGAGCAATCCATGAAAGCCGCCCTGTTCAATATCCGTGACATTCTTGAAGGCATGTACCGGATGCGCTTTATTCAACCGGGCTTCGATCCGATGATGGCCTGGACACTGACCGACCAGGGCAAAACTGTTATGCAACTCTGGAATGAACGCATGATGTCCGACCATCTTCTACCAGCTGGTAAAGAAGATGGGTTTATCGACGCCGAAGTAAAGGATGTGAAATAACAGTTTTCCCGTTTTGTGTCTCTATTCCACTCGATGAGATTGTGATCACAAAGTAAAGGCAGGCTAGAATGAATGACAGGCAAATCGGCTATTTAGTAGAACGATTGGGAAATTTACCCCCGCCTGGAAGGCGGAGAGTAACAGAATTTTGGAGATTCGAGGAAGAAAAAACGCAGTCTCGGTATGCACAAATAGCCGATTACCAGGAGCAAGAATACATCGCAAAACTTGAAAAGATGCAAGATCTCAAAAAGTCGGTAGTTTTTATCGCCGCCGATGTCCGCGACATTCTCGAAACAGCCTTACCGAAAGACAAAAAGGCTTTGCTTACCGAATTTGAGTTGCTTACGTTTTTTATTTTCCTGGCCAACTATAAGCCCTATTGCCTTTTCAACGAAAAGGGATCTGAATTTAAGATGGCAAAGGAAAGCATCGGGCGAGTCTTTAGACTGCTTGCAAAGTTGAAGCAAGCCGAAAAGGGAACTGAAAGAGGCCGGCATGATAAATCGTGAAAATTATCTGCTTGTTCGCCATAATTTGATCTATCGCGACCGCGTCCTACAAAACGACCCCCACACTATCGCTACCTACTGGCAATCTTTAAAGCATTTGCTACAGTGGGCTGATAAGCGATCCTTGAAGGAAGCTAATAAAATCATGCCTTCTTTTCCAGAATACATCCTAACTGCCCGAAATGAGAGTTTTTCGGGAGCGCCACTGGATAAGCCTTTGACACCTAAATACATGGCCAAAGTCTTATCACATGCCCGGGCGTTTTTCGATTGGGCACGGACGCACGAGCGTGGTTTTGTAGGGATATCCGAAGCCTGGATAACAACGCTTCAGGTCCGGAGAAGCTTCGGGGTGCAGAGTCGACTGCAGGAACATTCTTACTGGCGGCTTGAAGATATCCGAAAAATTATTGCGCTTACCCCGGGGAACCTCCGGGAGGAAAGAGATATTGCGGCGCTGGCTTTCCTGTTCGTTTCCGGGATGCGAATCGGGGCATTTGTCACCCTGCCGGCCGCCTGCGTAGATGTTACCCGCCGGCGAATAGAGCAACTGCCTGAGATGGGTGTTCAGACCAAAAACCACAAAGCATCTATTACATTCCTGCTACCCATCACTGATTTACTGGCGATCGTAGAGAAATGGGATACCAGGATAAAAAGCCTGCAGGGAGAATATAACTGGTACCCAGCTCTGAATCATGACGGATGGGCAGGCACGCAGCTGAAGGCTGGGCTGTTGAAAGGGCAATACACTGGCAGGGCTGAGGCGTTTGATAAAGGCATGAAAATGCTTTGCGATCGGGCGGGCGTGTCCTACAAATCCCCGCACAAGGTTAGGCACGGTCACGGAGTCTATGGAGTGAAGAAGTCTAAAAACATGGGGGAACTAAAAGCCGTAAGTCAAAACATGATGCACGCCAACGTGGGAATCACTGATGGGATTTACGGGAAACTGGCAGAGGATGAACTATCAGAAATCCTGGCCGGCTTTGGAGACGATAATACAGAAAAGGAGCCAACCCAATGAATACAAATTTTTTGGAATCAGAAACGACAAAGCTCTCCACCGGTGATAAGCGAAAGCTTCGTGATTTCCTAGCCTTCTTACATTGGTCAGAGAGGCCTTTCCGAGATGTGGTTATTTTATTCCAAGAGATTGAAAGATTTTATACCCCACCACCCTACCGCAAAACGGGCCTAAGAACGGACTTATTTTATTATGGGTGCATCCTGCGCGGGGCATTGATTGATCTCCACTTCAGTGGCCTTACCAAAGCCTGGCTAAGAATTGCAGGGGCTTGCCGTTGAAAAGCAGGGATCTTCCTCCCGGCTGTGTGCTTTTCGGGGCGTACAGGGCTGCCTGGGGGCTGCCCCTGATGGCCAGGAGCCGTATATACCGGCTGTTACGACTTGTAACACCACCCAGAAGCGGCGCAAATTGAAAACCCGAACATTGATCCAACTGGCCGAAAAACTGCGCCAGAAACACGTTAGGAAAGGAAAGGTACAAAATGACCAAAATTGATGAACTTAACGAGATCGAAGAGGAAGAGGGTAAAGAATACTGGCGACAATCTGAAATGCAAGCGCAATTATTAGCCGGCTAAAATGCCACCGTCGAGATCTGGAGAGACGAGGCAATAAAACTTGATAAGCTGGCCGAAGCGATCGCAGAGAGCCCGGCTGCCTGGTATATTGTGGAGAAATGGCTAACAAAGAACCATAAGTTATTATTGGATGAAGCTGCGTGTGCTGGCGGGTTTTGCCCGGGAGAGCTTCAAGGCGGGCCGGCGCGCAAATAAGGTAGAATCAGAGCGATAAAAAAGCCCGCTCATACCGGAGTATGGCGGGCAGGTCAAGCCGATCGAGGCGGCTTGGGCTTGTGCAATGATAGCACATCCCAGGCGGAGAATGAAAGGATGTGAATATCATGACAGAACCTCCCAAAAAAATAATACATTCTATGGATTTATACAGCGGTGGTGGAACTGGCGATTTTACACAGGAACTCCCCATAGAGTGGGATATTTTAGTAGCAGCCAGTGACAGGTGCTTAATGGGAAGAGTGAGGGGGTTTGTAGAGAGAGAGATTGTTAGAGAGACGCCGGCAAGCTGCCTTTGGCGATTATGGAACTACGAATTAGGAGAATTTGGTATATTCGAGGTCCGCAAAATTCGCCCAGGTTGGTCCCAAGTCACCTTTTCTGGATTAGATTTCAAAGGTCTTGAAAGTGATGAAAGGTGGGAAATCAAAAAGAGGCACATGCGGGATGTTATCGATGCATATTACTTTTTGCTTGCACAAGAGGATATTTACCCCCCCAAAACAGAAATTCCCACGAATGCTGAGCAAGCAGCGATGCCGGCCGAAGGACCATATAACGGGACAGAAATGCCCGCTGAAGCCACACAAGAGGGCCCATCTGGCAAGAATATCCAAAAGATAAAAGATAATTGTCCGGTTCATGGATCATCGGCTTGGCTCGAACACAAAAAAATTTGGCAGCAGGTCAGGGAGCTTAGCGATAAAGGGTTTACAGCGCCTGCGATCCAAAAAAAATTAATAGAGAATAAAAAGATTAATTATCCTATCAAGAAAATAAGGCAATGCATCAAAGAAGGGAGGATGGAGTTGCTAGTCTCATTACCTGGAGACTAGAAGTAACTTTCGGGCACTTTCAGACACTTCTAGGCACTTTTCCCCATCGAAACGACTTTATCATAACGATAAGGTCGTTTTTCGTTTAGGAGGTTTATGGCTACTTCAAATGTATATATATCCGTAACCGAAGCGGGCCGGCAATTAGTCATTGACGGTCCGCTTGACCTATTCCAGAAATTTCTTATCACCCTGGGGGAGCATAAAGATCAAACAGCCTCGCGGCCTGAGAGTGCGCACCTTAAGAGCGGTCCGGCCCTCGAAACGAAGGACGGAGCCAAAGCCACGTCCGCTCGCGTAACGGCATAAGAGTCAATTGGATGGATCGGAGATAGAACAATGAGCGATAAGGTTTTCAACATCATCATCAAGCTCTCGAAACAGGGCGGGGCGGACACGGAAACCGTCAAAAGCCTGGTGGATATCAAGAATGCGATGGCCGCCGGAATAGCCGTGGCCGGGGGATTCACCGCGGCTTACTATGCGGTGGACAAGGTGCTGCAAGGGACAGTCGGAAAGTTTGTATCCTATGCCGAAGAGGTGAAGAATCTACAGGCCATCACTGGAGACAGTATTCAGGATACTTCCCGGATGTTGACGGTCGCAAAAGATTACGGATTAACCATTTCTGACCTAACTATGGCGCAAAAAGCCCTGGCTAAAACCGGACAAAGTCTCAGTACCGAAACATTTGCCAGGATGTCGGATGATTTTCTTAAACTTGGCACGGGGGTGGAGCGGACGACTTACCTGGTCGCCAACTTTGGCCGGTCGGGTACAGACCTGGCGACGATCTTAAGCCTTGGCTCCGCGGCGTGGCTGCAACAGGCCGATGCCGTCTCGAGGAATCTTGTTTTGGACGAACAGATGAGCGACGAAGCAGAAAAGTTAAAAATAAAGTCTGCTGAATTAAAGGATCAATGGGATGCGATAGGGGTCGGGTTAGGGGAGCATCTCGCTCCGGAATTGCTGAAGGTGGTTGATTACGGCGATAAATACATCACTAACATTGAGCAACAAAAAACCGCCTGGATGCAATACGTCCCGATCCTTAATACCGCATACGCCGTCTACGCTGCCATTGCTGCACTTTTCGGGCGCAAGTCTGCAGACATTGGTCCACTCAAAGCCGTCAACACGGAAGTGGAAGAAGGGAACACCGAACTGGAAAAACGGAACGGGCTACTCGCCAGTTCCGACCGGGGGGAGGCGATGTGGAAGCAAAATCTGGCGGATGAAGCCGACCGTCTTAAAGCCGTAAAAGATGACGCCGAAGCATTGAGAAAAGAACTTGTCGATCAGACCGGCTGGGAGGTCATGTACTCCGCCGCCAAGGATGCCACCGCCCAGGCGCAAATGTCGCTGGACCGGTTAGGCCAGGACCTGCAAAACGACCTGAACCCGAAAGCAGCCGCCGTCTGGGAGGGCTTCCTGGCAGCCACCGGTAAGATCTCCCCGGCAGCGCTGGAGCAATTTCTGCTCATCCAGCAGGAATACATACGCGTCAAGGGCATGTTGGACGCCGGCATAGACATCAAGATCATTGTCAAATGGATCCAATACGATCTGGGAGCCGGGAGTCCTAATGGCGGTGGCAGTAAATATAGCGCACTACACCAGGCCTGGATGGATTACTGGAACGGTAAAGGGTCGAAGCCAGACCAGCCTGATCCCGGCTATGCCTCCGGGGCAGATTTCACCGTGCCAGCCGGCTACCAAAATGACAGTTTTGCTATGCGGGTGCAATCGGGCGAGCATGTCGTGGTCACGCCGGCCGGGCAGGCCTCTCCGAACGATAACGGTTTTCTGGCACTGCTGCAGGAACTACGGGCCCAACGAGGCGATATCCAGCGCCTGCCGGACCGGATCGGTACGGAACTGGATAGGCGAATCAAATAGATAATTCTAAGGATCGATTATGAGTATTAATGTCATGTCGCTTGTTTTCAAGGCCAAGATAGGCAAAATAAAGGTTGGCAACAAAACAGTAACGGCGCCAATCCTAAAGTTCATCCTGATCGCCCTGGCCGATCATTGTAACGATGACGGGGACGGTGCTTATCCAGGTCTCGACAAGCTTGAGAAAAAAACGGCACTTACGCACCAATCGGTGATAAATGCCCTCGCAGCCTTGACTCATCAGGGGCTTATTATCCGTGTGGGCATCTCAAAAAAATATGGAACAACTAACTATTCTTTGAATGTTCCTATGCTTAAATCGCTAGTACACCTGGTGGACTACCCAACAGAAACCAGTCAACCAGGTTTGAGGGCTAGTAAACCTGATTGCGTTGCTAGTCAACCTGGTTGCGTTGCTAGTCAACCAGATTTACCTGAATCATACTTAACCGTACTTAAACCATCCTTTAATCAGGAAGAAGAAAATCAAAAAAATCCGCAAGAATTTTCTTATTGGGACACTCTTCTTGAAATCATTCAGTCCGACCGGGATATTCCGCGCACCTGCAAGGCCAAAATTTTCTTGGGAAAGCCGGTCTCCTTCCAGGATGGCATTCTGACCATCTCACACCCGGAAGCAGAATGGTGCAACCAGCGTTTCTCCAGGATGTTCACGAATATGATCCAGGGCCTCTCCCCTGGCGCGGCGGTACAGTTCACGCCTTAGGAAAGAAGATACAGAATGGATCACCAATTACCCAGCCACCTCGTTGAAGCCACCGGCAATATTCTTGCCGGGCATGTAGGTCCTGAGCGTGCAATCAGGCGGTCCGAGATCCGAGCGAAGCTTTACCAGGAATCCCCCCTCTTCCACGTCGTAAACGACAGGCAGGTGCGGAGCGCCATTGAAACCTTGCGTGAAGATGGGTGGCTGATATGCAGCCTGGGAAGTGATTCGGATGGATATTACCTGGCCGGCAATATGAAAGAGTACGAAGAGTTTCGGCAATTTTATACTGCCTACGCGCGGACCATATTTACCCGGATCCGGACTATGGACCGGGTGGCTGAGAAACGTTGGGGTGGAAGCGCCCTGCAAGAGCCACTGTTGTGAAAGCTGCTTTTGGTAGAGAGGAAGATTATGCCTGCGATCGGAATTCATCACACGGATACTTCAGATGCCAACTGGGACGGCCCCCAAAACAAGGCCAACTTAACGAATGGCGCCGAGGAAGTCTATTACCGAAAGGCTTTTGCCTGGCAGGATCCGGACGGCGATCCCAGGACCAAGGTTGCATTTAAATTTATTCATCATAACGTCTCTACGGATGGCACGATCGGCGCCGCCAATATCCGGGGCTGCCAGTTTGGGATCGGTGTTCTAAATGGGGCAATGGGAGGGGCAAATATCCCGGATGCTGACAGGCAGGGCGTTTGGGATCACCTGGCGGCGCATTTGAAGGATGCCAAGGTGACGCCGATGGAGTTGAAGAAGGCCAAGGTAACGCCGGCGAAGTTGAATTCTGCAGGTACCACCCCGGAAATCGAACGGCGTTGCCTGGAGAATGAAGTACGGGCGGCCGGCGCGGGTGAAGCTCCGGTAATCTCAGGAATGGCAGCAGTCTACAACCAGGAAGCCGTGATCGGAGGCATATTCCGGGAAGTGATCCGTCCGGGAGCGTTCACACGGGTATTGAGCGAAAACCCGGACGTGGTGGGTGTGCCCAACCATAACTGGGATATGGTATTGGGGCGGACCAGCGCCGGGACTCTGAAACTGGAAGATTGGGGAAATGGCGGTCTGCATTATGACATCAAAGTCAACCCAAAGGACCAGGAAGCGATGAGCTTCTTTTCCCGAGTTAAAAGGGGCGATATTCGTAACTCGTCTTTTGCCTTCACTGTCCGCAAGGAGATCTGGACAAACCCGGCCACGCCCCAGGGTCTGCCCCTGCGGGCGGTGTTGGAAGTGGAAAAACTCTATGACGTATCGCCGGTGACTTTCCCGGCATATAGTACGACAACAGCACAAGTACGAAAACAAGTCGATGCTATCCAGCGGAGAATGCTCGAACGGTCTGCACAGGCCGCATCAGGTGGTGCGGAAGTGAAAGCCGGGAAAGCAGAGGCCCGCCGCAAGGCGCGCATCCGCTGGTTGCAGCTTGAAAACCTATTCAGAAAAGGAGAATTGAAATGACTATAAGCTACCAATTTAGCCGGGCAATGCACGATTATTTGATAAGGGGCAATCCGGACGGCCTCAGGGACTTTAAGGCCATTGATAAAAACAATCGTTTCATCACCATCAGGGCCAGCAATGCCACGGATATGAACATTACCACTGCAGTCGACGGCGGCTATCTGGACCCGGTGGGAATGTATAAAACCGTGATCGCCAAGCGTACAGAAATCAACCTGGCGGATAAGCTCGGGGTCCAGAAATTCATCAGCAAGGGCACTACGGTCGATGTGCCAATTGACAACGAGGCGGATGGAGAATGGGTGGAAACAGCTGAAGCTTCTGCGTCTGACCAGGACGCACCAGCCCTCGCTCAGGCCTCAATGACGCTTAAGGGCTACAGTAAACACACAACTTTGTCCGTGGAACTGTTTGAGGACGAGGACGCCAACCTGATGCAGTTCCTCACAGAGTGGGCAGCACGTGGCCAGGCCAAGACCTACAATCAGCTGCTCCTGGCCAAGGTGGCAGCCAATGGCACGCTATACAAGACAGCCGCCAGCCCAACGGCGATCGTGGCTGGGGAGTTGGAACAAGTAGCCTGGAATGACACCCTGGAACCCTATCTGGACGACACCAGAAGCTGCGCTTGGGTTATGAAGCCAAACACCTACGGGAAGATCAAGTCGATCGAGGGCGATTCACGCTTATATGGCGGCAGTGACGCCTTGGGCGGAGGGCGGTCCTTACTCGAGTACCCTGTTTATACCTCGCAAAAAGCCGGGGCGATGACGGCCGGCCTGAAGCCGGTATATTTCGGGAACTGGTATCAGGTGGCTCAGCGGGAAGCCCCTGGATTCACCCTCCTGAAGGACCCATATTCAAACGCGAATCTTGGGCAGGTCGTACTTTGGATGTATTTCCGGACCGTGTTCGCAGTTCTGCAGCCGGATACTGTTGGCTACCTGGCAATGCATACCTGAGTCTGTAGAGACGTGATCCTGTGAGCTGCCTGGCCGGGGCGTGATCCTCGAATGCGTTGGTAATCGCCCTGGCCAGGGCTAAGAAAATGGTCGAGACGGCCCAAGATGGCGTTATTTTATTAGATAATCCGGCCGGCCTGCAGCGGCTGGCCCAGGCAGTGATTATCCAAGCGGCAAAGGATGCGATGGCGGGCAGCCGCGAGGCCCGGGCGTGGCTGGTTGAGTCTGAAACGGCTAACATCTGGCTGGAATTGGCCGGCCTGGATAGCCGGGCAGTTGTGCGCTGGGTAGAGGCAGGCTGTAAGAGTAACTTAAGCAAGAATGGGCTACATAAGGCAAGAGAGATCGAGCCCTAAGATTGCCCGGTTAGAGACCTATCCGACTGATCAGCTGCCTGGACTGACTGAGATCCTGCGAAGTAGATATGACTCACCCCCTCGAGTCGTTCCCGGATAGCCTGCTTAGGGGTAGGGGGGGATAAATGTCTACAACTATTCTTGCTAGACCGGTTGGGTACTTCTTTACGAATTTTTTTCCTAATGTGGAAATTTCCGGAGAACCTATGCCCGCAAAAAAGCCTGTAGATCTGGTAGTTATGCACTTAACGAAGGCCGAACGTCAACAGCGCGAGGAGCAAGAGGGCGCGCTTGCTCCCAAGAAGGCATTGACGGCCAGGGTTCCCGCCAAACTGACAGGGGAGATTGAGCGGTCAGTATGGCAAGAAACTGTCAGGCAATACTTATCACTCGAAGATCGGATCGTGTCAGTGTTGGACCGTGGGATTCTGCTGGATTATTGCGCTGCCTGCCAACAGCTCGTTGAGATCGATGGTTTACGGTCTGAAGCAATGAATAATTACACCAAGAATGAAATCGCTCTTACCAAGGTGTTACATAGCAAAAAGGACATAGGTCCCAGGGATCTTTTAAAGTTGATCAATGCGGTCAATAAGGGCTTGGATGAAGTGATCAAGCTGGATGCCCGCGCTGATAATAAACGCAGAGTCATACATACTTTTCGACAGGCGCTTATGTTAACACCGCGCTCGAGGGCGGGAGTAAATCCGAAGGAGAAAGAGAGGGAGCAGCCACAGAGCGAAATGGCGATGATCATAGATGGCGAACCAAAGAAAAAGACAAGGAAAACAAGATGAGCACAAAAAAGGGATCCAGAAAAATTAATTATTTCCGTCTTATAAAGGCGGTCCTGGTTTTAATATGGACATATTTAAGGCAGATTTATACTTTCTTACGGGTATATCCAAAGGCGTTAGAATACAAGCGTGCCCGATCGGTAAGAATCGAGCGGCTGGCCAATCCAACACAAATTAAGCCGAATAAAAAGCATTATCATAAATCCAGTGCGCTAAACTCCCAATCAATCAAAAATTAAAATAAACCAACGTTTTAGTGAACATTCCCCCACGGTTTACGGGCCTGGGCGCGATCCGGTCCGCTGGATATGACTCTACCTCGGAGTCATATCCTGACTTCCTGGCCAGGCCGTGCAGCTGCACGGCTGATCAGCGGCCGGTTTGATGGCCAACCTGCAGGTCCGTGCGTGCTTTTTTGATTTTCTCCCGCCATATATGGCATCAATAGGTATTGCAACCCCTACTGGTGGGGGGTATAATATTGATGTCGAGCGATCGGCGCCACGAGGCTGCCCTAAGCGCCGGAATTATGCTTGACCGAAGGGCAGAGGCGAAGGCAAATATGATGCCGAAATCGCCAGAATAGAGGAACCGCCTAATTAGGCGGTTTTTCGTTATAAGGAAACCGACGAGCTCGTCGGTTTTCGGTTTAGGTAACTAAAATTTGTTTCCCCTGGCCACGGATCTTCAAACCCTGGAGTCATACCCCGTTTGATCGTCGATTTGTCCAGGTGATCAACTTCCAGACCGGCCGATGGAACTGCAAACCCTGGAGTCATACCCTGTTTGATCGTCGATTTGCGACAGGTGATAGGCTTCCGGACCGGCCTAAGGATCTCCAGCTGCCGCCTGCCTCAGCTGAGGGGCTTCCTGTATTGCAATTTTTTAATCACTCTCCCCCCCGTGATGAAACAAAAATCCCCGCAAAAATACAGGAAAACAGTACTTTTGGGGGATAGTTTGTCGGGGCGCCCGGATTTGAACCGGGGACCTCTGCGTCCCGAACGCAGCGCTCTAGCCGGGCTGAGCCACGCCCCGAATAAGCAAGCCGGGATTATAACTGTCCGTCCCTGATTTGGCAAGTACCCGAACCAGTCACACCAGATTTTTGCTTAAACTATTCACCGATTATCAGAATATTTATGTCAGCCTGAAATGGTTCGGGCACAGGCCGTTTGCGGTATAATCCATTCGCTACTTCGATTACCCCGTAGGGGCACAGCGACGCTGTGCCCCTACCTTTGTGAGGATTGATTATGGTAGAACCCGAAGAACCCACCAGCCCTGGTCCAGAACC
>Ga0209777_10006750_pt1 | contig 12862 bp, 11 predicted proteins | sample FrelakmetHBP12HB_FD_187147 | JGI IMG/M metagenome (GOLD analysis project Ga0209777, IMG submission 187147) | Freshwater lake sediment microbial communities from the University of Notre Dame, USA, for methane emissions studies -HBP12 HB (SPAdes)... | ecosystem: Environmental > Aquatic >...
TTCCAGAATTTCTCGAAAGCGGTTTTGCTGCAGACATCGGCTTCGAGAAATTCTGGAACGTCAAATGCCGCTTGAGTGGTCTCAAGCCGCATGTGTCGGTGCTAACTTCCACCATCCGGGCGCTCAAGATGCACGGAGGCGGGCCCAAAGTGGTAGCCGGCTTGCCGCTGCCCAAGGATTACACCAAGGAGAACCTGGCATTGCTGGAAAAGGGCTTGCCCAATATGCTGCACCACATCAACACTATCCGCACTGCGGGCATCAACCCGGTGGTGTGCATCAATACCTTCCACACTGACACCAAGGAAGAGGTCGCCATGGTTCGCAAGGCGGCTGAGAAGGCGGGCGCTCGCTGTGCGGTGTCTAGCCACTGGGCCGATGGCGGCGACGGTGCCCTGGAGCTGGCAGATGTGGTCATGGAAGCCTGCAACGAGAAGAATGACTTCAAGTTCCTGTACCCTATGGAGATGAAGCTTCGGGAGCGCGTGGATAAGATCGCTAAAACGGTTTATGGGGCTGCTGGCGTGGCCTGGAGTGCCGAGGCCGAGGCCAAGGCTAAGACGTTCGAGGCCGATCCAAAGTACAATGAGTACGCCACCATGATGGTGAAGACCCACCTGAGCCTTACTCATGACCCAACCATAAAGGGTGTGCCCAAGGGCTGGACTTTGCCCATCCGCGACGTGCTGATTTATTCCGGGGCCAAGTTCCTGTGCCCCTGCGCTGGGACCATCAGTTTAATGCCGGGAATGTCTTCCGATCCGGCTTACAAAAGGGTGGATGTTGACGTTAAGACCGGCAAGGTGCGGGGACTCTTCTAAAAGCACCTGTCCCTGTCTCTAGGATAAAAGCTCTGCTTCCAGGGGCGGTGATAGACACCGCCCCTGGCCTGATTTTAGCTGATGTGAGGTCTCTGAAAAAGAAAGGCCCTTCCTCAGAAGGGCTGGGGGCCTGGGGGTATCCCCCAGTTTCACAAGTCCCCCAAGAGTGGGGGATACGAGGGGGTTGAACAAGACTTTTTCATAATTCTCTGATATCTTAAAGGGGTGATTTTGAACCAGGACAAGTTCAAAGAATTCGAGTTTATATTTTCCCCAAGGTCCATCGCTGTTGTGGGCGCTTCCCCCAATCAGTCAAAGGCTGGAACAATGTATGTTCGTGCCCTATTATCTACGGGCTACCGGGGCAAAATCTATCCCGTTACTAGCAGCGGTGGGCAGGTGCTGGGGCTGAAGGCTTATCCCAAAGTTAGCGATATCCCCGGCGAGGTGGACTATGTCATCATCTCCGTGCCTGCGCAGGCTGTCCTGGAGGTGCTGGACGACTGTGCCATTAAGGGCGTGAAAGTGGTGCAATTGTTCACCGCCGGTTTTATTGAGCTGGGCGACGAGGGTGGCCGAAGGCTGGAGCAGCAGGTTGTGGCCATAGCACGACGGGGCGGTTTTCGTGTGATTGGTCCGAACTGTCTGGGCACATCTCATCCGGCCCACGGTATGCCGCTGGGGCCGAGTACCCTTATTGCCGAGTCCGGCACAGTGGGCCTGATTTCGCAAAGTGGCGGGCACGCTACTAAACTCATCTCTCAGGGCATAGCCAGAGGCATTGGCTTCAGCAAAGCGATCAGTTTAGGCAATGCCTGTGATCTGGACATCGCCGACTTCATGGAGTATCTGGCCGCTGACCCAGAGACCAGCGTCATCGGCGCTTATATCGAGGGGGTGACAGACGGCCGGCGCTGGCTCAAGGCGGCCTCTGAAACCGCTCGACTGAAGCCCCTGGTTATCTGGAAGGGGGGCAGCACAGCGGGTGGAGCCAAAGCAGCCGGCTCTCATACTGGCGCTCTGGCCAGTGCTGATGCCATATGGACAGCCGCTATCAAGCAAGCCAGGGCTGTCAGGGTGGATAACGGGGACGAGTGGGCTGACGTCCTGCTTGGCTTCCAGCACCTGCCCCGCTACCTGGGGGGTGGGGCGGCCATAATAGCCGGACTCACTGATGGCGGAGGTGGTGACAGCGTTCTGTCCGCTGATAGCTTCCTCGGTCTGGGGCTGTCTGTACCCGACTTCAGTAAGGAGACTTTAACCGGATTGGGGAGACTGCTGCCCCGCGCCGGCAGCATATTTTCTAACCCACTGGACGTTAGCCAGGCCGGAGGCCGGATAGAAGTGCACGACAAAGCCTTCAGGCTGGCTGCTGCCGACCCCGGTATTGAGCTTATCCTGATCATCGCCTATGTCGACGAAATCGTTCGCGCCTTACCTGCAGGTTCTCTGGAAACTATGATCGGTCTGTGGACAAGATTAAAGGTGGAACAGCCTAAACCTGTGGTGATGGTGCTGCCGCCGGGGCTGGCCGAGCCGGAACGCCTGAAAACTCAATTACAGCTCAGCCGGGCAGGTATCCCTGTATTCCCCAGCTTGCCCCGGGCCGCCCAGGCGCTGGCTAAAATAGCTTGTTATAATAAAGGGCTATCGAGCTAAGACCGCTAAAAAAGAGGTCCAGGAAACTTACTGGCGATGGGGTGGGAGCCTCTGCCACTAAAATATATTACCACGCTTTTTGCTAATTATTTTAGGAGAGTAGTAATAATGAGGGACAGCTTTAGCGGTTGTCCCTATATTTATGCCTATGTATAAATGATATTTGATTTCGTGCTATAATCGGCAATAAGGTTATGTCTACTGATGGGAGTCATCAAATGAGTAATAACAATAACGATAATGAATCAATTTTTATGGACAATATACAAAGGGGCAAACAAAAAGGCATAATCCGCATATCAGACGATAATTCTAAAATAACTTATTTCTGCTCTCGTGAATATACAACCAGCTTTAAGAATCCAGAGGAAAAAGTCCGAGGCTCATACTTTGTTGAGCTTATTGAAGACTACAATTATCCGAAAGAAAATATAAACATAGAGCATCCTGTTCCCAGACGAACCCCTGAAGACAGAGCAGACATTGTTATCTTTGAAGATGATACCCTCAAAAAGCCCTACTTAGTAGTGGAATGCAAAAAGGATGGTATCTCTGACGCAGAATTCAAGCAAGCAATAGAGCAGGTATTTGGCAACGCTAACAGCCTCAGAGCTAAATTTGCTTCTGTAGTTGCTGGCACGACAAGAACAGCCTTTGACATTTCAGGTTTTACCCAAGAAGAAAGGGGAAAAAATGTTATCTCTGACATACCGCAACGATATGGGCGTACTCCAAGGTATCGGTTCATCAAAGGAAATAAAGACAAAGAACTGAAAATCGTGCAAAAGGAAGACCTTATCAGAACACTGGGAAAAGCACACGATACGGTATGGCAAGGTGGCAGGCTAGCACCCACTGCTGCTTTTGATGAGGTATCAAAGCTTCTATTCTGTAAACTACAAGACGAAAAGGAAAGTGGTGTCACCAAAAAGGGTGAACCTTACAAATTCCAAGTAGGTACATACGAAACTGCCGATGAAGTGTTCAAAAGGATAAACGGTATTTATCAAGCAGCCAAACAAAAGGATTCCGAGGTGTTTAAGGATGATATTAGACTAGAACCTAAAATCGTATATTCCGTTGTTGAGCACTTGCAAAGTATCAACTTCAATAAGACAGACCTTGATACAAAGGGTGTTGCCTTTGAACGGTTCATGGAGGATTTTTTCAAGGGTAAGATGGGACAGTTTTTTACCCCTAGAGAGTTGATACGTTTCAGCGTGAAAATGCTCAACCCAAAGACAAACGAGATACTATTAGACCCTGCTTGTGGCAGTGGTGGCTTTCTGCTTAATACCATGGACTTGGTAAGAGAGGAAGCAGAGCATGAACACGATGACCCACTAGATGCTTATAGAATGTGGCATAACTTCGCCAAAGACAATCTGTTCGGCATAGACATCAATGACCAGATTGCCAGAGTATGCAAAATGAACATGATTCTCCACGATGACGGGCATACTAACATCATCAGTGTTGATTCACTTGCGGACGTGCAGGATATAAACCGAATCCATAGGAAATTCACCGAGAATACCTTTGATTTGATATTGACTAACCCCCCTTTGGGGCAATAGTGAAGCAAACCGAAAAGCCTTATTTGAAAAAATATAAGCTAGGTAAAGATAGGAAAGCCCAAAAGACTGAGATACTGTTTGTTGAGCGGTGCCTGGATTTCCTGAGACCTGGCACTGGCAGGATGGGTATAGTTCTGCCCGATGGCATTCTGACCAATATCTCTTTGCAGTATGTGAGAGATTTCATCATGGAGCGGACGCAAATACTGGCGGTGGTGTCATTACCGCAGTTTGCCTTTACCCACTTTGGCGCAGGGGTAAAGAGTTCGCTTGTGTTCTTGCGTAAGAAAGCTGAGGGAGAAAAGTTAGAGAACTACCCGATATTCATGGCTATTGCAGAGCATATAGGCTATGACGCCACCGGTAGGAAGATACCACAGAATGACTTGGATACTATTGTGGAAGAGTATCAGAAATTCACACCCTCACCAAGTGGATACAAAGGTTGCTGATATGAAGTGTTTTACCACCAATTCAAACGCAATTGTGCGAAGGTTAGATTGCTTCTACTACCAGCCTGATTTTGTAGAATTAGAAAAGAAAATAAGCGAGCTAACCAATAAAAAGCTTGGTGATTTTATCATCTCCATTGCTGGTGGGGCTACCCCTGACAAAAATGAAGTTGACAGATATTATACAGATTCCGATAACGGAGTCCCTTTTTTAAGAGTGCAAAATGTTACGCCCGAAGGGTTAAACCTTGAGAATCTGGTGTTCATAAATCAAGAAACTAACAATAATATGCTCAAGAGAAGTCAAGTCAAAGAGCATTACCTCGTTACAAAGATAACTGGTGTTGGTAGGATGGCGGTATCCTCAGTAGTACCTCCAGGCTTTGAAGGAAACATAAACCAACACTTGGTAGCAATAAAGACTAAGAGTCCTGAAGTCAGCAGAGTATTAGCAGCGTTTTTGAACTCTGACATTGGAGAGAGACTAGCTTCTAGACGTTCAACTGGTGGCACAAGACCCGCTTTGGACTACGAAGCATTAAAGGCAATCCCGATAATATTTGAGCCTCAGATAGTTGATATTATGCAATCTGCCTATAGTTCAAAGAGGCAGAAAGAAGCGGAAGCTCAAAAGCTGTTGGACTCAATTGACGAATACCTACTTGGGGAATTAAAGATTCATTTTGACCTAAAGTCTAGGACAACATTTGTCACTTACTACAAAGACCTTACAGGACGCTTAGACCCATATTTTTATTATCCTGAAATTGATGAAATTAAAGAGGCAATAAAGAAGCGATTTGGAGAACATAAATTCGCTGAAGTCATTGACGATATTTATAGGTATCCCACTTTCTATGGTTTGGAATATCAAACTTCTGGTATACCAGTTATAAAAGGCGAAAATATAAATAAGCTCGGATGGATAGAACTTAACCAAGATTTTGATTACATTTCTTCTGAAATACATGACAGATTCTATAGAACAAAGTTGAAAAATGGCGACTTACTATTCACGGTCAGAGGGATTATTGGCAAAGTAGGTTTGTTTAATGGATTTGTTCCTGAAGCAAACATCAATGCTAACCTGATAAAGATTAGCATTAAGAAGGATTTAGGTAATCCTATATTTTTCTGCGTTTTTCTAAATTCATCAATAGGGCAAGCTCTGATACAAAACCTCACTAGTGGTCAAGTCCAGAAAACAATTACCGTTCAAGATATTAAGGACATACTAATACCGCTCCCCACTTTAGAAGTGCAAAACAGCATTTCATCCGAGATTCAATCAAGAATTATGAGAGCAGATGAAATACAGAAGCAAGCCAATACCGAAGTTGATAAAGCCAAAGCAGAAGTTGAACGCCTGATTCTGGGCAATAGAAGAGATTGTAAGACTCGCTGATCAAGATGTGGGGTGGCGGATTATAGCTATGATAGCGATGATAGATATGCGTTCGCCTTTTTCGTCTATCTCATCTGGCCCATAATGCCGGAATACCCTATAAGCCGCCGGTGTATTTTGTTGAACGTAAGCCTCAAAAACCTCCCTCCCGTAACGCCTTGTCAGTGATTCATACTTATGGGTTTGGAGGGATTTGGCCCGAAGATTCGTCTCGAGGTATCCCAGTGTTTTTCTGATCTGCTTTAGAAGACCTTTTTGGGCAGGGTCACGCTGAATTCTGATATACTGCTCATTTGCAGTAGGCTTAAATCGTAGCTGACGGCGCATCTTTTAGGTATTTTGCAAATGAACCGCGATTTATTGATTCCGATTCAGCCATGCCCTTATCCACCAAAGCCAGAGCATCCTTATTTTCAAACAACCATAGCTCAGATGCGGGTATAGTTACTTGTGGGTCTAGTACAATTTGCCCGATGCTATTATGGTATACAGCATATGTGATACCTTTCTGCACCAGGGTCTTGGGCAGGACTATCCGCTTTTTGGCATCCGGCTTTACATTATCAGCTACCTTTGTTAACTCTGTATCCCTTGGTATAGTAACCATTTTTCAATTACCCCAAAAAGACTTGGTCAACTGCTAAGTCTGCTAACACTTTAACATAAGTGGGATTGTTTGTCAAGTGGGCAAATCCCACTCTATTTCCCCTCACCCTAACCCTCTCCCGCGAGGAGAGGGAATTAAGGGGATATAGACCAAAACCCCCTCGCCCACTGGGAGAGGGTGGGGGTGAGGGTGCCAGTATAATAAAGGGCAAAGGGGCTGACAAAGCATTTTTCAGCAATCTGCTTTGGCCTGAGACTCAATACTGGTCGTGGAAACAAGAGATTCTAAAAGCAGGTTGTCTACAGCTTGATTTTGCATCTCCTTTTAGCGTAGAATACATACACGTTACTCGGCGCATTCGTCTAGAGGCCTAGGACACCTCCCTCTCAAGGAGGAGACCACGGGTTCGAATCCCGTATGCGCTACCAATTTTGTCTCCCTAGATCATTGCTAGTTAAGCAGAAAATACTGGGAGCATACATGGATATACTACAGCAAATCAAATATGAACCTGCCAAAGTCAGGGGTGGATACACAGACCGGATACTCAGAGTTGATCTAGGCATGCAGGAAATCGCGATCCAGGAACTACCTCCTGATTTTAAGAACAAATACGTCGGCGGCCGTGGATATGCTTTGAAAATAATCTGGGACGGCACAAAACGGGAAACTCGCTATGACAGCCCCGAGAACATTTTGGTGATGGCCGGTGGGCCGTTGTGCAATGAGCCCGGATTCCCAGGGACGGGTAAATTTATAGTCGGCACTATTTCACCCCTGACAGACACGTTTATTGATTCCAATATCGGCGGACATTTCGCACCACTGCTAAAGCTGGCCGGTTTTGATGCACTGGCTGTTTCGGGAATATCCAAGACAGATGTGGTCATTTTGGTTGATGGTGACTCGGGAACCATCAGTATTGCTGCTGCACCTGCCTATGCCAAGGACCCCGATATAGGAGCACTTTCTTTCGGCCAAAGACTGCTGAAAGAAGTTAACGGTGGAGAATATAGCGACTCTGTTGCCGCCGTAACCGTCGGGAAAGGCGCGTACAACGCCAGGTTCGGAATTGTCAATAGTCTGTTTTTTGACAGAAGGCGGGACCGAATCCGCTCCAAGCAGGCTGGCAGGGGCGGTACGGGAACCGTAATGAGATTCAAAGGGCTTCGGGGCATTGTTGCACGCTCCAGTCTGCCGAAGGCAAATGGGAACCATGCCATTGATCGAGAAGGTGTGCGCCAGGCAGGCTCTGCGCTAAAGGAGGTTATTTCTAAATCTGACTCTCAACAGCTTCATCTGTCTGCATGGGGAACCACGATTCTGTCCGAGTTTATGGACAAATTCCACCTTCTTCCTATAAACAACTACCAGTACGGGCAGAGCACTGAATCATCCCAAATCTTTGCACGCGTTTTCTTCGAGAAATATTTCAGTAAGAAGATGCCTGATGGCTGTTATTACGGATGCAATCTCGCATGTGCCAAAGGTGCCGAAAATGTGGAATTGACACGCGGCCCCCAGGCAGGGCAAAAGCTAAGCATTGATGGGCCTGAGTATGAAACTGTCGGCGCAGTCACTTGTATGGGCATCTTTGATCCCCAGTTTGTTATGGAATATAACTGGTACTGCGATGAATACGGACTGGATACCATTTCGACAGGGGTGACAATCGGATTTTTCATGGAGTGCTTCCAGCGCGGATTTCTGAGTGCTAATGACATAGGTTACGAATTGACATTTGGTAACATAGGGGCTGCAGACAGGCTATTGCATGAAATCGCCAACGGGAAGGGTTTCGGCAAGATTGTAGGCCAGGGTGTGGCCAGGGGCAAGAAATGGGTTGCTGAGAAGTATGCTGCCCGGCATAACACTTCTGCACACACTATTATGGCTGAGCTGAGCAAGTTCGGCATGGAAGTAAAAGGACTTGAGTTTTCCATGTACGTCACCAAAGAGTCACTTGCCCAACAGGGCGGATATGGCTTCGCTCTTAAAGGACCGCAGCATGACGAAGCGTGGCTTATCTTTATAGACCAGGTCCATAAGGAACTGCCCACCTTTGAGGACAAGGCAAACGCGCTTAAGTGGTTTCCCCTGATCCGCACCTGGTTCAATGCCACGGGTCTATGTAAGCTGCCTTGGATAGACGTGCGCAATCCCGAGGCTGCTAACACTAAGGAGCCTGCAAAGAATCTTCCGACACTGGCCCATTATGTGAACTACCTGAATGCGACAACAGGAAGTAACAAGAGGTTGGAAGACATTCTCGAGGATTCTGAAAGGCTGCAAATCCTGCAGAAGTTGATCAATCTGCGTCAAGGAAAAGGTACTCGGGCCAGTGATCAGATTCCACTGCGAGCCATGGGGCCGGCCTATTTCAATGAATACGAATCTAGAGCTGAATATTATGATGAATGGCTAAAAAAACAGCTCGGTGACGATAAAATCCCCGTAAGCCCTGAAGAGCGGCATAGACTTCTGATTGAGAAAAGAATGCAGGCCTATCAACAGCTTTGCGATATTGTCTATGAAAAGAAAGGTTACACATCTCAGGGGATACCGAAGCGTGAAGTTGTGGAAAGATTTGGACTCATGGACGAACAGGCAAGGCAGCTACTCGGCAAATTCGGGGTGTGAAACAGACAGGCGAATTTTTCATGCCCATTTACATGGGCACCACGAAGGACGAAAAAGGGGATTCTCCCCTTTGGCAGGGGTTTGGGGGTTTCCCCCATCTCCTTCACGATTCCCCCCAAGAATGGGGGGCAGGGGGTTGAAACATCTATTATTTTCGAAGGAACTCGCTAGCAAAGAAAAGGCGACTCTGACGCAATTAGCATGGAGCGGAAGGTGACAGTCTCAATCCAGTTCTTCGGAATGCAGCGCTCTGTAACCAAGACAGACAGCATAAATATGCCCATCACGGAAAAGACAAGTGTGACAGATGCTCTTGAATATGTAAGGCACCGGTATCCCGATCTCCGTTTGGATAAAGGGATGGTTCTGGTAACCATCAACCAGGAAATGGCATCTCTCGACACGGTGCTACGGGAAAATGACACTGTCGGATTTCTGCCCCATATCAGCGGTGGCTGATGATATTTACTTTATCGGTGATAAAGAGTGGTCGGGAGGTAAATATGGCCTCAAGGTGTGCAACCTGCCCCATGCACCTTCGCGCAGAAAGAAAGCCAAGGTCATTGATAAGCAAGATTTGGAGGTGGCACACCAAGTGGTGCCCCGGCTGGAAGGCTTATCAAAAGGATCTGGCCAAGCAAGCTCAAGAGTCTGGACAGCCGCAGTAGGTGGCAATTCAACACCCTCTGTTTGGGCGCAGGTATCCTCGTCAAGAGTTCTATATCTCAACAAAGGGAAGGCAGATGTTTTCGCCTCACGCTCCCAGAAAGGAGATACCATGGCAGAGCAACCCAGAGTTAAGCTACCCCCGGTGGAACAGATAGGCATTGTTGTTAAAGATGTGGATAAGGCGATAGAGTACTACAGCTCTAACTTTGGCTGGGGTCCGTTCCGCGTCCGAGAAGTAAAGCTGGATGAATTCATCTATCGGGGCAAGCCAGGCAGTTGCCGTTTGAAAATGGCCTTCGCTAAGTCAGGCCCCATCGAAATCGAATTGATCGAGGTTCTGGAGGGTGAAACACCCCACACAGAGTTTCTCAGGGAGAAGGGGGAAGGACTCCAGCATCTTCGTTTCCGGGTGGATGATCTTGATAAAACGCTGGCTGAACTGGCCAAAGAGGGCATCAACCCAATATTCCACCAGCGCCTTCCCGATCTTGGGACAGCCTTCGCCTATCTGAATAGCGATAAAATCGGTGGCGTTATGTTCGAGCTATTTGAACAGAAGAATCGCTGAAAACGGGAAAAATGGGTGCCGCCAAGAGCAAGGAGAATACTTCTATGAAAGTTGCTATGATACATGGCCCCAGAGATATAAGATTGGAGACTGTGGATACCCCATCTATCCAAAGCAATGAAATCCTGGTCAAAGTAAAGGCTTGTGGGGTCTGTGGCAGTGATATTCACACATACAAGACTGGTGCTATTTCGGAGTTTGGACACCCCATGATATTAGGGCACGAGTTCAGTGGCGAGATAGTCCAGGTAGGAGATACAGTTAAAGGGTTGAAGGTAGGCGACAAAGTGCTGGGTTCCGGTTACCGCAACTGCGGGAAGTGCTACTGGTGTCAGCGTGGCCAGACCTACAGATGTGCTAATATCGCAGTTCCCGGGCATGGGATGGATGGCGCTTTTGCCGAATACGTAGTAGTGCCTAATCCAGCTTTAGGCAAGATGCTCTTCAAAATACCTGAGGCCTTGAGCTGGGAGGAGGCGACTACCATTGAGCCTATGTCAGTAGCCTGCTTTGCTGTGGAGCAGGCCAATATCCGGCCGAACGAGACTGTGATTGTCCTGGGGGCAGGTATGATTGGCCTGGGAGTCGCCCAAATAGCCAAAGCTAAGGGAGCTGCCACAGTCATAGTTAGCGAACCTTCAGCTAAGCGCCTCGCCATAGCCAAGAAGTTGGGCGCTGACGTAGCCATAAACCCAAGAGAGACAGACGCGGTTGACGCTGTTAGGGAAGCAACCTCGCGAGAGATGGCATCTGTGGTGTTTGAATGCTCCGGGACACCTGTCGCCTTCCGCCAAGCATTACGGATGACGCAGGCCTTTGGGAGAGTAATGCAAGTGGGTGTATTCGAACAAAACCTGGAACTAGAGCCTGCTCTGATAAGCCTGATGACGTTTAGGAACCTGACCTTGCGAGGTTGTGGGGGACGTAAATGGGATACAGCCCTTGAACTGGTGTTGGGGGGCCAGGTTAAAACACGCGACTTGATAACACACGAATTCAGTCTAAATAACGCTAAGGAGGCTTTTGAGACTCAGCTCAACTCTGCTGAGGCAATAAAGGTGTTGATAAAACCCTAGACTTTACTCTGAATCAGTCTATTCCAATACAAAATGATCCTCAAGAGGAGATTAATTTCCAAGAGAGCTATGAAGAAGTCTTATTTAACCCCCCACATCCCCACTCTTGGAGGAGATGGTAGAGGCGATTCATGAATCGCCCCCACTGGGATACCCCCAGCCCATCTGAGGAATGGCAATTCTTTTTCAGAGATATGCAAGCCCCGGCCCATTGACAAAAGGGGGTTATTATGCTATAGTATAAAAGGCCCTGAGAAATCGGGACTACAAACGGGAAGCAAGGTGATGCTGATACGCCAAAGCAAAAGCAGAGGCGTGGTAGGGGATCCAAGAGACCCGGGAGTAGCACGGTTACTCAGGGCTATTTGTTTGGAGTCCACTCTCAACGATGTTTACTGAGCATCCCGACCCCTTCGTCGGAAGCATGAAACAAGCCACTTTCACGAAGATGATGTTAATCGATTGCCTGAACCAGCTTCAGGACAATCCTGCTGATTACCTCACTATTTATGTAAAACCGTCCTCTTTTCCCTTGTACGGTACTGACCTCTCAATCAGGCTGGAACCTTTTGCCCTGGAGCTGACAGAGGCCCTCGGCAATGATGCGGTGTTGCGAGAAGCGCAGCGGCGCGGAACCGGGCTAGTCATATTTTGGAGCCGAAGTGATAGTAAGCTCATCATAATTCCGCCTTTTCCCATTCAGGAAGACATAGTCCTGCGGGGCAGACCTGATATTTCGCTACTCCTCCATCTTCTAGAGAAGGAGCGCGTCCTCGGGATAATGTTAATAAATTGGGGGTCATATGCGGCGGGGGTCTTCAAGGGTGAGAAACTGGTGGAATCCAAGACGGGGACCGGGTATATACACAAACGAATTAAAAAGGGCGGTAGTAGCTCAAAACGGTTTGCCCGAAGGACAGAGGAACAAAAGAAGCACTTTTTAAGAAAAGTGGCCAACCACTTCGAGGAGGTATTAAAGGGACATGCCCCCGAACAAATCTTCTTCGGGGGAAATCGACTGATCCTCAAGCCAATTTTACAAGAAAACCCATACCTGGAATCCCAAGTTCACAAAATCTCCCGAAGATTACTCAGCTTGAGGTATGCAGACAAAGAAGCACTGCTTAAGAGTCTGCAGGACATAAACGAGTCACTGGTCTTCAGCTTCTAGGGCGTAGCTGGCCTCCTCTCAATACCGTATCTTTTGCGAACTATGAACTCGGGTTCATCACGCGCCCGATGAATACAATGGTACCTGTAGCGATGTCCCGGATTAAAAAGATAAAGGGACGGTCAACAGTGATGTGCACGAGATCACTGGGCATCCCTGTTGGCCTCATCACCACCGCTGTGGCGGCTGCAGCTTCCGTTCCTGCCTCATCCACAGA
>Ga0209777_10006751_pt1 | contig 12859 bp, 10 predicted proteins | sample FrelakmetHBP12HB_FD_187147 | JGI IMG/M metagenome (GOLD analysis project Ga0209777, IMG submission 187147) | Freshwater lake sediment microbial communities from the University of Notre Dame, USA, for methane emissions studies -HBP12 HB (SPAdes)... | ecosystem: Environmental > Aquatic >...
AATACGCCGCCGGAAGACCGGGTGCCCATAAAAACCTATGTGCTGGAGTTTGATGAAGACGCGATTAAAGCCGCGGTGGAAAAAGAGTTGGCGCGCCAGGGACAGGTATTTGTTGTCCATGACCGGGTGCGCTCGATTTATTCTATTGCCCGTCTGGTGCAGCGTTTGGTGCCGCAGGCAAGAGTTGGAGTTGTCCACGGTCAGATGAAACCAGCGGAAATTGAAAAATCGATGGCCAAATTTGTACGGCAGGAATGTGACGTTCTTGTTTGCACCACTATTATCGGGTCCGGTCTGGATATTCCCACGGCCAACACTATAATTATCAATCGCGCTGAAAAATTCGGATTGGCGCAACTCTATCAGATTCGCGGCCGTGTGGGACGTTCTAATCAGGAAGCTTTTGCCTATCTGTTATTGCCCCGGGGAGCAATGCTTTCCCGCGAAGCGATGAAAAGACTGCAAGTAATCAAAGAATTTTCTGAGCCGGGTTCCGGATTCAGGATTGCTTACAATGATTTGGAAATTCGCGGAGGAGGAAATTTGCTGGGCATTTCCCAGTCCGGACATATTTCCGCTGTTGGCTATGAACTTTATACCGAATTAATGGAAAAGACGGTTCGGGAAATCAAGGGAGAAACAATTGTCGAAGAAGAATCAATGCCTGAGATTCAATTGGGAATTTCTGCGTTTATTCCCGAAGAGTATGTGCAGGATGTTCATCAACGGCTGGTCTTATATAAAAGAATATCTCTGTCCGCAAATGATGAAGATCTTAATCAGATCAAAGGTGAATTACAGGATTGTTACGGAAACTTGCCCTCATCCGTGGAAAATTTACTGCAAGTGATCAGTATAAGAAATTATCTTAAACCGCTGAAGGGTAAGAAAATGGGCTATGACGGTAAATATTTGTATGTTTTTTTCCGGGATACCTCTCCTGTTGATCCCGCAAAGATTATTGCTCTTTATCACAAGAAAATTAAGGGATTACGTTTTACTCCGGATTATAAATTGTTTGTACCCGCACCTGCTCTTCCTGAAAAAGAAATATTGACCCAGGCCGATTTACTATTAAAGATGCTTGCCCAATAGCCATAAGCAAGATATAAAGAAACGTTATGATTAATACAAAATCGCATTCATCCCAAAAATCAATGGGGATAGTATTTAGTCGTTACGGTGTGCCATGCTTACTGATGCTTTGTTTTATTGTTGCTTGCGATAAGATTAATATCTTCTCCCGTCCCTACGTTGCCACAGTTAACGGTTCCAAAATTTATCTTGAGGATTATCAGCGGCGGTTAGATCAAAAAATGTTGCTGTTACCTAAAGATTTTGTGGGTGAGCCTGCCAATATGAAGCGCTTTGAAGATGAAGTACTGGATGGCATGATTACAGAAAAAATAATGGATTTACGCGTGCAGGAACTTAATATATCAATAAGCGAGACAGAACTGGAAAATAAAATTAAAGAAATTAAAAAGGATTATGGAGAAGATTTCACCAGCCTGTTTGCCCGGGAAAATATAAATTATGAGAAATGGAAAGAAGAATTTAAAAGAGAGATGCTTTTGCAGAAGCTGATCGCAGTGGATGTTAATGCCAAAATTAAAATAACTGAAGATGAAGCTGAAGAATATTTTAATAAACACCGCGATAATTATAAAACGGAATCACGAGTAAGGGTCGCGCAGATAGTTGTTCGGGATATGACACTAGCTAAAGAAGTATTGAAAAGATTAAATTCCGGAGAAAATTTTGCAAAAGTGGCGGCCGATGTATCTATCGGTCCGGAAGCTCACCGCGGCGGGGATTTGGGGTTTATCACCAAATTGATTATGCCTGATCCTTTAGATAAAACTATTTTCAGCTTGCCGGTCAATAAGATAAGTCCGATCGTGCAAAGTTCTTATGGCTTTCATATTTTTAAAGTTCTGGAAATTCAATCGGCAAGAATTGAAAATTTTACGGATGTCAAGGAAGATGTCATTGCTGATATTCGATCGCAAAAGGAAGAATCAGCTTTTGCAAACTGGCTTAAAGAATTAAAGATGAAAGCAGTGATCAAAAAGGAAAAAAATATACCGGGGAAAAAGTGAATAGGTAAATAAGTAAAATTAAAAAATGGAGGAAACACTGTGAAGCTTTATAAAAAAACATTCTTGATTTTATGGGGTGTAATACTTTTGTGCGCGCCGGTTAGTGCCGAGGTTGTAGATAGAATTATTGCTGTAGTAAATGATGAGATAATAACGCTTTACGAATTTAATACGGCGTTTGAGCCTTACCGAAAAAATATCGAAAATACTTATAAAGGCAATGATAAAGAGACGGTCATTAAACAGACAAGAGATGCTTTCTTGCAGCGGCTCATTGATAATATACTGATTGAACAAGAGGGAAAAAAATCCGGTGCCGGCATTATCGTAAAAGATGAAGAAGTTATGGAAGTGCTCCGGGACATAATTGCTAAACAAAAATTGAGTATGCAGGATTTTTTGAAAAATCTTGCCCAGGAAGGCAATTCCCTTGAATCTGTTAAAAAAGATATAAGAACACAGATGATGCGCGCGCGTCTATTACGGCGGGAAATAAAATCCAAAATAATTGTCAGTGAGGAGGAAATAGGCGAGTATTACAACAAAAACCGCCAGGATTATGAAGGTAAAGAAACTGTCAGAATTAAACAGATTTTATTGTTGTTACCTCCCAATGCGGATAAAACTACAATCGCGAGATTGAAAAACGAGGCTCTGCAACTGCACAAGCGTGTCATGAATGGAGAACCTTTTGATTTACTGGTTGTAAAATATTCTCAGGGACCGGCGGCGGCGCAGGGCGGTGATGTTGGCTTTATAGGAAGAGGAACCATCATTCCGGAAGTCGAAACAGTGGCATTTAACCTTCCCGTAGGGCAGGTAAGCGAAGTAATTGAATCCAGTGTAGGATTTCATATCATTCAGGTGGTGGATAAGAAAGGCGCCGGATTGAAGCCGATCGCCGCGGTACGGGAAGAAATAAAGACAAAAATTGAAGATGAGAAATTAGATAAAAAATATGATGAATGGATTGCTTCTGTCCGGGCGAAGTCACACATTGAAGTAAAATTGTATAAAGAATAATCACGGGTATGAACCCCAAAGCAAGTTTTGGAAATAAATTCCGCAGCAAGCTGCGGGATATTAAACCCTCCGCTTCGCGGGATAATTCGACCTGCAAGCTTCAATGCACTTCGTTTCTGAAGCTTGGGTCTCATTACAACTTACCAATTCCGCTGCGCTTCGCTTTCGTAATTGGAGTTTCAACAACAAAGTAAAAAATATGGATGCTATAAGAATCAAAGGTGCTTCCCAGCATAATTTAAAAAATATAAGCCTGGATATACCTCGCGATAAGTTTGTCATTATTACCGGCGTGAGTGGTTCCGGTAAATCATCGCTCGCTTTCGATACGATCTATGCCGAAGGTCAGAGGCGATATGTGGAATCCCTTTCCACTTACGCGCGTCAGTTTATCGGGCAAATGGATAAGCCGAACGTAGAATCAATTGAAGGTTTATCACCCGCTATTGCTATCGAGCAGCGCACGGCCAGCCATAATCCGCGCTCGACAGTAGGTACAGTCACAGAAATTTATGATTATTTCCGCCTGCTTTACGCCGGCATTGGAGTTTGTCATTGTTACCGCTGCGGACGCGAAATTAAATCGCAGACAATCGACAGTATTCTGGAAAGTGTTCTTTCGCTTCCGGCGAATACGTCCTTCAGCATTTTGGCGCCGCTGGTGCGCGGGAAAAAAGGTGAATTCCAGAAAGAATTAAAAAAACTCCAGAAGGAAGGATTTGCGCGTGTCCGGATCGATGGAGAAGTCAGGGATCTTGCGGAAGAAATTATTCTGAAAAAAAATAAGCGCCACGATTTGGATCTTATTGTTGACCGTTTAGTATTGAAGGAAGGCGTAAGAAACAGATTGCGTGATTCTCTCGAGATTGCAGCCGGCCGCGCGGAAGGACTCGTGCGCGTGGTTCCGGTTAATGGCAAAGAAATGCTTTTCAGTGAAAAATATGCTTGTCCCGACTGCGGAATAAGTCTTCCTGCATTAACTCCCCGCATGTTTTCCTTCAATAGCCCCTATGGCGCTTGTCCTGATTGCAATGGCCTTGGTTCCTCTATGCACTTTACAGAATATCTGGTTGTGCCGGATGCGGGATTATCCTTGAGGGAAGGGGCAATCGCGCCATGGGCAGGCCGGAGTTCTCTTTATTACCATAATGTTTTAGATGCACTGAGCACTCATTACGGTTTTGATATTGATACGCCTTTTAATAAATTACCGGAAAAAATTCAAAAAGTTCTTCTTTACGGATCAGGTAAGGAGAATGTTAAATTTTATCATGATCGTCCGAATAAAAGATACTTTACTAACCGGCCTTTTGAAGGGGCAATCAACCAATTGGAACGCCGCTGGAAGGAGACTACTTCGACCGCAGTGCGCAATGATTTGATTCGTTACATTGATTCGAGCGCATGCGATACTTGTCATGGCGCTCGTTTAAAAGAAGAAGTCCTTGCCGTTACAGTGGGTGGAAAAAATATTTATGAACTCTGTCGGATGTCCATCCGCGAATGTTTTAATTTTTTCGAACAACTGATACTGTCTCCGCAGGAAAAAAATATTACCGAAAGAATTATCAAGGAAATTAAAAACCGTCTTCAATTTTTGCTCAATGTCGGCATGGATTATTTAAGCATGGAGAGATCGACCCTATCTTTGTCGGGAGGGGAAAGTCAACGTATTCGGCTGGCCACACAAATCGGGTCCGGCTTAATGGGAGTTTTGTATGTGCTTGATGAGCCAACTGTCGGACTGCATCAGAAAGATAATTTGCGCCTGATTGATACCTTGAAAAAACTGCGCGATATGGGAAATACCGTGCTGGTTGTGGAACATGACGCCGATATGATTCTTGCCTGCGATCACATTGTGGATATGGGTCCGGGAGCCGGAACACAGGGAGGGGAAATAGTTTTTCAAGGAACTCCCGGGGAAATTTTGCAAAGAGATGAGTCGCTCACCGGCAGATATCTATCGGGTAAAGAATCCATAGCGTTGCCTTCAAAAAGACGTCCACTTACCGGCAGATATATTATTTTAGAAGGAGCCAGCGAAAACAACCTCAAAAATATTGATATTAAAATACCGGTAGGAGTATTTACTGCGGTAACAGGGGTATCAGGTTCCGGTAAAAGCACAATGATTATTGAAACTCTTTATAAAGTTATGGCGCGCCGTTTAAATCAGCAGCACGGATCAATGGGGAAAATCAAAAAGGTTGTGGATTTGGGAGATATTGAGCGGGTCATCATGATTAATCAGCAGCCCATAGGCCGCACACCGCGATCTAATCCGATAACTTATACCGGAATATTTTCTTTTATCCGCGATCTTTTTGCCAATCTTCCCGAAGCTCGGATGCGTGGTTATAAGCCCGGTAGATTCAGCTTTAACGTGAAAGGCGGACGCTGCGAAGCCTGTGAAGGCAACGGTCTGATTAAAATAGAAATGCATTTTTTGCCGGATGTTTACGTGACTTGTGATGTTTGCCACGGCAAACGATTTAATCAGGATACGCTCGATATAAAATACAAAGATAAAAATATTGCCGATATTTTGGATATGACGGTTAATCAGGCGCTGGCTTTCTTCTCCAATATTCCTTCTATTAGATCTCATCTGCAATTGCTCGGCGATGTTGGGTTGGGCTATATTCATCTGGGGCAATCGGCAACAACTCTCTCCGGTGGAGAAGCACAAAGGATAAAGCTGGCACGGGAATTGGGCAAGAAAGTCAATAGTAATACTCTTTATATCCTGGATGAACCTACCATTGGATTGCATTTTGCGGATATTCAGAAATTGCTGGATGTTTTAATCCGCCTTGTGGATATGGGTAATACCATGGTTGTAATCGAGCATAATTTAGATGTAATTAAGTGCGCTGATTACGTTATTGATCTTGGGCCGGAAGGTGGTTCCGGCGGTGGTAAAATTATTGCTTCGGGTACAGTCGAAAAAGTGGCATGGGAAGAAAAATCAGCAACAGGTCAATTTTTGAAAAAGATTATTTCTGCCTGAGAGCATCTTCTATTAATTTTTATTATATTAAATCTATAAGCGAATATTGTTTAAATTATAAATGTCTTTTTATTCACGCTGCAATTGCTTAAAAAAAGAAAATTGTTTTTCATAATTATTGTTCCATAACGAATAATGTCTTGACATAATCATTAAAATGATTTTATACTCGCATCACTTATTGCTATAGTAGTTAGCGAATATAGTAAAAAATAATATCCTTAAAAATATTTTACAGGATTGGTTGATAGAAAGGATTCTGAACTGGCAAAAACTTTAAAACATAAACATTCAATATTAATTATCGACGATGAAGACGCTATCCTTAATGCTTTCAATCGTATTTTAGCCGATGGAGATTACGACGTTCACACAGCGAACAATGGGTTGGATGGGCTGAATAAACTGCGTACAGCTCAAAACCCTTATTCTCTTATTATTTCCGATCAAAGAATGCCGGTGATGAACGGTGTGCAATTTTTTACTCAGGCCAAAGATATTTTTCCTGACGCCGTTCGCATACTTTTGACCGGGTATGCCGATGCCGACGCTATGATTGATGCCATCAATAAAGGAGAGGTTCATCTTTATTTTACAAAACCGTGGCGTGAAGAAGAACTGCTGTTTCATATCAAACAATCGATTTCCAAAGTGGAAATATTGGCGGAAAATAAACGTCTGATCGAATTGATCAAAAATAAAAATGCCGAGTTGATGGAGTTAAACAAAACTCTTGAAGAAAGAACCAAGGAGAAAACAACTGATCTGTTGGCTCAAACTGAAAAACTCAAGGATAGTTACAGAAAATCGCAAATAATTTTAGAGGGCATAGTTAAGACGTTGTCTAAGATCGTAGAAACAAGAGATCCTTATACCTCAGGACATGAGGATCAAGTAGCTAGGATAGCCTGTAAAATTGCAAAAGAAATGAAATTGTCTGAAGAACAAATTGCGGCTATTCATATTGCCGCCACTCTTCATGATATAGGGAAAATATCCGTACCTTCAGAAATATTGACAAAACCCGGCCTTTTAAGTGATCTGGAAAGGGAGATAATCAAGACGCATTGTAAAGTTGCCAGAGATATTCTTGTAAATATTGAGTTTCCTTATCCGGTGGGAGAAATTATTTTCCAACACCACGAAAGGATGGACGGGTCAGGTTATCCACGGGGTTTAATGGGAAATGAGATTGCAATAGAAGCGCGTATTATAGGGGCGGCAGATGTTATTGATGCCATGGCTTCCTATCGGCCTTACCGTCCGGCACTGGGTGTTGATGCGGCTATTGAAGAAATAGTCAAATTCAAGGGAAAAACATATGATCCGGCAGTCGTAGATGCCTGCTTAAAAATTTATAAAAATGCCGATAAAAAAAAAATTAATCAGGTAATGTATAATTAGCCATTGAAAAATAGCGATCGTTAGTTATCCTCGTTCCCCGAAAATTGCCCTGCCGATGCGGACAATTGTTGCACCTTCTTCGATTGCGACCTCGAAATCATCGGTCATCCCTATGGAAAGTTCTTCCATTTGAATTCCGGTAATTCCTGCACGGATAATATCGTCGCGAAGATTTCTCAGACCGGTAAAATATGGACGGGAATCTTCCGGATTGGCGGAATAAGGTGCCATCGTCATTAGTCCTCGCACGGAAAGATTATCTAACCTGGAGACGTCCTTAATCAAAGTAATAGCTGTATCCGCCGTTATCCCATTTTTTGTTTTTTCGCCGCTTACATTGACTTCAATCAGGATGTTTATCTTATGACCGGTCAGGCAAGCCTTTTTATCCAGTTCCCGGGCCAAATCAACGCGGTCAACGGAATGAATATAGTCGAAGAGTTGGACGGCATATTTTGCTTTGTTGGTTTGAAGGTGTCCAATCATGTGCCATTGAACACTTTTCCCTATAGCGGCAACTTTTTCTTTTGCTTCCTGGACATAATTTTCTCCGAACATGGAAATGCCAGAGTCAATTGCTTTGCCGATGTATAATGGAGAAACAGTTTTAGTTACCGCTAAAAGTTTAATAGAATCAGGATCGCGTCGAGATCTTGCCGCAGCGGCAGCTATCCTTTGCTTGATCGTATTTATATTGGCGGCAATGTCCACTTCCATAAAATTTGCCCCGTTATAGCTCATTTGAGCCATCCCGTTAGAAGGTCAAAGATCTTTTAACGGGACTGAAAATTGATCGCTTTAAGATTTCTAAATGCTTCCAAAACTTCGCAAATCGGCAGCCCGATCACGTTTGTATAAGAACCGCGAATTGATTGAATGAAGCAGGCGCCTTTCCCCTGTACTGCGTATCCACCGGCCTTGTCGTATGGTTCATCACAAGAAACATACCATTTCATTTCTTTAGAGCTGATTTTTTTAAATTGCACGGTGGATTGAATGACTTTCGTTTGATAAATTCTGGCGACCGCATGAGCAATAGTGAAACCTGTAAAAACTTTGTGTTCGCGTCCGCTTAGTTTCCTGAGCATTTCTAATGCCTGGTTTTTGTTTTTTGGTTTTCCTAAAATAAGGCCGTCAATGACGACAATTGTATCGGCGCCAAGCACCCATGCCTTGGGATATTTTTTGGCGATGACTATCGCTTTATCACTGGAGAGCCTTTTTACGTGCTGCCGCGGACTTTCTCCGGCAAGGTAATTTTCATTGACATGGGCAGGAATTGTTTTGAACTTCAATCCCACCGACCGCAGTAGTTCCTGCCGTCGCGGCGAAGCCGAAGCCAAGATGAGGGATGCACTTGAAATAATTGGCATAGTTTTCTAATGTTTCTTCGTGAATATTTTTTGTCTTTCTATCACAAATTTATTTTTATCTGTCAATTGTAAATTGTATTTGCTTCCGGAAGTTATTTGGAGTTATTATAAGGCCATAAAAAAAGTATGAGGTGAAAGATGAAAAAAATATTGAGTGTATTTTTAGCTTGCATTTTATTAGCATATTGGGGGAGTATTGCTCTAGCTAAGGAAAGAATTGTGCAATTAAACATACCCGGCTGTTCCGCTTGAAACACCAAAGCCAGGATAGGTTCTATCCTGAAAAAAGTTGATGGTGTGAAAAAACACGAAAATAAGGAAAATGATCTATTGATCATTACCTTTGATGATGAAAAAACCACCCTGAACATTATTATCGATGAGCTCAAAAAAGGGAAATTTGTTGTCACGGGAGATCCGGTATATTTGAAATAATGTTATACCATTTCGATTGGAAGTGACGCCGTGCAGGCGGTATCTTCCAATTGAAATGGTATAAATTGGCGCTATAGGTATTTCTTTAACTTTTTTTCTTCCAGAACTTCGACTACTTTTTTTACATTTTGGGAGGAACCTTTTTTACAAATAAGTAAAGCGTCTTTCGTTTCAACTATTATTAAATCTTTTATTCCAACGAGGGCAACCAGCTTTTGCGGACTGTAAACCAGAGAGCCTTCGGTATCTTCAAAAATCACATTACCGCCGCCGGTCAGGACATTACCTTTACTATCTTTGGCCGATATTTCCCAAAGTGCATCCCAGCTTCCGACATCACTCCAACCGAAATCTCCCCAGAGCATGAAAACGTTATCTGCTTTTTCCATAACACCGTAATCAATAGAAATGGATTTAAGCTTCTTGTAAACATGAGGCACGATTGCCGCTTCGTCAGGCGAGCCGAGCGCTTCATTAATTTTCATCAGTCCCGCGTATAAGTCTGGTAGCCAGCGGTCAATTTCTTTCAATATGGTCGAGGCCTTCCAGATAAACATACCGCTGTTCCAATAAAAATTACCGTTTTGAATAAAGGCTTGCGCCTGCTGGAAATCAGGTTTTTCGCGTATAGATTTCACGCGAAAAACTTCTTCGCCGTCTATGTGTTGAAAAGAATCAGCCTGCTCGATGTAGCCAAAACCCGTTTGAATGCTGGAAGGCTTAATGCCGATTGTTATCAATCCATCTTCCTGCGCGGCAACTTTTGCCGCCGCGTCAAGGACATCGATAAATTTACGCGAATCGGCAATGGCGTGATCGGAAGGCAAGACAACCATGATATCATCAGAAACTATTTTCCGGATATGTAATGCGGCAAGCCCAATGCAGGCCGCTGTGTTTTTCCCTTCCGGTTCAATGATAATGTTCCGGGATGGAATTTCCGGAAGCTGCTTAATCAAAGCGCGGGCGTGTTTTTTCCCCGTCACCACCAAAATATTATTGGGAGTAATCAACGGTTTGATCCTGTCAACCGTTTCCTGAATGATCGTTTTCTCGCTGATTATATCCAATAAATGTTTAGGTTTTTTCTCTCTGCTGCGGGGCCAGAATCTTGTGCCCCGTCCACCAGCCATTATTACTGCATACATTTTTTAAAACTCCTTTAACTTTTGGGGATTCGAATGCTCATGGTGAATACTTATAGTATAATGTACCTTGCAATTTCAAGCTGGAAAAGATATTTTAGTACCCAATGTCAACGATAATGTATCCAGAAATAACTCTTAAAAAGGGGCGGGAAGCGGCTCTGTTGCGCGGCCATCCATGGGTTTTTTCCGGCGCAATTGCCGCGATTAAAGGAAATCCCGGCGCCGGTGATATTGTTTTGGCCAAAGATTCAGCAGGTAATCGGCTGGCCTTAGGATTTTATAACCCTTTAACAGATATAGCTTTTCGTGTTTTAACGATAAAATGTGAAGAAAATATTTCTCAATATTTCTGGCAATCTCGTTTGCATGCCGCATATAAATTGCGGCAAAAGATTATTAGCGAGCAAACAAACGCTTATCGTCTGATTAATGCCGAAGGCGATGGTTTTCCCGGACTTATTGTTGATGTCTATAATACAACGTTGGTTTTTTCCATCGCTACTGCCGGAATGGAAAAACAAAAAAATCATATTTTAAGCGCTCTTGTTTCCCAGTTAAAACCAACACTGATTTATGAACAAAGCGAGAGCCGGTCACGCACGTTAGAAGGGTTGGAAAATAGTAATGGCATTGTGTTTGGGGAAAATAGAAGCGGTGTTGTGGAGATAATGGAAAATGGTCTGAAATTTGAAGTTGATGTTGTTGCCGGCCAAAAAACAGGATTCTTCCTTGACCAGAGAATAAACAGGGAAAAGATAGGAACATTGAGTCGCGATGCCCAGGTATTGAATTGCTTTTCTTACACGGCGGCTTTTTCTGTTTATTGCGCTGAAGGCGGAGCCAAACGGGTCGTTTCTCTGGATATATCCAAGCCTGCCTGTATCGCCGCCAGAAAGAATTTACATCTCAACTGGTTTTCTACTGAAAACCATCCGGTAATAGAGGCTGATGTTTTTACTTATTTGCGCAATATGCAGGAAAACTTCAGCATGATCATTCTTGATCCTCCGGCATTTGCCAAAAATAAAAGAGATGTAGCTAAGGCCACGCGAGGCTATAAGGAAATTAATTTACAGGCGATCAAACACTTGACGGCGGGCGGTATGCTGGCCACGTTTTCCTGCTCCAATTTTATTGAAGAAGATTTTTTTCATAAAATTGTTCTGGCTGCGGCACGCGATGCCGGCGCTGATTTACAGCTTTTGGCGAGATTAGAAGCAGGGCCGGATCACCCGGTTTTGTTGGGACATCCTGAAGGCCGCTATCTTAAAGGGTTATTGCTGGTCAAGAAAAGTTAATTAGGGAAATTGGTAATTTTATCTGGCGTTACAATTATTACTACCCTCCTTTAAGAAAAAAGCCCAGGCAAATACGCGGATGGATCTTTTGTTTTCTTCTTCGGGTTTTTCCGTCATGAACTTATGGATAAATGCTTCGCTAAGTTGCCGATTATTTTATCATGGATAAGCCGGGAAGCCATGTTGTTGCCCACTACTCCGACGAGTATGGAAACGGAGGTTAAATCCTTATCTACATATTCCACCGAGATAATAACTTTTTCGCCCTGAATGACGGCCTTGATCGTGCCCTTGGAAATTTTACGTTCTTTCTGAATATCCGTCGCTTTTAATTCCATTAGTGATTTTTCACAGGCCATCCAGACTAAATCAATATTGGCTTTGTAGTTAATGGTAAGGTTGCCATCCTGGTAAACAAACCGTCCGGAGCTTATACCGGCAACTTTACCATTCATATTTATCAAGGCATTGCATCCGGCCAGAAGTAGTAAAACTAAAAATAATAAAGACAGTATTTTATTGTGAGACTCAAATTTCAAAAACGAAGTGAATTGAAATTTGTAAGTCGAACAATCCCGCACAGCGGAGGGTGTAATACTCTGCAGCTTGCTTTGGGGTTCATACCCGTGATTTGTCATAATGCTTACCAAAAGAATAGATTACTATGATAAAAAAGCGAATAATTATAAAACAATATAGGATAAGCCGGATAATATGTCAATTCTAATCGACATCATAAAGATTGCCGCGTTTTCTGCGAGATATTGCAATGACAAAGGGTGAACGCAACACAGTTTCGTATACCGGAGCAATATCAGCAGGGATTGGCAGGTTTTATCTTTCCGGATTTTCGGATCATCCTTCAGGGGCAGTCAGTTATTGTAACACGTCTGTTATGCTCCTTGCCTTCTTCAGTTTCATTATCAGCTACGGGCTGAGTGGAGCCGACTCCCTGCGTACTCAGACGTTGTTCATCAATATTAAAATTATCCACAAGATAATCTTTTACGCTCTCGGCACGCCTTTTTGATAGAATTAAATTTTGTTGAGTTGTGCCGGTATT
>Ga0209777_10006752_pt1 | contig 12859 bp, 7 predicted proteins | sample FrelakmetHBP12HB_FD_187147 | JGI IMG/M metagenome (GOLD analysis project Ga0209777, IMG submission 187147) | Freshwater lake sediment microbial communities from the University of Notre Dame, USA, for methane emissions studies -HBP12 HB (SPAdes)... | ecosystem: Environmental > Aquatic >...
CCGCCGACAGGCACGATATCCCACGCCACAGCGGGAAATCTGCATGGCCCAGGCGTCCGTCCCGGTCGCTCCGCCATCGCCTGATTGCTGGTATGGGATATCGTGCCTGTCGGCGGTGGACTCCATGATTTCGCCCAGCACCGGGTTGATGTTGGCGCCGCGGTGCAGGATCGGGCCTTCGCCCAGCTTGAACTCGCCGACCTGCTTCTTGTTCTCAGCCGGGTAGTCCGTGGCGAAGCCGACATCCACGGCAATCCCGGCGTGCGGCTCAATCTCGTAGGCCGCCGTGGTAGCCCCGCGGAGGCCGACTTCTTCCTGTACTGAACAGACCGCGAAAAGGGCGCAGCCCAGGCGGCGGGCTTTCTTCTTGCGCGTGAAGGCATGGACCTTGCGCAAAGCTTCCACGACCACGAAAGCCCCGATACGGTCGTCCATGGCGCGGGCCACGAGCAGGTCGTTGGCCATGTGCTCGACGCCGTCCACCATAGTGATGGGGTCGCCGATGCGCACGCGCTTGAGGGCCTCTTTGCGGTCCTTGACGCCGATGTCCACAAAAAGGTCTTCGAGCTTCGCGCCCTTGGTGCGGTCTTCCGGCGGCGTGGTGTGGATCGGCCGCCTGCCGATGACGCCCAGGATGGGGCCGTTCTTGGTGTGAACGTGGACGCGCTGGCCCCAGTGCTGCAAGGGGTCTGGCCCGCCGATGCGCGTCACCCAGATAAAGCCTTGCTCATCCAAGTACCGGACCATCAGGCCAATTTCGTCAATGTGTCCGGCCAGCATCAGGCGCAGGCCGCCTTTGGGGTTTAGCACGAACCACTGGTTGCCATGCACGTCGCGTTGGACCTGGTCGGCGTACTGCGCAACGTGCTCGCGCACCACCGCCTGGACGCGCGCCTCGAAACCCGAAGGCGAGGGCGTGGTGAGCATGGCTTCCAGCAAGGCAAGGGATTCTTTGGGGGGCAGTGGCATCGGTGGCGGACTCCTTATCTGGGCAAGAGAGCGCCAAGTTAAGATGCTTGCCGGAAAGGTAAAGGGCAGAATCACAGTGTGTGGTATATTTATGCGCGGGAGCGGTAGAGCGGTCCCCAGAAGGAGGATCAGGGAATGCGAAAGCAGTCAGCAGGTTTGCCGGCCGCAGTGGTTCTTTGCACGCTCGCCGCGTTCAGTGGCCGCGCCGCTGAGAGCGAAGGGCATGTTGCCCAATCGGAGAAGGACAAAGAGATGGTGGCCAAGCAAGGCGCCTCTTACCCGCTCAAGTCGTGTGTGATCACAGGCGAAGGTCTGGTCGAGGGGGAGGCGGTTGATTATATCTATAAGGACCGGCTGGTGAGATTCTGCTGCAAGGGCTGCATCAAGAAGTTCGAGGCGGAACCGGCAAAGTACCTGGCGCTGCTTGACAAGGCGGCCAAGGACGCGCCTCCGGTCAAGGCCAAGAGCGACACCGGCGCGGTCAAAGAGGCTCCTGCCGCGCAAGGAGGCTGTGGAGGTTGTGAAGGCTGCGCTGACGGTGTCTGCCGGTGAGGGAATGAAGAAGGTTGCAGTTGATCCGTCAGTTTTACAGAATGGGCCGCAAGAGGCGTATGCGGTTAACGCTTATGAAAGGCTGGGCGCAGATCCTTGAACCTGAAAACTTCCAGGCCCGCAGAGCTGCCGTAACGGCGCGGCGGGCCATTGTTTATCGGCGGCCTGAACGCAGGTGCTGCGCGTTCAGTCCCCGATGGGGCTGTGGCAGTTGACACAGCGCGTATCAGCAGCATGGTGGGAATTCAGCAAAGGAGAAGAGTCATGCTCAAGCATGCATGTTTGCTCATGACGGTCGTGTTGTTAGCGTACCTGGCGCCAAGCGCCCGCGCCGCGGATGACGAGAAGAAGCCGGAATTGAAGGGCCACGTCGCAGACCCGGTGAAGGACAAGGAACTCCTCGACAAGCTAGGAGCGTCGTACCCGTTGAAGACCTGTGTGGTCACCGGAAAGGAACTCGGCGAAGGCGCAGTCAGCTACGTCTACGAGGGCCACTTGGTGAAGTTCTGCTGTCCGCATTGTCCCGCGAAGTTCGAGAAGGACTCAGCCAAGTACTTGGCGATGTTAGACGAGGCCGCCAAGAAGGCCAACAAACCGAAGGACTAGGTGCGAACAGGGCTTTAGGCTTTGGGCTTTAGGCTTGGGCTCGCGCCGGGTCGCCACCCCAAAGTCCAAAGTCCAAAGCCCACAGTCCAAGGTCTACAACTGGCGGCAAGAAGAGCCGAAATTGCAGGCAGGCAGAATATAGGCCAGTTCTTTTGCGAGAGCCCGAAGGCGAGGGGGGCATCATGAGGATTCGGGGGTGTGTGCGGGGAGACTTTGTGCTGTTTCTCCTTCTCTCGGTCGTTCTGGCGGGACATGCGCTTGGGGTGGAAAGCGGCCTCAACGCTAAGTGCCCTGTCCTGACAGATGAAGACACTGACCCTGATTATTCGACCACTTACCAAGGGAAGAAAGTCCTTTTCTGCTGCCCTAAGTGCCGGCAGCAGTTCCTGCAGGACCCGGGAAAATACCTGAAGAACCTCCCGCAGTTTGCAGATTTGGCTGCGCCCGCTCCCGTTGCCCAGCCGCGTCCTCCGAAAATATTGGTCTTCCTGGGCCGGTTTCATCCTGTGATAGTCCATTTCCCCATTGCTCTGATCCTGTGCGCGGCGCTTGCGGAGTTTCTGTACCTGCTGACTGGCAACATGGTCTCTGCGGACTCCGCCAGGGTCATGCTGGTGCTTGGCGCGGCCGGGAGTGTGGCCGCGGCTGCTCTGGGGTGGCTGGCAGCCATGGACGCGAAGTATCCTGCGGACTTGATGGTCATTCTGGAACGGCACCGCTGGGTTGGGGCTGGCAGCGGCCTGCTGGGGGTGCTGGCGGCGTTGTGCCGTGAACTGTCCAGTCGCTCGCGTGCCGCGCGCAGACTGTTGTGGTGCTATCGTATTTTGTTGTTCGCTGCTGCTGCCGGGGTGGCGCTCACGGGGTACCTGGGAGGGTCGCTGGTCTACGGACCGGACCATTTCTCCTGGCAGTAATTTCCCTTGAATCCGCGCCGAGGGGGTTGAAGATGCGGACTGGCTGCTCGTCCTTCATTTGAAGGCAGCAGAGGAGTAACGCCTGAGTGTCTATGATGAGCAAGCTGGGATTCACCTTCCTGACGTGTCTTGCCATTGCGGCCAACCTCTTGGTTCCGCAGCGCCTAGTGTTCTACAAAGCCTGCTGCTATGGTAACTATGGGCGTCTCCTGCCCGATTCGGCGATGAAGTGCAGGACACAAAAGGGGACGGAGCGGATTTCAGGCCCTGACTGCTGTGCTCCAACAGAGTGCGTTCTGCGCTCAGCACCGCCTTCCGATTCGGTTGTCCCCGATCACCAAACGCCGCCAAGCCTCGACCACGCGGCTTTGTTGCCGGCATCGGGGAGGCCCCTCGAGTTGGCGCCAGTGCCGCATCTCGCGCCACGCCTGCTGACTTGCGCCGGGCCGCCTGGAAGCGCTGAGCTTCTTGCCTTGCAATCCCGCCTTAACCTGTAACCCTCCCCAATCTGGAGTCGCCGGGGGGGTGCGCGCGCATGCCTGTATGCGCGTGCACTCTCTGGTGTTCCTAGTATCGTGTTGACGAAGTCTTGCGACAAGAAAGCGCCACGGGCGTCTTTGCCCGTGGGTCAGTGGGCCAGACGCCCGCCGCTCCTCTGGAGGGCAGTGAAATGCGAAGGTCGAGGCTGTTTGCCGCAGCGTTGCTCGCGCTCTCGGCCGGTGTCTCGTGGCCGGCGTTCGCGTCCGATAACGGAGAGAAGAACGCGGCGCCCAGCGAGGATTCGAAGCCGCTCTTCATCTCCGCGGAAGAGGCCACCGCGGTTACTGGAGTTGACACCGCGGCGGAGCAGCCGGCGAGCGGGACGAGCGAGGACAGACAGCCAATTTCCAAACAGCCGGAAATTGGCGTCAGTCCCTGCTCGCCGGAAAATGGCGTCAGTCCCCACACACAGGCGCCGAACAAAACCACGCTGGAGGCGGTGCTGCGCCTGGCTGCGAAAGGGCCGATGGTCGAGGCCGCGCGGCATCGCTGGCTGGCCGCGACGCACAAGCGTCCTCAGATGGTCGCGCTGCCCGATCCGCGCGTGGAAGCCACGTACTATGTTGTGCGCGGCCAGGACAAGTACATGTTCGGCCTATCACAGGAGATTCCCTATCCCGGCAAACTCATCATCGCCGGACGTATCGCGGACAAGGAGGCCGAGGCGGCGCGCCTGCGCTACGAGACTGCCGTGCGCGATGCGCTCTCGGATGCCAAGGGATCGTATTTCGAGCTCTACTATATTGACCGTGCCCAGCAGGTGACGGCGGAGATAAGGAGACTTTATGACCGCTACGCGGCCTTAGGCGCGGGCGGCACGGAAGTGGCCAAGCCCAAGCTGCCTGAGACTTTTCGCGCGGAAAGCCAGCGCGCGCAACTGGGCTACGACCTGGTCCTGCTAAGGGAGATGCGCACGGCGGAGGCCGAGCGCTTGCGCAGCGGCCTTGGTCTGCCGACGCGCGCCGAACTTGGCGGCACCGAAGACGTGGCTGAGCCGGCGGAACTCGGCGAGACGCTGGAACAGCTCCAGGAAATCGCCACGGCGCACAATCAGGAATTGGCGGCTGCCGGCGTTGAAATCCAGCGCGCCAACTACGATCTGAAACTAGCACGGCGCGCGGCCATTCCCGACCTGATGGTCGGCGCGAACTACACCCGCATGGTGGAAGAGATGCCAGAGAAGAACCCCGTGGGCATCACGATGGGCGTCTCCATTCCGCTCTGGGTTTCCAAGTACAAGGCACGCATCAATGAAGCCGGCGAGATGGAGCAGGCCGCGCGGGCTGAGGAAGACGCCCAGCGGTTGAAAGTGCGCGCCGACCTGGCCAAGGCTTACTTCAGCCTCTCCAACTCAGCGCGCCTGGTGAAGCTCTATCGCGAAATGCTTCTGCCGCAGGCGCGCCAGGCTCTGCAGTCGGCGGAGGAACTCTATCGCAAGGGGGACGCGAACCTGGCATCGGTGCTGGAGATGACTTCAACGCTGCACAATTTCGAACTGGCCCGCCTGCGCGCGACGGCGGACTTTTACCAGAACGTAGCGCGGCTGGAACGGACTATGGGAACCGCAATGCAGCTCAAGGCGGTCGAGAAGCCGGAGACCAAGCCATGAGAGACTCTAGACCACAAATCCCAAATCCCAGATTCCAAGGAATTCCCAAAGGGGAAAACGACAAAACCAGCCGCGGCGATGACCCTTGTTGTTTTCTCTTTTGGTGTTCGCTGTTTCCTTGGAATTTGGGATTTGGAACTTGGCATTTTAGGGTCCTGGCCTTGGCTTGTGTGGCTACTTTGCTGTCCTGCTGTGGCGCCGCTGGCGAGGACCTGCTAGAGGCTCATTTGGCCCAGTCGCGGGAACTGGCGCCCTTCCCCGCTCAGAAGGGCAGCGACGAGTACCTGGCCAAGCTCAAGGCCGAGATCACGGCAAAGGAAAAGGAGTGGACTGAGAGGCTTGAGGGGCGGTCTCTGGGCAAGAAGGAAGACATGCTGCAAGGCATCCCGGAGAGCGCGCGCACGCAGGCGCGCGAGCTTGCGGCCGACGTGGCGAAGTTGCGCGCATCTTTGCAGAGCGGGGTTTCACTGGACTTTTTGCTGGCGCTCGTTTCGGAGCGCAGCCCGGAAGTGCGCGTGGCCTCTCAGAATTGGCGCGCCACGCTGCGGCGCTTCGACCAGGCCTGGTATCTGGAGGAACTGCTGGCGCAGTATCGCGCCTTCGTGCGCGAACTCGACACCAAGGTTGGCCCGCAGACCCACAAGGAAATGCCGGGCAAGACGTTCGCCTTTCCCTCGGTGCTGGCGTTGAAGGGACAGATCGTGGACGTTGAGGCCGAACTGGCCCAGTTGCGCTACCGCCAGGCCCAGCGGAAAGGCATGAACGCGATGGCGCGAAGTTATTTCGAGATCGCCTATGCCACCAAGGCCATAGCCAACCTGCGTGAAACGCGGACGCTTTTCTCACAGATGGCGCAGAGCGCGCAGGCGCAACTGGAGGCCGGCAGGGCCATGCAGGCCGACGTCCTGAAGGCACAGTCGGAATTGGCCATGTTGGACAATCGCGTCGCCACGCTGGAGCGGGAACATGCGAGCCTGGTCGCGAGAGCCAACACCATTCTGGCGCTGCCTTCCGATTCGCCTTGGGGCGCGCTGGCCCCGGTCGAGCTTGTGCCGTCGGGGAAGACACCCGAACAGGTGATCCTGAAGGCGCGCGAGAATTGCTGCGACCTGCTGATTGCGCTCAAGGACGCGGAGTTGATGCATCTCATGGTGCGCATGGCGGAGACCGAGTTCCTGCCACGCGCTTCAGTTGGCTACAGCCAGCTTGCGCCGTCGTTGGGCGCGGAAGCGGGGCCCACCCGCAGCAGGATGGCCGCCTTCCCGGACAAGCCCGAGGTGACTACCGAGTACGCTGCGTTCGGCGTCAACGCGGCCTATCTGGACGAACTGCGAGTGCGCGCCAAGCAGGCTGACGAGATGAAGGAAGCCGCGGGCGCCGATGCCGAGAGGGAGGCCGTAATGGCACTCTACGAGGTTGATGCCATGCGGTGGGACTTCAAGACCAACAGCGAACGCGTGGTGCCCCTCGCACGGCAGGCCTTCGACGCGGCTAAGGTGCGGTACAGCAACGGCGACACGCCGTTCATTGAGCTTCTGGATGCTGGCCGAACCTATCTCCAGAGCACGCTGGCCAAGGAAGAGGCGCGGCGAGGCTATAGCAAGGCGTTGATCAACTTGGAGGATATGCAGGGGCGCGCCGCGGGGCGCCTGCTGCCGAAGACGGACAAGAAGCCGGAACCACAGATAAACGCAGATGAGCGCAGATGAGGACCCATGATTGAACGGCTGATCGAATACTCCTGCCGCAACAAGTTCCTGATCATCGCCCTTTTCGTGGCCGTGACGGGCTGGGGCTATTACGTGATGCGCCACACGCCCGTGGACGCGATTCCGGACCTCTCAGAGAACCAGGTCATTGTCTTCACGGACTGGATGGGCCGCAGCCCTCAGGAGATCGAAGACCAGATTACTTATCCGCTCTCAGTGAACCTGCAGGGCCTGGCCGGCGTGAAGGCCGTGCGCTCGTCGTCCGAATTCAACTTCTCCATGATCAACATCATCTTCGACGACTCGGTGGAATTCTACTTCGCGCGCACGCGCGTGCTGGAACGGCTGGCGCTGGCCAGCACCTTCCTGCCTGAGGGCGTAGTGCCGTACCTGGCGCCGGACGCCACGGCGCTGGGGCAGATTTTCTGGTACACGGTGGAAGGCGAAAACACGGACGCCGGAAGGTTGCGCGCCATCCAGGACTGGTACGTGCGCTACCAGCTCAATGCCGTGCCCGGCGTGGCGCAGGTTTCGAGTGTCGGCGGCTTCCCAAAGGAATACCAGGTTGACGTCACGCCGGACAGGCTGCGGGCCTACAACGTTACTTTGGGCGAAATCTTCAGCGCTCTGGCGCGCAGCAACAGTTCCGTGGGCGGGCGCGTGGTCCAGAAGGGCAACGCGGAGTACCTGATCCGCGGCGTGGGCTGGCTCAGGTCCCTGGACGACATCCGCAACACTGTGATCACGGAACGGAACGGCGTGCCCGTCCGCGTCGGTGATGTGGCCGCGGTGCAGACGGGCAGCGAGTTCCGCCGCAGCGTGCTGGAGAAGGACGGCAGCGAAGTCACCGGCGGCGTGGTGATGATGCGCTATGGCGAGAACCCGCTGGAAGTGACGGAGAGCATCAAGGCCAAAATCCGGCAACTGCAAAGCGGCCTGCCGCCGGGCGTCCGCATCGTGCCCTTCTATGACCGCACGCGGCTGATCGAGAGCGCCATTCACACGGTAACGACGATCCTGGAACATGAAATCCTGATCGCCGTTCTCGCCATCCTGCTGATCCTGGCGCATTTCCGCAGCGTCTTTGTCATCGTCTTGACGCTGCCGCTGTCCATTCTGATTGCCTTCATCCTGATGCGCTACCTGGGAATCTCCTCGAACATCATGTCGCTGTCGGGGATCGCCATTTCCATCGGCATCCTGGTGGACCAGGCCATCGTGATGCTGGAGAACGCCACGCACCGCCTGACGCAGAAGTTCGGGGAGAACCGGATCACCGGCGACACCACGGAAATCGTCGTGGGCGCTTGCCGCCAGGTCGGGCGGCCCATCTTTTTCTCCGTGGCGATCATGGTGGTGTCCTTTCTGCCCGTCTTCGCGCTCACGGGGCAGGAAGGGAAGTTGTTCCATCCGCTGGCCTTCACGAAGACGTTCGCTCTCATCGGCACGGCGATCATCTCAGTTACGCTTGTGCCGGCCATCATCCCCCTGCTCATCCGCGGCCGGCTCTCCAGAGAAGAGAACAACTGGGTCGTGCGCAGCGTGGTCGAGATGTACCGGCCCGTGCTCTCGTACCTGATGAAACGGCCCAAGGCGGTGATCTGGCTCTTCGTGGTGCTGCTGGGCATCGGAGTGTACTTCGCCCGGCATCTGGGGCGCGAGTTCATGCCGCCGCTGGATGAAGGCAGCATCATGGACATGCCGGTCACGTCTCCGCGCGCCTCGGTCACGGAAGCGGCCGACGATCTGAAGGCGCGCGACGCGCTTCTACGCGAGATGCCCGAGGTTGAGATGGTTGTCGGCAAGGCCGGCCGCGCCGACACGCCTACCGACCCTTCGCCGCTGGACATGATTGAGACCATCGTCAACCTGCGCCCGCGTGAACTGTGGCTCAAGCGCAAGCTGGAACTGAAGGACGTGCACGCCGAAGCCGAGAGGCAGGCGCGGAGACTTATCGCCGAAGGGATCTTGGCGCCCTGCGAGAAAGAAAGCGAGCGCACTGCATTCCTGGACAACGTCGCAGGAAGTGCGCTGGTCAGGTTCGACGCCGCGATGCGGCGGCTGGTCATCAACAAGCAGATGGATTTCGAAGAGCAACTGGCCGATGCGTCGGTGCGCTTCGTGGGCGAGCAGGTCTTGGAGCAGATCTGGCGGCGGCAGGGGTGGAGCAAGCGCTTTGGAGTAGGACGATCCTCCGGATCGTCCGGCGACCCGGAGGGTCGCCCCACATCCAATGGTGACCGCGAGACCTTCCTGGGCAATCTTGTGCGGGCACACAGGGAAAAGTTCGTGCAGGATCCGCTGCTCCTGGACGTGCAGCACGTTATTGATGCGGCCCTGGCGGAGTTAAGAAAACAGGACCGCATTGTAGCCGCGCTTACGGACCCTCTGGCGCCCGTGCCGTCGGATTGGGATGCGCTGGTGGAACCCCTGAAGGAAACCTTCGGACACGTAAGGCGTGATTTCTATGAGCAGAGCGCGCTGGCCTTGGATGCCATGCGGCTTGAGCGCGCCAAGGCCTGGGTCAAGCAGGCCAACGAGGCGATTTTCTACCCGGCGATGGAGATCTGCGAAGAAGCGCTTTTCGCGGAGCTTGCCAGCCAGGCGGGAATGCAGGGCCGCTGGAATGCCGGCGCAGCCGACAAGGCCGGAGTGAAGGGCCGGCCCAAGGCCTTGACGCAGGAGTTCGCCGGGCGGGCCTTCCTGTGGCCGAAGACGAAGGCGGACTTGGTGGCCGAACTCGATGCCGCCATTCACGTGCCGGGTTGGGCCAACATTTGGACCCAGCCGATCATCAACCGTGTGGACATGCTGGCCACGGGCGTGCGCACTCAGATCGGCATTCTGGTGTACGGCAAGGACCCCAAGGCCATCCAGGAACTTAGCAACCAGGTGGCCGATGCCGTCCGCGTGATCCAAGGCGCGGTGGATGTCGTTGCCGACCAGACTGTCGGCAAGGGCTACGTGGAGATCGAGACAGACCGCGAGCGCGCCGCGCGCTACGGAGTGAGCGTCGGCGACATCCAGGACGTCATCGAGGTGGCGCTTGGCGGCAAACCCGTGACCACGACGGTTGAGGGCCGCGAGCGTTTTCCTGTGCGCATCCGCTATGCGCGCGATTACCGCATGGACGAGGCATCCATCCGCAAGATCCTGGTCTCGGGAGGCACCGGAGGCATGGGTGGCTCACGGCCAGGCGGGATGGGCGGCGGATCTGGCGGCGGCACGGGACAGGGGGCGCAGAGCGCGCCGAAAACCGCCGGCGCCGCCGCGCAACCTGCTATCTACTTGGGGGACGTTGCCAAGGTCAGCGTGGTCGAAGGTCCCGTGATGATCAAGAGCGAGAACGGGCGTCTGCGTTCCTACGTGCAGCTCAACGTCCGCGAGCGCGACATTGTCAGTTTCGTCGAAGAGGCGCAGCGCGTGGTGGCCGCCAAAGTGAAGCTGCCCGAAGGCTCGTTCCTCGAATGGTCCGGGCAGTTCGAGCACCAGGTGCGCGCGCGGAAGACGCTGAGCGTGGTTTTTCCGGCCGTGCTGGTCCTGATCTTCCTTATCCTCTACGTGACCTACAACGACCTGGCCCACGCCGTGCTGATGATGCTGGCCGTCCCCGGCGCGCTGGCCGGCGGCGTGATCTTCCAGACTATCTTCGGGTATAATTTCAGTGTGGCGGTGTGGGTGGGCTACATCGCCTGCTTCGGCATGGCCACGGAGACCGGCATCATCATGCTGGTGTATCTGCGTGACGCCATCGCCGAACGTGGCGGCCTGGCAAAGATTGCCAGCCTGGAAGAACTCGAAGCGGCCATCATGACTGGCGCGATACACCGCTTGCGGCCCAAGCTGCTGACCGAAGGCACCGCGATTGTCGGGTTGGCCCCAATGTTGTGGTCGCGCGGCGTCGGGGCAGAGGTCATCTCCCCGATGGCCGCGCCAGTGCTGGGCGGGCTGCTGATCGCCGATGAAGTGATTGACATCTTCCTGCCGGTGCTCTTCTACCAGGTAGAGGCTCGCAGGTGGAAAAGGATTCACCAGCAACTGACCCAGGGGGTTCAGTCATGACGACTCCAGAGACCAAGACGGGCTGGCAAAAGGCGCTTTTCTTCCTGAAGCTGCTCGAGATCCGTTTGCGTTTTGTGGCGATACTGGTGGTCACGGCGCTGGTGGTGGGCTATTGGGACAACATCGTCAACTACTGGGAACGCTGGACTCGGAATCCGCACGCTGAACAGGAAGCCGCCGCGAGCGAGACTGAATACACCTGCGCTATGCATCCTTTTGTGGTGCGCGACCATCCCGGCAAGTGCCCGATCTGCGGCATGGATCTGGTCGCACGCAAGAAGGGCGCTGCGGCGCTGCCGGAAGGCGTTTTGTCGCGCGTGCAGATCTCGCCCGAACGCATCCTGCAGGCGGGCGTGCAGACTGAGCCGGTCTCATATCGCTTGTTGACGCGGACCGTGGTCTCTTACGCCGTGGTGGAGCCTGACGAGACCCGCGTGTCCCGCATCGCGCTGCGCTTCCCCGGGCGCGTGGAAGAACTGATGGTCAACGCGGTCGGAATGGAAGTAAAGAAAGGCGACCCGCTGGCTAAAGTCTACAGCCCCAAATTCCTGGCCTCCGCCCAGGAGTACATGCAGGCGCTGGAGTCGCAACGCAGAGCCGAGGCTGATCCGCAAGCTGGGATTGAGGGCAAGCGCATGGCCGTCAGCTTGGCGGAAAGCACGCGCAAGCGGCTTGCGCTGGCGGGCTTCACCACCGAGCAGCTCGCCGCGCTGGAGAAGGGTGAAAAACCCAACGACCGCGTGACGTTCCACTCACCGCTGGCCGGCACAGTCCTGGAAAAGAACGTCTTGCTCGGCGATATCCTCGAAGAAGGCATGACGCTCTACACGGTTGCTGACCTTTCGGAGCTGTGGGTGCAGATGCAGGTGCCTGAGGCGGACGTGTCCAGCATAAAGGTTGAGAGCCCAGTGGAAGTCACGGCGGTGGCCTGGCCCGGCGTGATCTTCGCTGGCAACGTGGATCTGATCTACCCGGCGCTCAACACGGAGACCCGTTCCCTGAAGGTGCGGGTGTGTGTGTCCAACAAGGAGGGCCGCCTGAAACCCGGCATGTTTGTCACGGCGGCCGTCCGTGTACCGGCAGGCAGGTACGGCCAGATTGGCACACCTGGCGAACCGAAGGTTGAAGCCAAGGAAACGGTCCAAGCGGCAAGCGGCGATTATCCGCTGGATTACTGTGTTGTCACCGGCGAGAAATTCGGCGCGATGGGCGAACCCATCGTCGTCAGGTATGAAGGCCGCACCATTAAGTTCTGCTGTGACGCCTGCCCGCCGCAGTTCAAAGAGGATCCTGCCAAGTACCTCAGGAAGATTGACGAAGCCGTGGCGAAGCTGAAGCAGGGCCTGGAGAACTCGCGCTGGGTGGAAGGCTACGCCTGCCCCATGCACCCGGACCAGTTGCAGCCGCAAGGCGGCCCCTGCACGATCTGCGGTTGCGGCATGCAGACCGTGAAATGGCGCGTGGAGAAGCTGCCTTCGATTTCCGAGACGGCGGTGATAGACACCGGCAGACGGCAGATTGCGTACGTGGAGACTGAGCCTGGCGTATACGATGCCAAAGAGGTCACGCTGGGCCCGCGCACGGGGGCGTATTTCCCTGTAGTCCGCGGCCTTGCGCTGGGCGAACGGGTGGTGGCCCACGGGTCGTTCCTGATTGACGCCGAAGCGCGGCTCAACCCAGCGGCCGCGGCCACATTCAGCGGCGCGGCGGCCGGGCCGCACGCAAAGGAAGGCGCGCCTGAAGGGCAGAAGAATGCGGAACATCAGCGCCAGCATTGATGCCGGATGCGGCTCATTTGGCGCGCCCGTCACGGCAGGATTGGCGAAAAGTCCCTTGCCGCGGCCTTCGGGAAGTGGTGAACTTGGTCATGGTGAGTGCTTGCTTCCGGCGTGGCGCAA
>Ga0209777_10006753_pt1 | contig 12859 bp, 14 predicted proteins | sample FrelakmetHBP12HB_FD_187147 | JGI IMG/M metagenome (GOLD analysis project Ga0209777, IMG submission 187147) | Freshwater lake sediment microbial communities from the University of Notre Dame, USA, for methane emissions studies -HBP12 HB (SPAdes)... | ecosystem: Environmental > Aquatic >...
CCCTGCCGATCCCCAGCATTATCGCAGCAAGTATCCCGCTCGATGCTGCCGGAAGCATTACCCGCCATATGGTCTGCCAGTGTGTAGCGCCTAGCGCAAGGGCGCCTTCTTTATAATTCTTAGGTACCGAATAAAGCGCGTCTTCCGCGATGGAAACTATCGTCGGCATGGCCATAAATGCCAGCATAATGGAGCCGGATAACGCGGTCAGACCCGTAGGTAAATGAAAAATGTTTTTTACCAGCGGCACAAGGGTGATCATCCCGATGAACCCTAATACAACGCTGGGAATAGCAGCTAATAATTCTATGCCTGCCTTTAAAACCTCTTTGATCTTTAAAGGGGCAATTTCTGCGATATAAATAGCACAGGCGACACCTATAGGGACAGAGATAATTGCCGCACCCAGAGTGACTAAAAGCGAACCCAGAATCAAAGGAAGGATACCCAACTGGGCAGGTTCTGAAATGGGATACCAGCTTTTACCAAAGAGGAATTTAAAGAGGCCTACGGTCTTAAATACCGCAAGCCCTTCTTTAAGCAAAAATAAAAAAATGAGGATGACAAAGAAAATGGAGGCGAGCCCGCAGAAAAGGATTAATTTTTCAATAACAAATTCTTTGAGTTTGCGCATAAATGTTTATTTGCTTATGGGAACGAAATCCGTCTTTAAAACTATCTCTTGGCCCTCTTTTGAAAGCGTAAAATCCACAAATTTCTTTACTAAACTTTGCGGGGCGCCGTTTGTATAAAGAAATAACGGTCTGGATATGGGATATTTGTCATTAACTACGTTTTCTATAGATGGGGTTTCATATTCAGAGCTCTCATCTTTAGCTACCATCACCGGCTTTTGCTTAGCTGAGATATATCCCATTCCATAATACCCCACTGCCGCAGTGTTTCCCGCTACTTCATCTGCGATCGCCTGCGAAGAAGAAAGCATCAGCGCACCCGCCACAAACTCATCTTTTGCGTTGGGGTCGCCTTTTCTTAACACGTGCTCCTTAAAATAAACGTGGGTCCCGGAATTGACTTCGCGCGAGAGGATAACGATCTTCTTATCTTCCCCGCCGAGCTCTCTCCAATTAGTGATTTTCCCCGTAAAAATCCGGGCGAGCTGGTCAATAGTTAATTTACTCACCGGGTTCTTAGGATTAACCACCACTGCCAATCCATCTAAGGCTACTTTTATCTCGTAAGGGTTTATTCCCTTTTGTTTGGCTAAAGAAATTTCTTTATCTTTGATATTCCTTGAGCTCATCGCAATATCACAGGTGCCGCTGATAAGGCTTGATAACCCAGTGCCGGAACCGCCGCCGGTAACCGCTACAAAATCACCCGCATTTTTCTCCATATATTTCTCTGCCCAGGCCTGGCCTAGATTTACCATCGTATCTGAGCCTTTGACCTGTATTGAATTTTTCTCTTTTGCCGCAAATGCTGAAGTCGCGAACATAACCATGGTCAAAACAAATACCAATTTTTTAAACATATCTTCCTCCTCTTTCTATTATAGTATATTTTATCTATATTATATCTATGTGAAGCTAATGTAAAATCTATGTAAAACCTTAGAAAGCTAGTTTCAACTTCGCGCTGAGGACATTTGTATCATTCCAAGTACAAACGTTGGTATTCTTTGTAGCTCTCCACATATAAGTAATCTCTCCCTTTAAATTCTTAGTCACGCTAAATGCAATCCCTCCGTAGAGTCGGTTTTCATTCAGATCCATCCCGTTGGATTTAATAAAGATCTCATCAGCGACTAAAGGCTGGATCTGGAATTTTGTAAACTTCCAGGGGAATTTTATATCCAGCTTGTTACGGAATCTCCAAGTGTCTACTTGATAATCATAGTGCCGATATTCGATACGGATGCGGTCGGAAAGATTAAACCCTGCCGGGTTCCAATAACCGAAGACAGCCAGATACGGTTCGCTCTCATCCCGGAATTTCCCGCTTTTCTTTTCCTTGATATAGCGAAACCCCCCGCCTAAGCTAACATATTTGTTAAAGATATATTGATAACCCTCATCATAATGCTGATAATAGAAATCGCTGGCATTATCCCCCCAGCGGAATTCCTGTTCGAACAAGAGTTTAGAGTTCTTATTTAGCTTTACTTCTTCTACATCAGTATTCCACACCTGAAAATCATGGTTATCGTAGGCATAAATTCTGCCTGTTAACATCAGGATAAACCCAATTAAGATAAAACTTGTCCTCTTCATTTTCTCCCCTTTCACAGTTCTGATTTTTTTTTAATTCATCCAATACCCTAAACAAATGCAACAAAACAAACTCTATCAACATATCACCTCCTCTCTTTCAAATCTCAAAAGGAGTATATAATGAAGACATTAAATCTGCTTCAAAGGTAAGTAAAATGTAGGTAAAATTATTTTGGGAGGGTAAAGTAGAATTTTGAGCCAAATCCCTCGGTGCTCTCTACGCCGACGGATCCGCCGTGCAGTTCCACGATATGTTTGACGATAGATAGCCCAAGACCCGTGCCGCCTAATTCGCGCGAGCGCGCCTTATCCACGCGGTAGAAACGTTCAAAAATACGCGGGATATCTTTAGCCGGGATACCGATACCGGAATCTTCTACTGCTACCTTTACGTCTTTGCCTGAGTCCTGAGCATAAATTTTAAGCCCGCCGCCTTGCCGGTTAAACTTGATGGCATTATCAATAAGATTAGTGAAAACCTGCTCTATTTTGTTCCTATCCACGAAAGGTGATAGATCAGGGGACAAGTCGTTGACACTAGCGATGCCTTTTTTCTTCAGTTGAGATTTAAAACCAGACAAAATATCATCTACTAAAATCCTTAATCCTGTCTTTTCCTTCTCTAAGGGGACCGCATGCGATTCAAGGCCTGAGATCTTCAAGAGATCGTTCACCAGGGCGTCCAGGCGATTGGCATGGTCCCGGATAATCTGCAGGAAATGGCGGCTGTTTTCTTTATCCTCCAGCGCCCCTTCTAAAAGTGTTTCTATAAAACCCTTGATAGAGGTAAGCGGGGTCTTTAACTCATGAGAGGCATTGGCGATAAAATCACGGCGCACCTGTTCTAATTTCCTGATTTCAGTAATATCGTGCAATACCACAATGCAACCGTTTATCCGGCTATCCTCAAAAATAGGGGAGGCGCTCACTTGAAAGATTTTTCGCACCGGCCAGACTAAAGCTAACTCTTTGGAAAACGCCTCTTTCTTTTGTAGGACCGTGTTAATCACCTCTGCGATATCGTTATTGCGTATGGCCTCTAAAAAGAGCCTGCCCTGCGCCTCTTCTTTTCTAATATTAAACATTGTCTCTACCGCATGGTTAAGGGAGATGATTTTTGTGTCCCTATCAACGGCGATTACCCCCTCTACCATCCCGCTTAAGGCCGCCTGTATTCCGGAATTTTCTTTTTCCAAGCGGGCGACCTTTCCCTCTACTTCCTCTAATGCTGTTTTCAAACGCCTAATATCTTTTTTATATTTAGAAAAAAACATCTCTAATCCTCTGCCTCAAAGCGGTAACCGTAATTTTTTACAGTAATGATACGCTTGGCTTCGCCTTTTAATTTTTTGCGTAGCGTGCGGATATGCACATCCACGGTACGCGTCTGGATTTCCAGGGCATGGTCATAACCCCAGATGGTATCCAAAAGATAATCCCGCGAAAGCATCCTGCCTTTAGCCTGGATCATGGTTCTTAACAGCTCAAACTCCTTTGCCGTCAGTTCCACCGGCTTATCCTTGACGGTAACGGCGATCTTAGAGAAATCTAAAGTTAGATCGCCTATCTTTAAAATCTCAGGTAGCTTGTCTTTTTCTTTACCCCTGCGTAATACCGCTTTTATCCTGGCGATAAGTTCCCTAGGGCTAAATGGCTTGGTTATATAATCATCCGCCCCCAACTCAAGGCCTACAACCTTATCCGATTCTTGAGTTTTAGCAGTAAGCATAATAATAGGGATGGCCGCGGTCTTGGCCTCTTTTTTTAGGTTCTTACACACCTCTAATCCGTCTATCCCCGGTAACATCAGGTCTAAAAGGATTAAATCCGGATGCTCTCTGTTAGCTAAATCTAAGGCATCTTCTCCGTCGGAACCGCTGATAGTCCTAAAGCCTTCTTTCTTCAGGTTATAATCCAGCATCTTGACGATATCTTTCTCGTCATCCACGATTAAAATTTTTTCTTTCATAATTTTATGCCCTTCTCCCTACGAGCTCATCAATAGAGATCTTTAAAGCATCGGCAATTTTAGTAATGGTAGTGATGGTAGGCTCCTTTGCGGTACCGGCTTCTATTTTGACAAGCGTGGCAGTAGAAATATCTGCTAACCGGGAAAGTCTTTCTTGGGATAAACCTTTTTTTAACCTAGCTTTCCTGATATTTTGCGCTAACATTCCTCTTGCCTTCCTTATATTTTTGTATTAGTATATATGTATATATATGGAACTTCACTCTTTAACTGAATTATACTATATATGCCATAAAAAATCCATTAAAACATAGTGAGAAATATCGCGGCCTTGCGTCTATTATTGGGGAGGGAAAAATGCCTAAAACATATTCCGAGCATATAAAACAAAAAACGCGTAATTTACGAAGCAAAGGATGGTCTTTGGGAGAAATAAGCGTAAGAATGAAGATCCCCAAAAACACCATCTCCGGATGGGTAAAAGATATTACCTTAACCAAGAAACAAATTAAAAGAATAAAACAAAAAGAAGTAGATTCGGCAGCAAAAGCGAGAGTTTTAGCAAATGAAACTTGGCGAAAGAAAATTGAGAGGTGGAAAGACGGTATAAGAAAAAGAGTGGAGCATTTTAAAAAGCTTTCTATTAAGCATCCCGAAACCGGCAGGCTTATCTTAGGATTATTATACCTATGCGAAGGGGCAAAATATCCCTCTACGCGATATCTATATTTTGGTAATTCTGACCCGAAAATCATTTTTGCTTTTCTTACTTTATTGCGAAAACATTATAATATTGATGAGGATAAATTACGTTTTAACATTGTTTACCGCTGGGATCAGGATTATAAAAAACTAAGGGATTACTGGTCGAAATTGACCGACATCCCGAAATCAAAATGCCTGAAATCTAAACCGGATAAACGCACGAAAGGGAAACCTACTTTAAGGAAAGATTATAGGGGCGTATGCCGCATAGCTTATTATAGTACCGACCTTCAATTTGAATTACTATCAATTGGTGAAGCAATAATAAAAATGGAGCCGGAGGGGATCGAACCCTCTGCCTCTTCCATGCCAAGGAAGCGCTCTCCCAGGTGAGCTACGGCCCCGTAATTACTTATTGACCTTTGCTATTTTAGAATATAAAATAAACCCCGTCAACCTAATTATTGCCGAGGTGGTGGAATGGCATACACGCCAGTCTCAAAAACTGGTAAGGGCAACCTTGTGAGGGTTCAACTCCCTCCCTCGGCACCATTCCTATCTTTCTACACTCCACACACACAAACTATTGTTTTAAGTAGGGCTTAATCGCTTGATAAATGCGTTGGGCGACCAGCTTATATCCTACGGCATTGGGATGGAGAAAATCGCTCTTCATAGAAGGATTGGTAATTATTCCGCCTAAGATACTGGGGATAAACATCGCGCCTTCTTCGCGGGCTACTTTACTTAATAATTTACGGTATTCGCTTAAAAACATCCCGGCGGAGATATCTACTAGCGCAACCATCGCACCTTTGGCCTGGATGCGCTGGATTATCTCTTTCAAATTATCTATGGTCTGCTTTTTAGGGAATTTCTTTATAAAATCATTCCCGCTCAACTCTACGATCACTAAAAATGGCTCTTTTGCTAATACATCCGCCTCTAACCGCTGGAGCGCTTCTACTGTGGTATCCCCGTCTATCCCGGCATTAATCACCGGTAAATTTACCATTTTCCCTAATGCCGTAGGATAATCCTCTCCGGGATCCGCCCCGTAGCCGAAAGTGATACTGTCTCCGAGGCAGATAATATTTTTACCTTGTGAATTTACATTCTTGATTTCTCTTTTTGCGCACCCGCTTAACCCAATAAACGCAACAAACACAATCAACCCAACAAACAATAATCTATTTCTTTTCATATTTTAACCTCAATTGTCCGCAGGCCGCCTGGATATCCTCCCCGCGTGACCTTCTTAAAGTAACGTTTATCCCGGATTTTAAAAGGTAATCCCTAAAGGTAAGAACATCCTTTCTCTCCGGCGGCTCGATCGCGCACTCCTTTACCGGATTTGCCGGGATCAGGTTAACTTTAGCCAGCCTAAACCCCTTTAACATCGAACTCAAATTTTGCGCATCGAGCAACGCGGAATTTTTCCCCTTGATCAGGAGATATTCAAAGGTAACTTGCCTTTTAGTAGCCTCAGAATATTTACGGCAGGCCTCGATCAAGTCTCTTAGCGGGTATTTCTTATTTACCGGCATAATTGCCGAGCGCTTCTTATCATCTCCGGCGTGCAAAGATACGGATAACTCTATCTGCAGGCCTTCTTTGCTCAACTTTTCAATCCCCGGGATGATCCCGCAGGTGGAAATAGTAATATGCCGCGCGCCCAGATAAAAAGCATAATCCGCGTTAATCACCCGGATCGCTTTTAAAACGTTATCGTAATTATCAAATGGCTCTCCTGTACCCATAAAGACCAGATTGGTGATTTTCCCTCCGCTTGCCTGATCTTTGAGATAGGCAAATTCCTCTAATATCTCTCCACAGGTGAGATTACGTTTAAATCCGGGTAGGCCGCTGGCGCAAAATGCACAACTAAACTTACATCCTGCTTGCGTGGAAATACAAGCGGTGACTCGTTCGTACGCCGGGATATTCACTGCCTCAATATAATTTTTATCCTTTAATTCAAAGAGAAATTTTTCCGTGCCGTCGGCAGAGGTGACTTTATCGGCTAATTTTAATGATCCGCAAACAAAATTATCGCTCAACATCTTTCTTAGGCCGGCGGATAGATCGCTCATCCGGCTAAAATCCTGTACACCTTTTTGGTAAATCCAGGCAAAGATCTGGCGGGCATGGAATTTATTTTCCTTCCAGCTAAGCAAAAGTTCCTCTAACTCCTGAAGGTTTAAATCGCGGATATCGCGCATGGATTACTTCCTTAGCGTTTCTTTATCGATCTTTCCGGTCCGATTCTTGGGAAGGCTGGGAACGAATTCAAAATAATGCGGGATCTTAAAATGCGCTAAATGCTGACGCAGGAAAAAACGTAAATCCTCTTCGCCTAATTTACTTCCTTCTTTGAGGGCAATAAAAGCCTTGGGCACCTCTCCTCTTAATTTATCCGCTACTCCGACTACTGCTACCTCTAGCACCTCGGGATGCTTATGTATGGCGGCTTCTACCTCCGGCTCAAAAACAATTTCACCGGCAACCTTGATCATCTCTTTTTTTCTGCCTACAATATAGAGGAACCCGTCAGCGTCTATCCGGCCTAAATCCCCGGTATGGAACCAACCATTACGGATAGTTTCCGCAGTGGTCTTAGGATCTTTAAAATATCCGTCGGTAACTACCCAGCCCTTAACTACAATCTCTCCTACGCCCCCTGCGGATAATCCTTTATCCTGCTCATCAAAAATCTTTACCTCAATCCAGGGCGCGGGCCGGCCGACACTTTCTACTTTTTTAGAACCGAGCGGAATAACACAGGTGGGGGCATTGGTCTCCGTCAGGCCCCAGCCGTGTAAAAGATTTGCCTTAGGGCAAAATTGATAAAACCTGCGTAAGGCATCCGGAGAGCTGGGCGCGCCAAAGATCACTATCCAACGCAAGCTGGATAAATCATGGCTTTCAAATTCTTTTAATTGTAAAAGCGCATAATACATGGAAGGGACGATCCAAAGGCAGGTCACCCGGTATTTTTCTATATTTTTTAAGTATTCTATCGGGATAAAGCGCTCCATCAGCACCATCGTCATCCCGAAGGAAATACTATTCTGCAGATAAATCAATCCGCCCAAATGCGAAAAAGGCAGGGCACATAAAAGGATATCCTTATCGGTAAAATCTACAAAATGGGTCATGGATTCAGGCGGCGCATCCAGCTGGCGGTAGTTGATTAAAACCCCCTTGGGTTTTCCCGTGGTCCCGGAGGTATAAAAAATAATCGCGTAATCCTTATCCTCTATCTGGACAGCCGGCGCCTGATCATTGCCCTTTTCCAATAACTCTTCTAAAGATAAAACTCCGGGGAGTTTATCCTGACAGGTGACTATTTCTTTTAAAGCCGGACAGTTTTGTTTGATTTTATCAAGAGATAAATTGGCTTTTGCTTTGGCGATTAATATCTTTGCCTCAGAGTGAGAAATACAGGAAATTAACTCATCTTCGGTAAGCATAAAATCTAAAGGCACGGCGGTCGCCCCCGCGCACCATATCGCAAGGTAACTATAGAGATACTCCGGCCAGTTAGGTAAATAGATCGCGACCTTATCACCCTTTTTAACCCCTAGATTAATCAGGCTGTTGGCTAAACGAAAAGCCGCCTCTTGCAGCCGGCCAAAACTAATCGGCTGCTCCCGGAAAATAATCGCCGGTTTCCCGGAGTTTTCATAACTACGCGCTTTTAAGACCTCAGCTACTTTCATTTTAGTTTAATTAAAACCCGTACCAGTAATTGATTAACGGTTTAGTGTCTTTACTCTTATCCGTCACTGTATTTTTCAGGCGGGTGTACTCTAAAAACCCTTCTTTACCCAGCTCCTTGCCAAAACCGCTTTGCTTAAATCCGCCGTAAGGCGCCTGATTAAAAAACATCCCGTAAGTATTGATCCAAACTGTGCCGGCATTTATTTTTGCCGCCAAATCCTGGGCTTTTTTTACATCTTGCGACCAGATAGAGCAGGCTAAAGCAAAGTCTGTCTGGTTGGCTAATTCTTCTGCTTCTTCTAAGGAGGAGAATTTACTGATACAAGCCACTGGCCCAAAGATCTCCTCCTGAAAAATACTCATCTTGGGATTAACCTCGGCAAAAACAGTGGGCTCAAAGAAAAAACCTTTTTTTAATTCTGCTGCTTCCGGGATTTTCCCACCGCAAAGAAGTTTTGCCCCTTCTTTCTTGCCTTTCTCTGCATATTCTATAACTTTTTTGCGCTGACCCTCAGAAATTAACGGCCCGATCTGGGTCTGATAATCCGAAGGTAAGCCTAATTTAATCTGTTGTGCCTTTTTAGTAAAATCCGCGACAAATTTATCATAGAGAGATTCCTCTACTAAAATGCGCGACATCGCCGTGCACATCTGGCCCTGATTCAGAAATATAGAGCATAAAGACCCGTTTACGGCTAACTCTAAATCCGCATCTTTCAGGACGATGCCAGCGGATTTCCCGCCTAACTCTAAAGTGATTTTTTTCACATTGCTTGCGGTATATTCTAAGATTTTTTTACCTACGCTGTTTGAGCCGGTAAAAGAAATCATATCCACGCGCTTATCGCTGCATAGGGCTTGACCGATCTTATCTCCGCTACCGACCACCACCTGCAATACATCTTTTGGTAGGCCTGCGCTTAGCGCAATCTTGACTAACTCTAAAGCGGTCAACGGAGTTAAGCTCGAAGGTTTTAAAATCACGCAGTTACCTGCAGCCAAGGCCTGGGCTAATTTCCAAGAAGCGATTAACAACGGATAATTCCAAGGAACGATTAAGACTACTACACCCAGCGGTTCACGCACTAGATGCGCCTGCGCAGTAGAAATCTCAGAGGTAATTTCTAAATTTTCCGGGGAAAGGTATTTTTCCAGATTTTCGGCAAAATAGCGGAAGGTCTCTGCGCTTGAAGGGATATCCATAAAAGTGGTTTCTTTGATCGGTTTTCCGGTGTTCAGAGTTTCTAACTGCGCTAACTCCGGCGCTTTATCCAAAATTCCTTGGGATATTTTTAAAAGCAGCTCTTTACGCTTGGTTAAAGTTACATTTTTCCATTCCCCGTGATCAAAAGCCGCGCGACTCGCCGAAATAATGGAAGAAATATCTTTTGCTTCCTGCGCGGCTACCTCAGAGATCAGTTCACCGTTGGCAGGATTAATCACTTTTATGTTATTCATTGATTTTGACCTGTTTAAAAATTTCAAACAGCCGGCTAAACACCACATACCAACGGGAGAGTTTCCCCAAATCCCCTCTTAATTTCATCTTTCCTTGGGTGGTAGCTACAAAGGGGTCAATTTTGCCTAAGAAAACCATCCGCCAGACATCCTTGGGCGCAGAAATCACAAAAGGCGCGGCTTCGTCGCTATCTAAACGGATAATTTTACCTTTTTCAAAATTAAATTTATAAACCGCATTCTCCCCGTCTAATTTTATGGCTAAATCCAGGGTTAAATCCATCTCTTTACCTTTTTGCTGGATAAAGGCATCCTGATTGACTAAATCCACGATCGCCTGAATATGCGGCCGGGTAAACATAGGAAAACTTTCTCCGCTAATCAGTGCATTTTTTAACTGGGTATCTAATTCATCTAAAATATCCGACTTGAAAAGACGGGCGAGCCCTGCGCTTTTTACTGCCTCTTCCAAGGTTTCAATTAAATCCAGCGCCCCTTTAAAATCTTCGGCCATAGCGATGACCCCATGGCGCCTTAAAACTACTAAGTTACCGGATTTTAAGGCCTCGATCACCAGTTCCGGCTTAGTTACTGCCGGAGTATCCTGCTCTACTACCGGGATATTCCCTAAATAAAGTTTGGTTTCAAAGGTAAGCGCCTTGATCTCCGGATAAACCGCAAAATATCCGTTAATTAACGGCGGATGACAATGGATCACTGCCTTTCCCGGGAAATTCTTATGTAAGAGGGCGTGCAAAGGTAGCTCTGAGCTGGGCTTTTGCGCCCCTTCATGCTGATTAGTAGCTAAATCCACTTTGACTAGGTCCGCTTCTTTTAAATCTCCTAAATGCGCACCAGTGGCAGTAATTAAAATATGCTCCGTATCTAACCTTAAGCTTAAATTTCCGGATTTGGCTACACTTAGCCCTTTATCATAAAGGGTTTTTCCGGTTTGCATCAGCTCGAGTTTCGTCATCTTTTAACCTCTAAGTAGATATGCTTGGTGATTAAGCCCGCCGGGGTGACATCAAAAGCCGGATAATACGCCCGCACCCCTTTGGCTGCCAAACGGATCCCTTGATACTCTAAAACCTCTATTTCCGGACGGATCTCGATCTTAATTTCTTTGCCGCTTTTCACCCGCGACGGCGGCGGGCAAAGTACATAAAAAGGTATTTTAAAATATTTGGCTAAGAGTGCCAGTTGGTACGTTCCGATTTTATTAGCGATGTCGCCATTTTGTGTCAAATGGTCTGCGCCCACGATAATTTTACTGATTTTTCCCTCACCCATTACTGCTGCAGCCATATTATCGGTGATGATCGTGGTATCAAAACCGCCTTGCATTAACTCCCAAGCGGTTAAACGTGAACCTTGCAGATAGGGCCGGGTCTCGGTAACAAAAAAACTTATTTTTTTATGCTGCCTGCGGCAGAACTTCGCGATCAAAGGCATGAGCCCGGAGACATTACAGTGTGTAAGGATGACATCTTTATTTTTGATTAACTTGCTTGCCTCTTCTGCCTGCCGGATACGCGCATATTTTAATCCCTCTAAGAACCATAGAATATTTTTTTCTAAAGGGACACCGGATTTTGCCCAAGCTAAGACCATTTCGGTTAAAGAGCGAAAAGACAGGGTCGGACGAGTGGCATTAATCGCCTGCGCTACTTTATTTAATATCGGCAGGAGATTCTTTTTGCCTTTATTCTGCCGGATCACTAAGAGAAAAGTATAAAAAACCAATAAGACCTGGCCCACGGCGCGGGTCTTCATCTCTTTGATCGCTTTGCACGCCTGCTGGTAATTTTTGGCCCGGATATATTTTACTTTTTGCGGCAGCATGGTCTCATCCAGAATATAAATAGTTGAGCCCTTAAGTTGTATCGGCCAAAAAAGCGGAGAAAACTTCATTTATTTCCCTTCCAGTTTATTTACCGTCTCTAAAGCAATACTGATTAAGCTGGATTCAGCCATATAATACAAGGGATTCATAAAACCCATTTCCCCGGTAATCACATTGTCGCTTACAGCAAGGATAGAAGCCGCCGCTACATTGTAGACCTGCGCAATGGTTAAAAGCGTAGAAGAGACCATATCTACGACCATTGCACCTTCCTTACGCTTGGCTTCCACGATCTCGCGCGTCTCACGTAATAGCGCATCGGTAGTCCAAGTCGTGCCGCGGTGCACATTTAATCCCATTCCTTTTGCTACTTCATAAAGGGTATCGGTGATTTTTTTGTCCGCAATGGTCTCGAAATTTTTATCCACATAATAAGGGGTAACCCCGTCGCCGCGGATGACCTTATCTACCACCACTAAGTCGCCGACTTTGATATTTTCATCCAAGGCGCCGCAGGTGCCGATACGGATCACATTTTTAATCCCGGCGTTGCAAATTACTTCCGTAGTAATGGAGGTATCCGTAGAGAATCTTCCACCGTTTATGGCGGTAAGCTTCATCCCCTGGTAAGTGCCGGTGTACATAGTATATTCCATAAAGGAAAAATTACGTATCGGGTTCTCTAATTTTTTGATCAAAACATCCAGCCTATCCTTTGGCCCGGGGACAATCGCATATTTGCCCACGTCCTGCGGCCTCAGTTGCACCATCGCAGTCAAATCTTTTCCCGTAAGATGAACCTCTTTTTGCATCTGCATGATCTTTCTCCTTATTTAAATGTTGTCGCGGTTTTTAGCGGGTCCTGTCTTGGGGCATCCTGCGCGCGCTCCTTACGGTGCGTTCTCGGATATCCCCAAGCCACCC